>Ga0326728_10022158_pt1 | contig 11835 bp, 6 predicted proteins | sample MB3enrmetagenome_FD_207602 | JGI IMG/M metagenome (GOLD analysis project Ga0326728, IMG submission 207602) | Lab enriched peat soil microbial communities from McLean, Ithaca, NY, United States - MB31MN | ecosystem: Environmental > Terrestrial > Soil > Wetlands > Peat | place: USA: New York... | reverse complement strand
ACGTTTCCCTGGAGATAACTGACAATGTGAAAGGTGATACTCAGGTCATTGGTCTTCACGATCCCGCCACCGTTTGGCCGGCGGTACCAAGCTCCCCAATATCCGGTCTCCGGGTTGCGAGCCGTATGGAGCAGCCAATCCAGCAGCGCTGCCTTGAGTCTTGGATCCCAAGCGTAATTCTTCGGCTGCTCGCGCAGGATCAACCGCATCAGGTCCGCGACTGTCTCATTCAATTCCCGACGGTGGTCCACACCATCCGCCCTCAGATCCGAGATCAACAGATGATTCAGATGCCCGGTTAATTTCTCGGGCGAATTGATCCGATCCACAAAATGCACCGGATACTTCGGGACGAGACCGCGGTCGGCGAGTAGCATGATCTGGTCGTAACTGGCGTCCAGCTTGAAAAACCATTCTGTGTACCATTTTCCCCAGCTTCCGTCGGTTGCGGATTGCTCGTCCCTCGCCTGCGCATTGGCCGGATCGCGCAAGGTTTCTTCCAGCGCGCGCACGCGCTCCCCTATGCGCGAATAGTCGCGCGTCGCACTGCATATCCATTTGGTCTCAGTCAGGATTTGGTGGGCAGGCCGATAGGCCTGTCCCTGTTCTTCAAGCGCAAAGAGCTGTCTTTTCGCCCGCAGGAGCCGGCTTTCATAATAGGCCCAGCGGATCGTGTTTCGCTCCACCGCCAGAAACGTCAAGAGCAGCACGGCGAATCCGGCACCAAGCCACTTCTTCATGGTCGTCACTTTCCACGATCATCCAGCATCGCGCTCATCGCTTTACCGGTTGGTGAGAGCCGATGGTTGTGTATCGACTCGAGGGCCTTGTCCCAAGTGGCGGGAATGTTGCCGGGCCACGGAAGCAGCTTGCTGGACTCCGCATCCCCAAACGTGTAGCAGGCAAAAAAGTACTGACTGAAATATGGAGCGACGACCGAGATGTTTTCCTTTTGGGCGATCCCCATCAGCAGGTTCAAGAACTGTTCATCCAACGGGCTCCAGAAACTGAAACTGTCTCGCGAAAAGGCTTCCGTGTTAAACATCCCTTTCGGCTCTTCCGCGCCGTGCTTGTAGAGCCATGTTTCACCGATCGTTACGCTCATGTCCGGTCTCGCCTCCCGAACCTTCCGAACCAGGGTTGCCAACTTCGCCACATGATCTTCGGCGTTCAATCTCAAGGCGTACAAGTGAATATCCACGTAATCCAGGTTTGTCTGTTGGGCGAACTTGAGGACAAAATCCTCCGCCTCCCAGGTTCCCGCTCCAGCACCCAGCAGAGTGTTCGGACTGGCTCCCATGCTCTTCAGATGCTTGGTGGTTTCTCCAATCCAGTTCGCCAGTTCGTCTGCCGAAAAAGAAAGGTGCGTCCATCGGACCATGGTTGTTTCCGGTTCGGTAACGAGGCTCAGGTAATCGGGCTTGATTTCGCGGTAGATGAGAGTGACTTCGCTCTCCATCATCTTCAGAAAGTCTTTCCGCCCCTGGGGATTATCCTGCAAGTTCTTGAGGGCGTGCGGACTAAACGGTGGGTTGACAAAATGTTCCACGTAAAGCTGCATGTCGCGCGAGTGGATCTCCCTGGCAAGGCGCTGATAGAAACCGATGAGAGGTCCGGGATCGCCGAGGGTCAGATCGGGGGCCGCAACCATAACCGACACCGCGTTCATTCTCATGCTCTTGAATGCGTCGAGTGTGGCGAGCAGGTCCTTCCAGCGTTGTGAATCGGATGCGGCCGGGCCGTACCCGCTTCCAGCCAGGAAGAGGCTGGGAGCGGCCAAAGGACATGACTTTCCTTTCTGGAAAGGATAGGTTTGTCTGGCTTGGCGGAGAGTCTCATCCAGCTCCCGATACAACGGGCGAAACTGATCCGGAACCGCGGCCAACGGCGCCTGGCACTGACCCAGTGTCGGACAGGCGAACACTAGAAAACACCCCGCAAGTAACATCGACAGAATCGAACCGGAGCGTCTTGGTTTCGTCACCGCGAATACCATCACAATCCAGATCAGCAACGCCAGCGTAAGCGATGGAACCACCCACGCAGGCAGCAGGCGGTGTATTTCGGCAAGATCGGTTCCGCGAATGGCGGCCATCCACACATCCAGACGCACATTCAGTATCGCCAGGATGATTCCAAAGGCCAAAGCGATACGCCCAAGAGTTGCCCACATTACCGCCCTTCCAGTCCGGCCACGGAGAAGAAAGAAATGCCAAACGCCCAGCGCCACCGTCGTTCCGGCGATGATTCCGGCGGATACCTGGTCATGCGCCATCCACGCCAGTGCAATCAACCACGAGAAGAAGCCCAAATACACACCGGTGACCATGGCAATGCGCGCGCCCAAGCTCAGTCGTGTCGCGTCTGTTTGCCGGCGCATGGCCAAACGCCGCCAAAACATCACGATGGTCCAGGTGGCGAAGACCACGGCGGAGAACCACCAAAATCCCGCCATCACCCCATAAAACGTCCGGTCGCTCCACTCCCAGTGTTGGCGCAAAGCTCGCAGCGCGGCTTGCCCGGCCACGCACCAGCCCAGCACAAAAATCCAAAAAGCGATGAACGCAGACTTTTCGACTTGGCGTTCGCGAGCGGTGGGAGCGGCCCGAACGACCAGCCAATTAGCCACGATGCCACCGGCGAGACCGCTAACGACCGCGATCATCGGCGCTGACAACAGCCCCAGAAGACCCGACTTGGCCGCCGCCGTGCCCTTGCTCGCCATGCCGAGACCCGCCGTTGCCGCGGGAGCCGCAGGCAGCACTGCCAGCACGGCGTCTGAAAACGCCTGGCCCGGCGCACTCCGGCTCAACGTTCCCTCCACGAAAGCCATCACTTCTTCGTGCAGCAGCTTGCGCCCGCGCGAGAGCCGCTGCTTGACGGCGTCCTCGCTCAACTCCAACTCCTCCGCCACGCGCTCCACCGACTGTTGTTCGCGGTAGAACAAAATCAGCGGTTCACGGTAGACTTCGGGAATCCGTTCGAGCGCGCCCCATAGAATCGCCTCTTGCTCACGGCTGACGGCCTGCGCCGATGGCGACGGCTCCAGCGATGGCGAATCGTGAATCGCATCCATCGGCTCGGCGGCGTGAATGGGCTCACGGCCTCGCCGCCGGAGTTCTTTGCCCACCAGGAAGCGCGTGATGGCGCACAACCAGGACCGAAGTTTTGAGGGCTCGCGCAGTTCGGGAAGCTGTTTCCACGCGGCCAGAAAGGTTTCCTGGGCCAGGTCCGCGCTCAGACTCAAGCTGCCGGTCGCGTTGTAAGTGATCGAGCAGACCAGCGATTGGTATCGCTTGACGATCCGCGCAAAAGCGTCACGGTCGCCCGTCAGGCTCCCTTCCACCAGTTGCGCGTCGCTGTTCCCTGCCGCGGACATTTTCGAGGTCATCATATCTCACCGTATATGTGCCGGGAACGGGCGAAAAGGTGACAGAAAATCCAAACGCTCCCTCACGGTCGCGGCTCTGATTGAAAACGCACGGCCATGTAGGGCTTGCCCGGCAGCTTCAGGGTGAACTTGCCTTGGAATGTGCCGGCCACCGGTCGAATGGTCATTTCCCAAGGGTCGATCATGTCGGCCCGATACCGCACCCCCTTGGCGAGGTCGAATTCGTATTCCGCGGGCTGGTTGATGTCGAAGTAGAAAAGATAATAGCGGCCTTCCTGCCCCGCGCCAAGATAGTAAGTCGAGAGGTTATTCAGACCTTCCGCGGGCGCGCCTTCGAGTATCTTGCGCAAGAACGCGATGCGCCGCGGGCTCTCGCCGTGCAGCACGCCGCCCTTCGACCACCACAGAATGTCGTTCGGGTCGAGGTAGGTCTCTCCGTGTCCCACGTAGGCGCCCGAAACCGTGCCTAACCAGAAACGCCGCACCATCTCCTGCGCCGAAATATTGCCCCAGCGCCGCGGAATGTCGCCTTCGTACTTGCACTCGTCGTACACCAGCGGTTTGCGGTAGTCGGCCACCATCTGCACTGCTCTTTCGAAATCCGAGCTCTGCAAGCTCACATGCGTGACCCAAGGTTTGGAATGGTCGTACAACACCGCGCCGTTGTGGATCGACCGCAGGTGATGGTAGGGGTCTTTCTCCTGGACCAGGCGAAAGAACCGGTCCCAATCCGCCATGGTCTTGCTCTTCATGAAGTCGTATTCGTTGGCCATGGACCACCAGACATTGCGGTAAGCCGACAGGCGCGCCACCACGTATTGCAGATACCGGTCGTCCGCCTCGGCCCCCATGGTGGCGTAACCCCAGCGGTCGTAAGGATGAAACAGAATCAGATCGGCCTCGATGCCCAACGCCTCCAGGTCGCGCACGCGCTGTTCCAGGTGCCGGAAAAACGCCGGGTTGAAGCGCGTGAAATCGTTGTGGCCGGCCGCATCCCGTTCGAATGGATAGTAAACCGGCTCGTTTTCGTTATAGACGTAGCTTTTGGGAAACACGCACATCCGCATCTTGTTGAAGGGTGCGGTCCGCAAGGTGGCGAGCGTTTGCTCCTCCAGCCTGTCGCCCTGGTGGACCCAGGCGTAGCACGTTGTCCCCAGCGGCACGTACGGCGTGCCATCTTCGTAAGCGAAGTGCGTAATATAGCGGACGCGCACCGGGCCGTGATTGCCCGCCGCCGGTGCAGTGCAGGTGAAACGCCCCTGCCGGCCGTCGAGTTCCGCCGCGTTGCTGGAAGTCCGGTAGCTCCACTCGCCGATCTCGTCGGGCATAAACCGCACGCGGTAGACGCCATCGCCATCGTAGAATCCGTCGACATTGACCACGCGATCGCGATATTGGAACTGCGCCCGCAACTCAACGTCGACGAAGGGATTCCCCGCGCCAGGCCCCTGGAGTGCGACTTCGTACACACCCCACCGTTCCGCGCTATCGGCGGCCCGGAGCGGGGCCAGCGCACTCAAGCAGCAAACCACCCAAATCCAGGTTGTAGTTAGATGCATTTTTCGCGATTCCCCCGCTACTATACTACCCGGCATCTGGAACGTGAGGTTCCAGCGAGCACTTTGTCCGCCGGGCTTGATCTCTGCTAAGATCAGCGCATCGAGAGGAAACCATGATTCACAAGGTCTCGGCGTTATGGGTGGGGCTGGCGTTACTGGGATCGCCGGCGGCATCCGTGGCACAAGGCACGGCGGCACCGAAGGCCGAAATCACCGCGGCTCTTCCGGTTATTCCCGATGCCCGGTTCAATCTGGCCGATTATGGCGGCGTCGGCGACTACAAAACGTTCAACACGGATGCTTTCAAGAACGCCGTCGCTGCCATCGCCAAGGCTGGCGGCGGCCATCTCATCGTACCGGCCGGAGTTTACAAGACCCTTCCCTTTGTTCTGACCAGCCACATGGACCTGCACCTCGAGGCCGGTGCCACGATCAAGGCGCCGGATACTTTTGCAGAGTACGGCATCCCCGACCCGAATCAGGCGGCTCAGACGCCTGCGCAACCTGGCGGCCGGAGTGGATTCGGCATGGGCAGAGTCGCGCCCCTGATTTCATGCCCCAGTGGCACCACCGATCTTGCCATCACCGGATCCGGCACCATCGACGGGTCGGGCGCGATGTTCTGGATATGGTCCGACAAGGCCGCCCGCCGCTATCCACCCGGCCGCGCCGTGGTCGCCCGGCCCGTCCTGGTTTCCCTCAGCGGTGTTCAGAGGCTGCACGTCGATGGCGTCACTCTGACCAACTCGCCCATGTTTCACCTGGTCCCCCGCGGCCAGGATATTACCATTGAGAACCTTCGCATTGTCGCTCCCAGCGATGCTCCCAACACCGATGCCATGGACCCCGGCGGAGAGCGAATCGTCATCCGGAATTGTGAAATCGACACCGGCGACGACAATGTCGCGCTGCAAAGCGGCTCCCACGATGTCCTCATCGAGGGCCTCACCTGCCTCCATGGCCACGGCATTTCCATCGGCAGTCCCACGCGCAACGGTTTGAGCCACGTCATTGTTCGCCGCTGTACCTTCAACGGAACCGACAACGGCCTGCGCATCAAGTCATACCGCGGTAACGGCGGCGAAGTCCACGATATCCAGTATTCCGATATCGTCATGAAGAACGTCAGGCGCCCCTTCGACATCAATATGCTCTACAACGGCAACGCCGGCCTCGCCACCGACGTGGGCCCGCGCCAGGCCGCGCCGGGGCAGACTCAGAACATTCCCAATTTTTACGATATCCACATCACCAACCTGACCGTCACGCGCTCGCCGCTGGCGGGCCGCATTCTTGGTATTCCCGAGCTGATGCCCCACGACATCACGTTTACCAACGTCAAGATCCAAAGCAACCGCGGCTTTCTGGTTCAGGATGGCAAGGACATTACGTTCGACAAGGTGCAGATCACCGTTGCCATCGGCGACCCTCTGGTCCTCGACAATGCCTCGGTGAAATGGAACGGAACCCAAAAGACCGGCTCCAGCGGCGGACCGCCCGATCCGTTTTATTGATGGAAGGAGAATCGCCGTGAAGATTCGCATGATCCGTGGGGTGTTGGCCATGGCAGCCGTGGCGGGAATCCTGAGCGGACAGGCCCAGCCGCAGGCCATCCCCGCGAGACCCGACCCGAAGGAGATTCCCATACCCGCGATTGCCACGTCGATGAAGAAGAGGCCGGGTGTCGACGCGCTTCCCGATCATCCCGAGATGCCCGAGGTCCTGACCATGAACAGCGGGAAAAAGGTCACAACCGCCGCACAATGGAACCAGCGCCGCGCGGAGATCAGACGAACTCTCGAGTACTACGCCGTCGGCCAGGCTCCTCCACCGCCGGGAAATGTGAAGGGTCATGAGGTCAGCTCGGAACTGGTGATGAACGGCAAGGTTAAATACCGCCTGGTGCACCTGACGTTCGGACCCCAGGAGAGCCTCAGCCTGGATATCGGCATCTTCACGCCTGCCGGAGGCGGGCCGGTCCCGGCCGTGATCTCGCCATCCGGCTCGCCTCCGGGCGCCACTCCATTGCCGCGGCTGGCGCAAGGACCAAACCAGGGAAAGAACGAAGATGTGCTGCTTCTGGTGGGGCCTGGACCGCAACCCGCCGGAGCCGGCGCGGGACGTGCTGGGCGCGGGGTGGTGCCCTCTGGGCCCTCTTCTGGGCCCGGCGGTCCCCGCACCGCGGAGACCATTGCAGCCAGCAGTCCGGTCCTGGCCCACGGCTTTGCCCTCGTGACGTTTAACAACAATGATTGCGCCGAGGATACCACTCTCCGCAACGCCGACGGCAGTTGGGCATACCGCACCACGCGCTTCTATCCGGCTTACCCGAAATACGATTGGGGAGTTTTGCAAGGTTGGGCGTGGGGTGTTTCGCGAATCGTGGATTATCTGGAAACGGACCCCGCCATCGATAGGACCAAGCTCATTGTTACCGGTGTCTCACGAACCGGCAAATCCGCTCTGGTGGCGGGCGCATTCGACGACCGTTTGGCGTTGGTTGCTCCCGTAGCCAGCTCCGGCGGCGGCACTCCGGCATACCGGTTCAGCGGCTCGCAGCCGCCGCGAGGCGGCAAAGAGGGCCTGACCGAGATGGTCCGGAAATATCCCAATTGGTTCTCGGACCATCTGCATGAATTCTGGGGACAACCGGACAAGTTGCCGTTCGATGCGCACTGGTTCATGGCGCTCGTGGCGCCGCGGCCGTTCATTGCACTCGAGGGGACTCACGACCAGAACGTCGTCATGAATGGTGTGCGACAGTCGTTTCTCGCCGCTCAGCCGGCCTTTGCTCTCCTCAACGTCAAGGATCGGCTCGGCGTGAGTTGGGCGGATCGCCCGCACGGAATGGTTCAGGGAGACTGGGATGCCCTGTTCGCCTTTGCCGACAAATTCCTGATGGGGAAAACCGTCAGCCGGCGATTCGATGAGTTCCCACCGGACTAGGCTGCCTTCCCGCGGCTTCGGCGAGAGCCATGATGTTCTCTTTCGGCATGCCCGGACTGACCCCGCCCCCGACCGAGAGAATGAGGCCTGCGCCATCGCTTTTCGCCAGGATTTCTCCCGCGGCGTCTCGCACCATTTCCGGCGTGCCGCGAACCCCAATCTCCAGCGGCGGCACGTTCCCCATGAGGCACAGGCGTCCGTTGGTCTTCTCTCGCACCAGCGCGACGTCGATCTTGTGACTCCAATTCAGAACGTCGAATCCGGTGTCGGGTAATTCAGCCAAAAATGGCCGGATGTTGGCGTCGTTGTGATAGACCTTGACCCAATCGGCCGGGAATGCGTCGCAGATCTGTTTGAGATGAGGATGCGCGAATTCCCGGTAAGCGTTGGCGGAGAGGAAACCTACGATGTCATCGAGGACCAGGATGCCTTCGACCGTTTCTCCGATCGCGTCGGCCTGCGCCTTCAACCAGTCGATCACAGTCCGGGTGGTCAGGGCGAGCAGCTTGTGCACCGCTTCGGGGTTCTCGACGGTATCCATCATAAACTCGGAAACGCCCCGCAAAAATGCGGCCAGGCACAACGGTCCGCGGGCGGCCACCATCGGAATCGTGTAGCCTGCATCGAGAATGCGGGGCCGGTGCATGCGGTAGAGGTGCAGCGCAAAGGGCATCAGCCCATCGGTCAGCGGGTTGACCGCCGGCATGCTGTCTACATCTTCGAGATGTCTCAGCATTGGCGACTGCCCGGGCGGCTGGTCTTTCCAAAAGTGGATCCGGTTGCCGAACGCCGATGGTTCGATCGCCATTCCGTACTCCACCCACCACGATGGGATCAGGATGATATCGGAGAACTCCCGTATAATCCGCAGATTCGCCTGGAACCAGAGTTCCGGGTCCACGTAATACTCCAGGTGGCTGACCCCGATGTACCCGGGTATCCAGGGGCTGTCGACGATCAGCGCAACGGGTGTCGTGGCGGGGCGCCCTATGGCCCTGGCGCGCTTGGCCGCCCTTTTGAAGCACTGCCATTGTTCAGGACGCATGCAGTTCGTTCAGGAATCGAACTATCTACCAGTCTTCATGTTTCCGAGACAGGTGTCAATAGGCGGTCCCGCTGGGCACTTGTTGTATTATGAAACCAATTATGAAGGTCGTGGATGTCCGGGCGACCACCGTCACCGTGCCGCTGGAAGCACCGCTGCGCCATGCCAACGGCTGCCACTGGGGACGCTTCGTGCGGACCATCGTCGAAGTGGAGACGGACAACGGCCTGGTTGGGCTGGGTGAGATGGGCGGGGGCGGGGAATCGGCCGAAGCGGCGTTCCGGGCCATGAAATCGTACCTGGTGGGGCACGATCCGGCGCGCCTCGAGGAGATGCGCTTCCTGATTGCTAATCCAACGGCCTCGCTCTACAACAACCGCACCCAGGTGCTGGCCGCGCTGGAATTCGCGTGCCTCGACATCCTGGGGCAAGCCTGGGGCGTTCCGGTGTGTGACATCCTCGGCGGGCGTCTGCGGGACCGCGTTCCGTTTGCCGCTTACTGCTTTTTCCGTTATCCGGACCCGCGGACAGGCTTCGGTGAAGTGCGCACCATCGACCAACTGGTGAAATATGCCCGTGAGTTGAAGCGGCGCTTCGGCTTTGCCACCCACAAGCTGAAGGCCGGCGTTTTCCCCCCGGATTATGAGCTCGAGGCGTATCGCGCCTTGGCCGCCGCTTTCCCCCAAGACTCATTGCGATTCGATCCCAACGCCGTCTGGTCCACCGAACAGGCCATCCGTTTCGGACAGGCCATCGAGGGATTGCGCAACGACTATCTCGAGGATCCGGTCTTCGGCCTCAATGGCATGCGGCGCACTCGCCAGATGGTGCGGGTTCCGCTTGCCACCAATACGGTGGTGGTGAACTTCGAGCAACTTGCGGCCAATGCGCTCGATACGGCGGTGGACGTAATCCTTCTCGATACCACTTTTTGGGGCGGAATCCGGGCCTGTGTGAAGGCCGCCGCGGTGTGCGAGACGTTCCAACTGGGCGTCGCCGTTCACTCTTCGGGCGAGTTGGGAATTCAACTGGCAACCATGCTGCATCTCGGCGCCGTTCTTCCCAACCTTTCCTTCGCGGCCGATGCCCACTATCATCATTTGACGGACGACATTATTGACGGCGGCCCCATGCGTTACGAAAATGGCGCCATCCGCGTGCCCGACAAGCCGGGCTTGGGCGTCAAGCTCGATCGCGACAAGCTCCGCCAATACAGTGAACTGTATCAGCGGCTGGGGAGCTACCCTTATGACCAGGACCCGGCCCGGCCCGGCTGGACCCCGATCGTTCCCAACGACCGGTGGGCCGATCCGAACGACGGCCGGCCGGTGCGGATTCCCTACTGACATGCGACGCTCCTTGATCTGGACGCTCCTCGGCCTGCTACCGGCCGCCGGCCTTCACGCCGAAACCGGCCGCGCCGCCTGGCTGCGATACGCGGCGCTGGACGGCTCCTCCGCCCGGCAGTACCGCGAGACCATACCGGCGGTGGTCGCGAGGCTAGGCGACGCCGCTCCGCTCGAGAGCGCACGGCGGGAATTGATCCTCGGCATCCGCGGCATGATCGGCAGGACCCTCCGCGTGGAATCCCGCGTGCCCACCGAATCCGCCATCATCCTCGGCACGCTAGGCGCAATTCGACAGGCGTTTCCGCAGCTCGACGCCGCCAACCTGGAAACCGATGGATATTGGCTCAAGACCCTCCAAACCGGCGCCGTCCGCTACACCGTTGTCACCGCGGCCAACGATCGCGGTGTCCTGTACGGCACATTCGCGCTTCTGCGGAAGATCGCTCTGGGCGAGTCGGTGGCCGGCCTCGATGAGAGGCAGTCGCCATTCGCTCCGGTTCGGTGGATCAACCAGTGGGACAACCTGGATGGCTCGATCGAGCGCGGCTATGGCGGCCGCTCCATCTTCTGGGAGGATGGCCACGCGCGCGAGGACCTCACTCGCGCCGGCGAGTACGCCCGCCTGCTGGCGTCGCTCGGCATCAATGGCTGCTCCATCGACAACGTCAACGCCAACCCGCGCATCCTGGCGTCCGACTTCATCCCGCAGGTGGCGCGCATCGCCGCGGCTTTCCGCCCCTGGGGCATCCAGGTGGCGCTTTCAGTGGATTTCGGAAGTCCCCAAACCGTCGGCGGTCTGGATACCTTCGACCCACTCGACCCGCGCGTCGCCGCGTGGTGGAAATCCAAGACCGACGAGCTCTACCGCGCCATCCCCGACCTGGGTGGCTTCGTCCTGAAGGCGGATTCCGAGGGCCGCGTCGGCCCTTCGGCCTACGGAAGAACTCACGCGGATGCCGCCAACGTGGTCGCTCGCGCGCTCCAGCCGCACGGCGGCCTCATCTTTTACCGCGGCTTTGTCTACGACCACCACATGGACTGGCGCAATCCCAAGAACGATCGCGCCCGCGCCGCTTACGACAACTTCAAGGAACTCGACGGCAAGTTCGACGATAATGTCGTCATCCAGATCAAGAACGGCCCCATCGATTTCCAGGTGCGCGAGCCGGCGTCCCCGTTGTTTGGCGCGCTCGAAAAGACCAATCAGGCGGTTGAATTGCAGATCACCCAGGAGTACATGGGACAGGCCCGGCATACCGTCTTTCTGGTTCCCATGTGGAAGGAAACGCTCGATTTCGACATGCACGCCGGCGACACGCCGACACCCGTCAAGGCGCTCGTAGCCGGCAAAGTCTTCCATCGGCCCGCCGGCGGCTTCGTGGGAGTTGCCAACGTGGGGCTCGACGACAACTGGGCGGGCAATCACCTTTCGATGGCGAATCTCTATGGTTTCGGCCGGCTGGCGTGGGACCCCGATCTGAGCGCCCGGCGCCTGGCCGAGGAATGGACGCGTCTCACTTTTGGAGACGATCCCAAGGTGGTCGA
>Ga0326728_10022157_pt1 | contig 11836 bp, 8 predicted proteins | sample MB3enrmetagenome_FD_207602 | JGI IMG/M metagenome (GOLD analysis project Ga0326728, IMG submission 207602) | Lab enriched peat soil microbial communities from McLean, Ithaca, NY, United States - MB31MN | ecosystem: Environmental > Terrestrial > Soil > Wetlands > Peat | place: USA: New York... | reverse complement strand
ACGGACGCCGTATCTGCGTCTACAGCCAGGACTTCACCGTCTTCGGCGGGTCGCTCGGCGAGGCGCACGCCGAGAAGATCCACAAGATCCAGGACCTCGCCGTGAGCTCGGGGGTCCCGCTCGTCGGGATGAGCGATGGAGGCGGGGCGCGCATCCAGGAGGGGGTCGCCGCCCTGAACGGGTTCGGCGGGATCTTCTACCGCAACGCCCGCGCCTCGGGCGTCGTGCCGCAGATCAGCGTCGTGCTCGGGCCGTCGGCGGGCGGCGCCGTGTACTCGCCGGCGCTCACCGACTTCGTCTTCATGGTCCAGGGTACGAGCCACATGTTCATCACCGGCCCCGACGTCGTCCGCACCGTGACCGGCGAGGACGTGAGCGCCGAGCAGCTCGGCGGGGCGATGACCCACGCGACGCGCTCCGGCGTCGCCGCCTTCGTCGCCGTCGACGAGAAGACCTGCCTCGACGACGTCCGCCACCTGTTGTCGTTCCTTCCCTCGAACAATCTCGAGGAGCCGCCGAACGTCGTCCCGACCGACGACCCGGACCGGCTGACCCCGGAGCTGCGTGAGCTCGTCCCGGAACGCCCGAACCAGCCCTACGACATGAAGGGCCTCATCGAGGTGGTCGTCGACAACGGCGAGTACCTCGAGTACTTCCCGTTCTGGGCGATGAACCTCACCTGCGGGCTGGCGCGGATCGCGGGCCGCGTCGTCGGCATCGTCGCCAACCAGCCCCAGGTGCTCGCTGGCGTACTCGACATCGACGCCTCCGAGAAGGGGGGGCGCTTCGTGAGGACCTGCGACGCCTTCAACATCCCGCTCGTCACCTTCGTCGACGTGCCGGGGTTCATGCCCGGCACCGACCAGGAGTTCGGGGGCATCATCCGCCACGGCGCGCAGTTCCTCTACGCCTACTGCGAGGCGACGGTGCCGCGGGTGCAGTTCATCGTCCGCAAGGCCTACGGCGGCGCCTACCTCGTCATGGACTCGAAGTCAATCGGCACCGACCTCTCGTACGCCTGGCCCTCGGCCGAGCTCGCCGTGATGGGCCCGGAGGGCGCGGTCGAGATCGTCCACCGCCGCGAGCTCCAGGAGGCGGGCGACCCGGCCCAACGGCGCGCCGAGCTCGTCGCGCAGTACACGGAACGCTTCACGACGCCGTACGCCGCCGCCGAACGGGGCTACGTCGACGACGTCGTCGACCCCGCTGAGACCCGTCGCGTGCTTGCCCGCAGCCTCGAGATGCTGGCGACCAAACGCGAGGACCTGCCGAAGCGCAAACACGGCAACGTGCCGCTGTGAGCACGGCCCCGCCGCTCGTTCCGCCAGCCGACGTCCGCCGAGCGATCGAGGCTGCCGTCGAGGCCGCCTGGCCCCGCGCCCGGGACGCCGCTCCGGAGCCGACCTCCGGCTGGCCGAGGGCCTCCCGGCGCAGCTGGCGATTCGCCGACCGCTCGTCGGCGGAGCGGGATTACCCAGAAGTCGAACGACCCGACTGACCCCGGGCACCGCGGCCGGGCCGTGACGGGCGCTGCGCCGGCTCGAAGCTCTGGGAACGGCGCGGGGCGGACACTTCGTCGCCGGATTCTCCGGCGAGCAGTTCGCCCTCCCGGACGCGCTCGACGGGCTGAGGCGGGTCGATTCAGTCGCCCTTCAGCCGTCGCTCGAGGGCGTTGAGCTCGGCGACGAGCGGCGCGGGCAACCGGTCGCCGAACAGCTCGAAGTACTCCCGGATCGCGGCCGTCTCCTCGAACCAGTCGGCCGGGTCGACGGAGAGCAACGCCTCCATCGCCCCGGCACTCACCGCGAGGTCCGCGATCGGGATCGATCCCGGCACGGGCAGGTACCCGATCGGGGATTCGACGGCACCGCCGCGACCGGCGCAGCGAGCGAAGACCCATGCGAGGACGCGGGAGTTCTCACCGAAGCCCGGCCACAAGAAGTTGCCGTCGGCGTCGCGGCGGAACCAGTTCACGTAGAAGATCCGCGGGAGCCTGTCGGCGTCGAGCCGCTCGGCGAACGAGAGCCAGTGGCCCCAGTAGTCGGCCATGTTGTACCCGCAGAACGGGAGCATCGCGAACGGGTCGCGCCGGAGCTTGCCGACGACCCCGGCCGCCGCGGCCGTCATCTCCGAGGCCATCGTCGCGCCGAGGAAGACGCCGTGGTTCCAGTTGAACGCCTCGTAGACGAGGGGGACCACGGAGGAGCGGCGGCTGCCGAGCAGGATCGCCGAGATTGGCACGCCCTCGGGGTCATCCCACTCGGGCGCCCTCGCCGGGTGCTCGGTGATGCGGACCGTGAAGCGCGAATTCGGGTGGGCCGCGGGTTCCGGTGAGTTCGGCGTCCAGTCGTTGCCCCGCCAGTCGACGAGGTGCGCGGGCGGCTCGGGGGTGAGACCCTCCCACCAGACATCGCCGTCGTCGGTGAGCGCGGCGTTCGTGAAGATGACATTTCTGCCGAGCATCGTGATTGCGTTCGGGTTCGTCTTCACGCCCGTTCCCGGTGCGACGCCGAAGAGCCCCGTCTCCGGGTTGACAGCGCGCAACGTCCCGTCGGGCCCGATCCGCATCCAGCAGATGTCGTCGCCGATCGTTTCGACCTTCCAGCCCGGCAGGCTCGGGACCACCATCGCGAGGTTCGTCTTCCCGCAGGCCGAAGGGAACCCGCCGGTCACGTAGCGCACCTCGCCGTCGGGCGACGTGAGCTTCATCACCAGCATGTGCTCGGCGAGCCAACCTTCGTCACGCGCGATCGACGACGCGATCCGGAGCGCGAGGCACTTCTTGCCGAGGAGCGCGTTACCCCCGTAACCCGAGCCGTACGACCAGATCTCCCGGGACTCGGGGAAGTGGACGATGTAGGTGTTCTCCGGATCGCACGGCCAAGCCACGTCGGCCTGTCCCGGAGCGAGCGGTGCGCCGACGGAGTGGAGGCAGGGCACGAACTCGCCGTCGGCCCCGAGCGCCTCGAGCGGAGAAGTCCCCATCCTCGTCATAATGGCCATGTTCACCACGACGAGCGCCGAGTCCGTCAGTTGGACGCCGATCTTCGCGTGGCTCGAACCGACTGGCCCCATCGAGAAGGGCACGACGTACAGGGTGCGCCCGCGCATCGCCCCCGAGAACAGACCGGTGAGCTTGGCGCGCATCGTGTCCGGATCGGACCAGTTGTTCGTCGGACCAGCGTCGACCTCGCGAGCAGAACAGATGAACGTCCGTGCCTCGACACGTGCCGTGTCGCGCGGGTCCGAACGGGCGAGGTAGCTTCCGGGCCGCTTCACCTCGTTCAAGCGCAGCATCGTCCCCTTCGCGACGAGAAGCGAGCAGAGCCGCTCGTACTCCGCGGAGGAGCCGTCGCACCATTCGACGCGCTCGGGCTTCGCCAGGTCGGCGAACCACTCGACCCAGGCGATGAGCTTGCGGTGATTGGTCGGCATCGCGCTCAACAATCTGTCCTTTCTCCCACTCCTGTCGGTCCCGCCCGGGAGCGGGCTCCGGCCGGGCCCACCCCGCTTCGGTGACCCCGCCCGGCTGCGCCGGGTCGGCAATCGTCGACCGCACGGTGGACCTCGACCCCCCATGCACGCGGGCGCAACCGACGACCCGAGATCGTCGGCACGAGCGTGACGAACCGCGAGTGAGATCTCATCCTTGTCGGCGGGCACGACGGCGGCAAACCGGCGAACCCCGACAACCGTTGTATCGGCACGGCGCTGGGATCGATACGTTGCCCAGGTGGGCTTCTACCGCGACCAGGTCCTGCCGAGGCTCGTCGACCGGGCATGCGGGATCGCGTCCATCGACCGGCGGAGGATCGACACCGTGGCCGGGCTCGCCGGGCGGGTCGTCGAACTCGGCTTTGGCTCCGGCCTCAACCTCGACCACTACCCCGCCGAAGTGAAGATCGTCCTGGCGGTCGAGCCGGCCGTGGTGGCGTGGCGCCGCTCCGAGCGGCGTCGGGCGCGTTCGACGATCGCGGTCGACCTCATCGGCCCCGACGCGCAGCACCTCGCCATCGAGGACGCGAGCTGCGATGGCGCGCTCTCCACATTCACCCTCTGCGTCATCCCCGATATCGCCGCGGCCCTCGCCGAGCTGCGCCGGGTCCTGCGTCCCGGTGGCAGGTTCCACTTCCTGGAGCACGGCATCGCGCCGCACGCCCGGGTCGCTCGTTGGCAGGCGCGGCTCGAACCCGCCGAACGGCGGCTCGCCGGCGGCTGCCACCTCACGAGGGACCCGGCCGCGCTCGTCGAACGGGCGGGCTTCGAGGTCGTCGAGCTCGACCAGGGCTATGGTTCCGGGCCCAAGCCGTGGACCTGGTTCACCCGGGGGATCGCCCTGAACCCGGGAACCGCCGCGGCGGAGCCGCGCTGATCTCCGCCGCCGGCGACCGATAGATGTTTTCCCGCGCTAATATGCTTGCTAATTGATAAGCAATCAAAGCGCGAAATGGGGCGGGGACGATGGCGGCACGGACGGCGGCGCAGAAGACGGCCCGCGGCACCTCGGCGAGCGACGACGACGTGGCGGTGCGTCTGCGCATGGCCATCGCGCGCCTGTTCCGCCGGATCGAACGTACCCGGGCCGGCATCGCCCTCACCACTTCCGAGACGACGATCCTCTCCGTCGTCGTGCGCCAGGGCCCGCTAGGGCTTACCGATCTCGCGGCATCCGAGGGCATGAACCCGACGATGCTCTCCCGGCTGGTCCGGGATCTCGAGGGGGATGGACTCGTCCAGCGCAAGACCGATCGCGTCGACCGACGCGCCGCCCGCGTCGAGGCGACCCCGGCCGGTAGGCGCCTCCACGAGCGGATCAGCAACGAGCGCAGCGACACCCTCTCAGCGGCACTCGCCCTGCTCTCGGAGGAGGAGCGCGGCGCGCTCTGCGCGGGCCTGCCCGTGCTCGAGGCGCTCGCTGACGAGCTGAAGGGCAGGCGCCGATGAGAAAACGCCTGCGCGCGATCCGGCACAAGACCTTCTCCGCGCTGACGATCCGCAACTACCGGCTCTTTTTCGTCGGGCAGTCGATCTCGCTCGTCGGAACCTGGATGCAGATCACCGCCCAGGCCTGGCTCGTGCTCAGCCTCACGCACTCGAGCACCGACCTCGGGCTCGTCGTCGCGCTGCAGACCATCCCGGTGCTCCTCCTCGCCTCCTACGGCGGTGTCATCGCCGACCGCGTCGACAAGCGCCGCCTGATGGTCATCCTCCAGACCTTCATGGGGTTCCAGGCCCTCACACTCGGGCTGCTCTGCCTGCTCGGCGTCGTGCGCTTCTGGGAGGTCTGCGCCCTGGCCGTCATCCTCGGGTTGAACAACAGCTTCGAGATGTCGTCGCGGCAGGCCTTCGTCCGCGAGATGGTCGGACGCAACGAGCTGCGCAACGCCGTCACGCTCAACTCAGTGATGAACAACGCCGCCCGGGCGGTCGGTCCGGCGATCGCCGGCATCCTGCTCGCGACGGTCGGCGACGGGATCTGCTTCGTACTGAACGCGGCAAGCTTCGGAGCGGTCGTCACGTCGCTCGTCATCATGGACACCGCGGCGCTGCGGCAGCACCCGCCCGAGCCCCGGGCGAAGGGCCAGCTGCGCGAGGGGTTCGCCTACGCCGCCCGCACGACCGACATCGCGGTGCCCCTCGTCATGATGACGCTCGTCGGCATGCTCGCCTACGAGTTCAGCGTCAGCCTGCCTTTCTTCGCGACCCGTACGTTCCACGGCGGCTCGGAGACCTTCGGCTTCATGACGGCCGCCATGGGGATCGGCGCCGTGCTCGGTGGACTGTTCACCGCGGCGCGGGGACGTACAGGGCTGCGGCCGATGATCATCTCCTGCCTTGGGTTCGGAATGGCGATCCTTTTCACGGCGCTTGCGCCGGCGCTCGGGATCGCCCTGGTCGGGCTGCTCTTCGTCGGCTGGGCGAGCGTCTCGTTTATCAGCGTCGGGAACTCGACCATCCAGCTGAGTGCAGCGCGGAACATGCGCGGCCGGGTGATGGCCCTGTGGCAGCTCGCCTTCCAAGGGACGACGCCTATCGGCGGTCCGCTCATCGGCTGGGTGATCGCCGAGACCGAACCCCGGATTGGACTCATCGTCGGGGCGGCGACGTGCGTGCTCGCCTCCGCCGTCGGTGCGGCGATCGTCCGTCACCGGCTCAGCGGAACCCGGACCCCCACCTCGGTCGCGCTCGCCGCGACGGAAGCGACCACCCGTCTCGCCTGATCGCCTCCCGGCCGCCGCGGCGGCCGCGCGGGACGGGGCTCGTCACCGGGATCCGCCAGCACGGATTCGCGGCGTTGACGTGCGCCTCTCCCGACGGCGCGGTACCGGTCGACGGGGTTCGAGACGAGCACGCCCGAGCCCGACCGGGTGCTCGCGATCGGGAGGGTCACATCATTCCCGGTGGGTGACATCGCTGGCCGGGGCAGGGTCCCGCGCATCCTCGGCGGCTGGCCACCGGTGTGGCCGGCCGCGGCCGGTACCGACCTCCCGGTGCATCACATCGTGGGCGAGGGGGGACTTGAACCCCCACGTCCTTGCGGACACAGGAACCTGAATCCTGCGCGTCTGCCAAATTCCGCCACTCGCCCGGGCGAGCAAGTGATGCTAACCGACAGCGCCAGGAACGACTTTGTCCACCCCGGTAGTGTTGAAACGACATGGGACTCCAGCAGTTCGAGCGTCGTCTCGAGCGCATGGTCGAGGGGGCATTCGCCCGGGCGTTCCGCGGCGAGCTCCAGCCGATCGAGCTCGGTCGGCGTCTGACGCGGGAAATGGACCTCCACCGTTCCGTGTCGGTTCGCGGCCTCGTGGCGCCGAATTTGTTTCAAGTCGCGCTGAACGAGGAGGACCACGAGCGCTTCGAGGGCTTCCTCGACGCCCTCGCCAAGGAACTGGCGGAGGCGGCCCGCGAACATGCCCGGACCGAGAATTACACGTTCCTCGGCTCCGTCGTCGTCGAGATCACCGAGGACCGGGCGCTTCCGAAGAGCACCTTCGAGATCGCGAGCGAAGTCGTCGAGAACAGCGAGATGACCGCCGGCTGGATCGTGCTGCCGGACGACCGACGGATCGGTGTCGGGTCCGAACCGCTGACGATCGGCCGCATGCCCGACTGCACCGTGGCGCTCGCCGACCCGAACGTGTCACGCCGCCACGCCGAGATCCGTCGCGACGGCGACCGGGTCTACCTCATCGACCTCGGGTCGACGAACGGCACGCGGGTGAACGGTGTCCCCGTCCACCAGCGCCAGCTCGCCGACGGGGACGTCGTCACGGTCGGGATCACGGCGTTCCGGTTCGAGGCCGGCTAGCCGAGCTGCGATGACACACGGCATCCTCGACATCCTTCGCTACTTCCTGCTCGCGTTGATCTGGCTCTTCCTCCTCTACGCGGCGCGCATGGTCTACGTCGAGGTCCGCCGGGGCCAGCGCGAACGGGCAGCCTCCCAGGCGGGAGGCGTGACCCCGGGTCCTTCGCGCCGGGCGCCGCACCTGCGGATCCTTCAGTCCACGGATCACCAGGGCGAACGGTTCGCGCTCGGCGAGGAGACCACGATCGGCCGCGCGCCGAGCTGCACGATCATCCTTGACGCCGACAACTTCGTCTCGACGGTCCACGCCCGCATCGTCGAGCACGAGGGAACCTGGTGGATCGAGGACCTCGGCTCGACGAACGGTACCTTCCACAACGCGCGGCGCATCATCGCCCCGGAGCGGCTGCGACGCGGTGACCGCTTCACCGTCGGCGCCACGGTCTTCGAGGTTGCCCGGTGACGAGCCTCCTCGCCGCCATGGCCACGGACCCGGGCCGGGTCCGCTCCTCCAATCAGGACCGGGCGATCGTCGGCAACGGGTTCCTCGCGGTCGCCGACGGCATGGGCGGCCACGTCGGCGGGGAAACCGCGGCCCGGATCGCCGTCGAGTCTGTCGGACGCTCCTACCAGCTGCGCCCGAACGGCGCCGGTCTCGTCTCCGCAGTCCACCAGGCGAACGACGACATCTACGCCGAGGGGACCAAGGACCGTGGACTGCGCGGAATGGGCACCACGCTCACCGCGGCAGCGCTCATCGTCTCCGATCGCGGCGCCCGGATCGTCGTCGCCAACGTCGGTGACTCGCGTGCCTACCTGTTCGGGCCGGACGGGCTCCGCCAGCTCACCAAGGACCACAGCCTCGTCGAGGAGATGGTCCGCCGGGGTGAGATCACCGAGCGCGAGGCGTTTTTCCACCCGCACCGCCACATCCTCACCCGCGCCCTCGGCGTCGATCGTCAGCTCGACGTCGACACCTGGACGGTCGACGTGACCGACGGAGACCGCATCCTTTTGTGCAGCGACGGACTGACGAACGAGTGCCCCGACGCCGAGATCGCCGAGATCCTCGAGGCGAACCCCGATCCCGACTCGGCGGCACAGGCCCTCGTCGTGCGGGCCCTCGAGCACGGCGGGAACGACAACGTCACCGTGATCGTCGCCTCGGTCGTCGGAACCGCCGCGCACGCCGGGTCCGAGACGCCGGGGCGAGCCACAGCCGTCGCCCTGCCGGTCGACCCGACCGCCGCGGCCGGTGCTTCGCCGAGCCGCGTCCGAGGGCCGCATCCGCGCCGCGGCGTCGGGGAACGACTCGTCACGTTCTGGTCGGTCATGTTCGTGCTCGTCCTCGCGGGCGTGCTCGGCGGCGCGGCCGGCTTCGTCGACTGGTACGTGAAGGCCTCGTATTTCGTGGGGTTCGACCACAACAACGTCGCCATCTTCCAAGGACGACCCGGGGGCTTTCTGTGGTTCAAACCGTCGCTCGTGAGGGTGACGTCGCTGACGCGGGGCGCCGTCTATCAGCCAAGCCTTCCGTTCATCGAGGCCGGCCTCCTCGAACCCTCGCTCTCGGCCGCGATCGGGGCCGTCGACACTCTCATGTCCGAGAAGAGCAAACTGGGGCTCAGCGCCTCGATCACCATCCTGCCGGCGACGGCGGGGTCGGGAACGTCGGCGAGCCTCGTGGCACACACCATCTGAGATGAACAGACGGATCCGCACCTTCGCGCTCGTGGCCCTCGCCTGTTTCGGCCTGCTCCTGCTCCAGCTCGGCAACCTCCAGGTGCGCCAGGCGACCGCCCTGCAGCACTCGCCGTTCGAGCCGCCCGTCAACGAGGGCGACCCCTTCGAGCAGCCGCGCGGCGAGATCGTGAGCTCAGACGGAGTCATGCTCGCCGAGTCGATCCCGACGAGCAACGGCTACCGCTACTTCCGCCACTACCCCGACGGCCCGCTCTTCGCCGGCATCACCGGCTACTACGACGTGACGGCGTCCTCCGCCCCATTCGGGATGGAGGCCGAGTACAACCAGTTCCTCAGCCCGAACACCCCGGCCGTGCACAGCCTGGACGGCATCCTCACCGAACGGACCGGGACCGACTCGATCGAGATCACGGTGTCGACGACCCTCCAGAAAGTCGCCGCCGAGGCGCTCGGCAGTTACCTCGGGGCCGTCGTCGCGATCGACCCGCAGACGGGCGCGATCCTCGCGGCGTACTCCAACCCGACGTACAACCCGAACAAGCTGTCGTCGGCGGACAAGAAACAGGCCGAGGACTACTACAAGTCCCTCGACCCCGACAGCGGCAGTTCGCCCCTCATCAACGGCGTGACCGCGCAGCGTTACCCGCCCGGCTCGACGTTCAAGGTCGTCGACACGTCGGCGATCTTCGATCACGACCCAACCCTCGAGGACTTCGTCGCCAAGCCGGCCTCGTCGATCTCGCTGCCGGACACCATCTTGCGGCTCCACAATTTCGGGTCCGAGACCTGCGGGGGGCCGCTCGCGGAGGATCTCGCCATCTCGTGCGACACGGCGTTCGCCGAGATCGGGATGAAGCTCGGCGCCCAGCGCCTTTACGACGAGGCGACGTCGTTCGGCTTCAACCAGGTCCCGCCCATCGACCTCCCCTCCGACGAGGTCATCCCGGCGGTGTTCCCGCCGGCGGCGAGCTTCGCCGGGAACATCCCCGGCGTCGCCTACTCGGCGATCGGCCAGGAGAACGTGGCGGAGACGGCGCTCCAGAACGCGCTCGTCGCCTCGGCGATCGCCGACGACGGGACGATCATGACGCCGCACTTCTTGAGCCGCATCGTCGATGCCGCCGGCGACGTGATCGAGACCTACAAGCCGCACCCCTGGCTGCAGGTGACGTCGGCCATGACGGCAGCGCAGGTCCGCACGCTCATGCTCGGCGTCGTCACGAGCGGGACGGCGTCCCACGTCGGCTTCCCGCCCGATCTCCACGTCGCGGCGAAGACGGGCACCGCCCAGACGTCGAACAGCCCATGCAACGACGACTGGCTGATCGCGACGGCGCCGGCCGGTCCCGGGGACGTCCCCCGGGTCGCCGTCGCGGCCGTCGTCGTCCAGCCGACCGGGATCTGCGACGGCACCGGTGCCGCCGTCGCCGGTCCGATCGTGCGGACGGTCCTTCTCGCCGCGCTCGGTTTGGGGTCATGAGACCGTCACGACCGTCGTTCGTCGGCGCGGCCCGCCCGCCTAGGCTCACACGCGCATGACGATGACCCCGCACACCGTGGTCGGCGGGCGTTACGAGCTCGGGGACCAGATCGCCCGCGGCGGGACCGCGCAGGTTTTCCTGGCCCGCGACCTCCTGCTCGGGCGCCCGGTCGCCCTGAAGGTGCTGTTCTCGGAGCTCTCGACGGACCGCGCGTTCGTCGAGCGGTTCCGGCGTGAGGCACAGGCGGCGGCGAACCTGTCGCACCCGAACATCGTCCCCGTGTTCGACTGGGGCGAGACCGACTCGACGTACTTCATCGTCATGGAGTACGTCGACGGCGAGGCGCTCTCCTCGATCATCCGCACCCAGGCGCCGCTCAACTCGGCGCAGGCGGCCTCGGTCGCCTCGGACATCGCGAAGGCCCTCGCCTACGCCCACCGCCACGGGGTCGTGCACCGCGACGTGAAGCCCGGCAACGTCCTCATCACCGCTGACGGGCAGGTGAAGGTCACGGACTTCGGCATCGCCCGGGCGATCGGCGTCGACGAGCAGGTCACGCAGACCGGCCTCGTCATGGGGACGGCGACGTACTTCTCGCCCGAGCAGGCGCAGGGCCTCGGCGTCGACGGGCGCAGCGACGTCTACGCCCTCGGCGTCGTCCTCTACGAGATGGTGGCAGGGCGACCCCCGTTCGTCGGCGAGTCGCCGGTCGCGATCGCCTACCAGCACGTCCGGGAACAGCCCCAGCCGCCGAGCGCGTTCAACCCGGACGTCCCCCCGGCACTCGAGGCCGTCATTCTCCAGGCGATGGCGAAACTGCCCAAGGAGCGTTACCAAACCGCCGAGGAATTCCGCGCCGACCTCGAGCGATTCGCCCACGGCCAGCCGGTGCTCGCCCACGCCCGCCACGAGGAGCCGACGATCGCCGTCCCGACGACGAGTAGCGCCACGCGCGAAGCCGTTCCGCTCGCCGCCGGCGCCGCGCCCCCGGGGAAAAGGACCACGCCGTACTGGCTCGCCAGCGGTGGCGTGTTCGCCGTCGCGATCGGGCTCATCGTCTACTTCGGCGGCCACGCCCTCGGCTATTTCGGTGGCGCGCCCTACTTCCCCGTGCCCAACGTCGAGGGACTCTCGGCGAAGGCGGCGGTGACGAAGCTCGTGAAAGACGGGCTCGACCCGGTGACGAAGAAGGTCCCTGGCACCGCCGCGAACAAGGGCAAAGTCCTTTCCCAGAACCCGACACATCCCGGGGAGGTCGCCAAGGGCCAGCGCGTGACGCTCGACGTCGCGCTCCCGCCCGGGAAGGTTCCCATCCCGCCGGTGACGGGCCTCACCATGG
>Ga0326728_10022156_pt1 | contig 11836 bp, 6 predicted proteins | sample MB3enrmetagenome_FD_207602 | JGI IMG/M metagenome (GOLD analysis project Ga0326728, IMG submission 207602) | Lab enriched peat soil microbial communities from McLean, Ithaca, NY, United States - MB31MN | ecosystem: Environmental > Terrestrial > Soil > Wetlands > Peat | place: USA: New York... | reverse complement strand
GCAGGTGCGGGTGGATGCGATCGACCGTTCATTTACGGGGAAGATCGTGCGCTTTACGCGGGACGTGAATTTCGAGACCCGGACCATGGAAACAGAAGTGGATGTGGAGAACAAGGATCTGTCCATTTCACCTGGGATGTATGCCAACACGATGTTGCAACTGGCGCATGTAACCGACGTGGTGACGATTCCCGTTGAGGCGCTGGTGCTCAACGGACGGCAGGAGACTGTCTACGTGCTCGATGGCAGCAATCACATTCATATTCGCAACGTCGCAGTGGGACTGGAGGGATCGAAACTCGCCGAGATCACAAGCGGACTAAACCCCGGAGACCGGGTGGTCATAGGAGGTCAGGATAAGTACCAGGAAGGCGAAGAAGTGAGCCCGCTGGTCACGGCTTCGCCCGCATCGGAGACCGTGCAGGAATCGGGAGGCATGATCGATATGAAGGCCGAGGCAGGCGATGGAGGCGGGCATTAATGCCGAAGTTTGCGCTCAGATTCCCCTACTTCATTATCATGTTGTGCCTGCTGGTGTCTCTTGTGGGAGTGGTCAACGTCGCTCAGATGCCGGTGGATTTGTTTCCCAAGATTGATATGCCGGTGGTGGTGGTAGCCACGTTCTACAACGGCATGCCGCCGGAGCAGATTGAAGCCGATATTACGAATACGTTTGAGCGCTTTTTTACACTCGGCGCCAATATCGACCACAGCGAATCGCGGTCGTTGACCGGCGTGAGCCTAATCAAAATCTACTTCAAGCCGGGCACGGATCCCAATGCGGCGTTGAGCAACATCGCCAACCTGGCCATGGCCGATCTGCGCCGACTGCCGCCGGGAACGCTGCCCCCGGTGGTGCTGGGCATGGATGCATCGACGCAGCCTGTATGCCTGGTGACGCTGAAGGGCCAGGGATTGAACGAGACAAACTTGAAGGACCTGGCACAGTTCCAGGTGCGCAACCAGATTTCCAATGTCCAGGGCGCGTCGGTGCCGCAGCCCTACGGAGGAACGTACCGTCAGATTCAGATCTACGTAGATCCGCTGAAGTTGGAAGCGCGTAACCTGAGCCTGAACGATGTGGTGACGTCGGTGAACGGCTCAAACCTGATTTTGCCTGCGGGCGACGTGCGCATCGGCTCCAAGGACTACAACATCTACGCCAACAGCCAGTTTCCTGATGCGAATTCGATGAACCAGATGCCGCTGAAGTCGGTGGGCAACTCATCGGTGCTTGTCGGTGACATTGGCAAAGCGATCGACTCCGGCGCACTTCAGTACAACATCGTGCGTATAGACGGCCAGCGCTCGGTCTACGTTCCGATCTTCAAGCAGGGCGGCGACAGCAACACCATCACCATCGTCAACGGAATGAAGGCCGCGATCAAGCATCTGGTCGATATTCCTGAATCCCTGAAGACAGCAGTGGTATTCGACCAATCCCTCTTCGTCAAACTGGCGATCAAGAATGTTTCGAAAGAAGCGCTCATCGGACTGGTGCTGACCGGAGTGATGATTCTTGTCTTCCTGGGCAGCCCGCGCGCCATGATCGCCGTCGTGCTCTCGGTTCCACTCTCGATGGTGGTCTGCCTGCTGCTTACCGATGCCATGGGCGGCTCCATCAACACCATGATTCTGGGCGGGCTAGCGCTGGTATTCTCCCGCCTGATCGATAACGGCGTCATTGTGCTCGAAAACATCTTCCGGCACATGGAGTTGGGTGAATCGCCTCAGGTTGCAGCGGAGACAGGGGGGACAGAAGTCTCGATGGCGGTTTTGGCCGCCACTTTCACTACCTCCATCGTGTTTTTCCCGGTTACGTTTTTCAGCGGCGTCAGCAAGTACATCTTTACTCCGATGGCGATGGGAGTGGTGCTGTCGATCTTTGCCTCTTACTTTTTTGCGATGACCGTGGTGCCGCTCTACTGCTCCAAATTCATTCGCCTGCACGAGGAGGGAAGTCAGGCGCAGCCAGAAAAGCTGAGCTTCTTCAAGCGCTTCGAGGCCAGATTCAATGAGAAATTTCAGGACATGCTCAATTGGTACGAAGGTCTTGCCATGCGAGCGATGGAACGGCCTGGCTTTACCGCCGCAGCGATCCTCGGCGGTGTTGTGCTGCTGCTTTTGGTTACGGTTCCCTTCATCGGCCGCGCGTACTTTCCCCGCACTGATCCAGGCCAATTCATCATCGATGTGCGGATGCCAAGCGGCACGCGTCTTGAAATGAGCAACGACTACATCGCAAAGGTCGAAGACATCATCCGCAGTGTGGTGCCGGCAAAGGATCTGGATATGATCGTCTCCAACATCGGCGTCTATCCCGACCTTTCGGCCATATACACCACCAATGCCTCGATGGACACCGCCTTTGTCGAGACCAGCCTGAAGGAGGGCCACAGTACCGGGAGCTATGTGTACATGCGCCGTGTACAGGAGAAGCTTGCGCGCGAGATGCCGGAGCTCTCGACCTATTTCCAGGCCGGCGGTTTGGTTGATTCGGTCATCAATCAGGGGCTGCCGGCTCCCATCGACATTCAGATCAAGTCGCAGGATATGGATGGCTCGTATACCCTGGCCACGCAACTGGCGGCGAAGATCAAAGCGATGCCCAATGTGAGCAATGTGTACATCCCGCAAAGCATCGATTATCCCGGCCTGGCGCTGAACATCGACCGCGAACGTGCCAGCCTGATCGGGCTTTCGGCGAAGGACGTGGTCGACGACGTGATTACGGCGCTCACTTCAGACGGCATGGTGGCCCCCAGCTACTGGATCGATCCGAAGAGTGGCAACAATTACATGGTCACGGTGCAATACGCGAACAGTTGGATCAACAACATGTCGATGGAGGATGTGAAGAACATTCCGCTGCGCGGCGTGCGCCCTGCCGGCTACAGCCCGATGCAGGAGGGCCGGCAGTCGGATCCGGCCTCATCGCAGGCCCCCGGCAACGGCAACTCGGCGGGCTACGTGACCTTGGGCGCGGTGGCAGATATCCAGCAGATCAACACGCCCACCGAGGTGGACCACAACCAGATTCGCCGCGTGATCGACATTTATGTGGCCACCAGGAGCGAGGCACTGCAGGGTGTGGGCGCGCAAATCGAGCATCTGCTGGCGGACACGAAGCACGACAAGAACACGGTAATCGATGTGAGGGGGGCTGTGGTGAGCATGAACCAGGCATTCCACGATTTCGGCGTTGGTCTCATCATTGCCATCCTGCTCGTCTACCTGATTCTCATGGCCCAGTTTGCTTCGTTTATCGACCCTTTCATCATCCTGATGGCGATTCCACCGGGGCTGGCTGGCGTGGCGCTCATCCTCCTGGTGACCGGCAGTTCACTGAACATCATGTCCCTGATGGGAGTGATCATGATGGCCGGCATCGTGGTGTCGAACAGCATTCTGATCGTCGAGTTCGCTGGGATTCTTCACAAGCAGGGTATGGGGCTTAAGGCAGCGGTGGTGGAGTCGTGCAAGGTTCGTCTGCGCCCCATTCTGATGACCTCGCTGGCGACACTGCTCGGCATGATTCCGATGGCGTTGGGACTGGAGGCGGGTAGCGAGCAGTATGCGCCATTGGCGCGGGCCATCATCGGTGGATTGGCGCTATCGGTTGTTGTCACCATGTTCCTCGTCCCAGCGGTGTATCTGGTGATCCATGGACGGGACGAAGCCAAGATCGCAGTCGCAGAGGAATAGACATGACCGAATCCGCAAAGAGAAGATTGTTCCCTGCCGTGTGGGCGTCATTGTTACTGGTCTTTTCGCCGTGCACCATGCTCTCGCAACAGACGCAGGTGCCGATAGCACAAATGCCCTCCCTGCAACTTCCGGCTACGCAAGCGCCGGCTGGGCCTGCCGTGTCCTCAGGACCCAGACTGACACTCGCAGACGCGGAGCGCATGGCGATTGAGCGCAACCCAAACATCAGCGTGGCGCGGCTCATAGCGCTTGCGCAGGCACAGGTGACGCGTGAGATGCGTTCCGCTGAACTGCCCACGGCACGGGGTGACCTGACCGCAGCAGGCGCGCACGACAACAGCCGCATCACCGCAGGCCTGCTGAATAATCCATCAGTCTACGACCGCGCCGCAGGCGGCCTGTCAGTGAGCCAACTCATCACCGACTTCGGGCGCACGCACAACCTGGTGCGCAGCGCGCAATCGAACGCAGAGGCGCAACTCGAAAACGAGCGTGCCACGGAGCTCGACATCACGCTGACAGTGGATCAGGCGTTCTATCAGGTGTTGACGAGCCAGGCGGTGCTGAAGGTGGCTGAGGAAACGGTAAACCAGCGCCAGGCGACTGTGGACCAGGTTAGCGCTCTCACCAAGGCAAAGCTGCGGTCGGATCTCGATTTAAGTTTTGCGAATGTGCAGCTCTCACAGGCCAAACTGCTTTTGCTTGACGCCCGGAATGACGCCGCCGACGCCATGGCGAGCCTGAACGCCGTGCTCGGCTCAGAACGGGATGAGCAATACACGCTCGTGGATGAGACTACGGCAAATCCCGAGCCTGCGCCCCAGGATGCCGAAGCGTTGCTGCAAACGGCTTTTGCCGCGCGTCCCGATCTTGCGGCGCTCAACTACAACTACGCCGCTGCCCGCCAGTTCAGCACCGCCGAACACGATCTGTGGATGCCGACTGTTTCGGCGCTGGCCGCAGTGGGCGGCACACCGGTGCGCGCGGATCAGATTCAATCCTCGTGGTACGGCGCCGCTGGCGCAAACATTAGTATTCCCGTCTTCAATGGATTTCTATACAACGCCCGCGCACAGGAGGCAAAGCTACGCGCCAATGCTGCCGGGGAACAAGTGAGGAACTTGCGTGATGTGATTGCGCGCGATTTACGCACCGCGGTCCTGAATGCACAGAATGCGTTCCAGCGCATCGGCGTCACGCAGGAAATGCTGAACGAGTCGAACATGGCTCTCGATCTTTCAGAGCAGCGGTACAAGATCGGCTTGAGCGGGATCGTGGAGTTGACCCAGGCGCAGCTTGCACAAACGCAGGCGGAGATCGACTATGCGAATGCCCGCTACGCCTATCAAACCGCGCTGGCGGTGGTACGGTTCCAGACCGGCCAGTAGCCTTGTGAAATTTGCCGAGTCATCTTCGGCGTGGTTGGATTCTCACTCCCCAGGGACCGTTTCTATGCCGCAGTGAACGCGACCGTGTTGATCATCCTGATTTTGAGCCTTGTTTACAGGAGACAGCGACCATGCCAGTGATTGGCGATAGGCCCGAATTGAACCTGAAGGCCGTTATCTACGCAACAGATTTTTCTCTCTGCTCCAGGAACGCCGGCCTTTACGCCGCGCGCATGGCTGCCTATTTCTCAGCAAAGCTGCTGGTGACTCATGCCTTCACGCTGGAACAAGCCGCGTTGGAGGTTGAAGTTGGTGACAGAAAATCAAGCCAGCAGAGACAGAACTTGACGCATCTTCTAGCGAGAGAGGCTGATCTCGTGGGAGCAAATTCCATCGAGATCATTCCCACACTTTTAGAAGGAGCTCCGGAAGATGTGATTCCGGATCTGGCGAATAAGTATGAGCCGTCCATGATCGTTCTGGGAACACATGGCGGAGGTAGGCTCGAACGGGAAATCATCGGCTCGACCGCAGAGAAGATCCTACGGTCTACACGCTGGCCAGCGCTTACCGTTGGACCTCAGGTTCAACCCGTGACCTCACAAACGTTCCCCTTCGAGAGGATTCTCTTTGCGACCGACTTTACTGAAGCGGCCGCCAATGCGGCGGCCTACGCGGTTACATTCGCTGAGGTTTTCGCGGCGAAGATTGATGTGCTCAATGTGATTCAGGAGGCCGCAATCGAGCGTCCAGATCGTCTCGCCGATCTTCAGAATCGTTTCTTCACCGCCCTTGACGCACTGGTACCGCAATCCGCCAAAGAATTCTGCGATCCAAGAACCTATGTGGCTATCGGCGGGGCACACGACAAAATCCTTGAACACATCAGGGAGCGATCTATCGACCTCCTCGTCCTCGGCATCCGGAAGACTTCGCATATCAGCATGGAGATGAGAACATCTGGGGCCTTTCGGATCATAGTAGATGCTCCTTGCCCAGTCCTGACGATTAGAAGCTGAGAAGAGAATCGCCTTGCCGGAGAATTAGATGGGAAAACGGAAAAACCGTTCGAGTTACGAATGCAATCACACCCCTATAACGCTACTCGTGGCATTGTTCGGAGGTTCGTGCGCCTTCATTGCAGTTGAGACGACACTTCCAGACGCGATGGATGTGTGGGGAAGTCAAATGACCAAGCTCCCTGAATGGCAATTCCATAACCCACAGCGTCCGGCGGATTGAGGAGCAGCGGGAGCATTCCGGCCCGGTTGGGCGCGAAACATAACGGCTTGGCGAAGATTCGGCCCCCGGATGATGAAGGCACCGGAATGGCGGCGCGGCGGCTCGCACGGATGAAGACCGCTGCCCTATCCCCTTCCGAAAAGCTGCGTGCCAGCGCGAAGCAACTGGGCTATCATGCTGCAGATGAGAGTTCCTCGGCCGGTGCCAGGTGCGCTCTTCCCCCAAACTAGTCGCCACAGACATAGTCAAAGGGCAGCCCACCGCTCGCCGGGGCAACTTTTGGAGCAACTCCTAAGATCGAATTCTCCAAAAACAACGAAATCTCGCATTTTCCCGCGCTTTTCGCGGGTCATTTCGATGCCTTCCGTCTCCAATTAAATGTCTTCCGCGTCCACCATTGCATGGAGCAGATGCTCGCTCATCGCTCTCTCCGGCTTTTCTTCCATTCAATGAAGCTTTCCGATCCGGCATCCGGCGTCCGGCGTGGCCGGCTCAGGTGTTTTGCATCACTGCAAGTGCCGCCTGGTTGGGTTAGCCATGAGAGATGGTGGTGTGTCCACGGCCGCCGCGGATCCGCCTCGGAGCTAACTGCAATCGTTTGAGCCGCTTCACCGCAAGCTGCCCAAGTGTCTTTCCTCCCCGGCCCAATCCCCGCGGCCGAAAACCAAGCGCCGGAGCTTGCCGATGACGGATCTGCGCAACCGCAGCCGGCGGAACTTTCTCGCGCGGTGCATTACCGGCGCCGCGGTCATGGGAGTTGCCGGTTTACGCGCTACGGGCGAGGCGCAGGCGGTGGCCGCGAAGTCCCGCGTGGTTGTAGCGCGGGATCCGTTGTTGCGCGGCTCCGGTTCAGCAATAGAATCAGGTCACGTCGATGCGGGCCGGCTTGAGACGCTTCTCGACCGCGCCATGCAGTCTCTTTTCAGCCTTCCGGTAACGCATGAGAACAGTATTGCCGCGTGGCGCCGCGTCGCGGGCGATACCGTGACTCTGAAGGTGAACACGCTGGGCGGGCGCGGCATTTCAACGAATGTCGATCTCGTTGCCGCGGTGTGCGAGCGCTTGCAGCAGGCGGGCGTGCCGGCAAGGAACATTATTGTGTGGGACCGCGATACGGAAGAGATGGAGCGCGCCGGATTTCACATTGCCATCGGCGGCGATCGCGTGCAGTGCTACGGCACCGATCGTGTCGGTTATGAGGACGATCTCTCCGCGTGGGGCAGCGTGGGCAGCCGACTGTCGAAGATCCTCACGCGTTCTTCGAACGTGCTGATCAATATGCCCGTACTAAAGGACCACGATGGCGCCGGCGTCACGATCGCGCTCAAGAATATGTACGGCACAATCCACAATCCCAACAAGTACCACCCCAACGGCTGCGATCCTTACGTGGCCGACCTGAACATGCTGCCCGAGATTCGCTCGCGCATGAAGCTCACGATTTGCGACGCGACGACCGCGATGTATGAAGGCGGACCGGCATTCAAGCCGGAACACAGTTGGAAATTGAACGGGCTGCTGATTGCCCAGGACGCGGTGGCGCTCGACTTCACGGGCTGGCAGATGATTGAGCGCAAGCGCGCGGAGATGGGGCTGAAGACGCTCGAAGCCGAGCAGCGCGCGCCGCGCTACATTGCCACCGCGGCCGACAGCGAACACGGCCTGGGGCATTGCGATCCCGCACGCATCGCGGTGGTGGAGATTCCGGGAGGTGCATCATGAGCTGCGAATTGGTTGCCGCAGAAGGCGGCGCGTGCATGGCTTTGGACCGGCGCTCGTTTCTGATGTGCGCGCTGGCTTCGGGAGCGGCTTTGGGCGCCGGCGAATTTGCCGCGCCTGCCGGGGCTACTCCCTCGGCGGCGGGCGGGCAAGCACAGAACGACGCGCAATTCACTTTCGAAGCGAAATTCTACGAGAAGCAGGAAAACCGCAAGATCAAATGCAAGCTGTGCCCGCGCGAGTGCGTGGTGGGCGACAAGGAGCGCGGCTACTGCGGCGTGCGCGAGAATCACGGCGGCGTGTATTACACGCTGGTTCACTCGCGGGTGTGCGCGGCGCATATCGATCCCATCGAAAAGAAGCCGCTCTTCCACTACCTGCCCGGCACCACGGCCTTCTCGATTGCCACGGCGGGATGCAACGTGAATTGCAAGTTCTGCCAGAACTGGGACATTTCGCAATCGCGCCCCGAGGAGGTTCCCGCGCAATACATTTCGCCGCACCAGGCAGCCGATATCGCGCGCAAGTACGACTGCCCCACCATTGCCTACACCTACAGCGAACCGGTGGTTTTTGCCGAATACCTGATGGACACCGCGGACGCCGCGCACGAGGCGGGTGTGCGCAGCATCGTGGTCTCGAACGGCTACATGCAGCACGATTCGCTGGAGCAGGCCTACGGCAAGATGGACGCGGTGAAGATCGACCTGAAGAGTTTCACCGAGTCCTACTACGCGAAGGTGGTGACCGGGCAGTTGAAGCCGGTGCTCGATTCGCTGGTGACCTTGCGCAAGATGGGCAAGTGGACGGAGATCGTCTACCTGGTTGTGCCTTCGCTCAACGACGATGACGAAGAATTCCGTGGCTTGGCCGCATGGATCAAGACGAATCTCGGCACCGATGTGCCGCTCCACTTTACGCAGTTTCATCCCGAATATCTACTCAAGAACCTGCCCATCACGCCGGTGGCGACGCTGGAACGGGCGAAGGCGATTGCCGACGCGGAGGGCCTGCATTACGTTTACATCGGCAACGTGCCCGGCCATCCGGCGCAGAACACGTATTGCCCGCAGTGTCGCAAAATGCTGGTGGAGCGGGTGGGGTTTACGGCCAGCCAGATGCTGATCCGCAAGGATTCGACATGCCCGTTTTGCCATCACAGCATCCCCGGAATCTGGCACGCTTGATGGTGCTCAGGAGGTCCTCATTCATGAAGATCGCAAGGAGATCCACCATGACATGGTTGATGACGCAATGCATCGCACTCGCGGTTACCGTGCCCATCCTGCACGTGCGTGCGGCGGAAGAGGGCGCAGCCGGGGAGCAGAAGGTGAGGCCGGCCGCCGTTGCCGGCAGTTTCTATCCCGCCGATCCGCAGGAGCTCTCGAAGATGATCGACGACATGCTGGCCAAGGCTACGCCGCCGCCCGTGGATGGCACGATCATCGCGGCTGTGGCTCCGCATGCGGGCTATCCGTACTCCGGACCCGTGGCCGCATGGACCTACGCGGCGCTTAAGGGCCACAAGTACTCGCGCGTGGTGGTGATTGCGCCCTCGCACTACGTGGGCTTCGACTTCACGTCGGTGTACGACGGCGACGCGTACACCACGCCGCTCGGGCAGGTTCGCGTGGATAAGGAGTTTGCGCGGCGGCTGGTGAAGATGAGCTCGACCATCCAGCTTTCGGACAAAGGCCACCAGGCCACTGCCGATGCGCCGGAGCATTCTGTCGAGGTGGAGTTGCCGTGGCTGCAGAAGATCCTGGGCAACTTTGAGCTGGTGCCGATTGTGATGGGCGACCAGAGTTACGAGAGCAGCCGCGCATTGGGCGTGGCGCTGGCCAAGATGCTGCGCAACGATCACGATACGCTTGTGCTGGCCAGCTCCGATCTCTCGCACTATCACCCCTACGCCGACGCGGAGACGATCGACCACAAGACGCTGCATGCGCTGGAGGCGTACGACTACTACAGCATGTCGCGCAACTTCCAATATCGCGGTCCAGGCCAACCGGGAATCTGGGAGGCGTGCGGCGGCGCGCCCATTGTGGCGGCCATGATCTATGCCGAGCGCCTGGGCGCGAACAAGGCGGAGGTGCTGAGGTATGCAAACTCCGGCGACATTACCGGCGACAAGTCGCGCGTGGTGGGCTACAGCGCCGATCTTTTTGTGAAGTCGGCGCAAGGGGCGGACGCGACGACTCCCTTTTCGCTGACCGGCCAGGAAAAGGCCGAGTTGCTGGCGCTGGCGCGCAAGTCGGTCGAGTACATGATCACGAAGAGCGAACCCTACGCGCCTACGGCGCCGGAGAGCGAGACGCTCAATCGCGAGTACGGCGCCTTCACTACGCTCACTGAGGGTGGAGCGCTGCGCGGCTGCATCGGCTACACCGCGCCCGTCAGGCCGCTCTACATGACGGTGCGCGACACGGCTACGCTGGCGGCGCTGCGCGATCCGCGCTTTGCGCCGGTGACGGCCGCGGAGTTGCCCAAGCTCGCCTACGAGATCTCTGTGCTTTCTCCGCTGCGGCGCGTGACCGATGTGGAGCAGATCAAGGTGGGCCGCGACGGACTGATCATGAAGAACGGCGACTACGAAGGCTTGCTATTGCCGCAGGTTCCGGTGGAGCAGAATTGGGACCGGGAGACGTTTCTGAACCAGACCTGCGTCAAGGCCGGTATGGATCAGAGTTGCTGGAAGGATGAGAACACCGACATCTTCAGCTTTACGGCGGTGGTATTCAACGAAAAAGCAGGGAGTAGGGAATAGGGAGTAGAAAACAAGCCCGTCAGCATGGAGGCCGATCCGCGTTGGAATGGCTGAGACTCGCCTGCATTGCGAGAAGAACTGCCGCGGCGTTGATCGCGACGACTAGCCAGGCGGTGCGCCAGAAGCCGAAGACCGGAATCAGAAATGTGCACAGGGCGAGCGCGCCCACGCATCCGCCGAGCAGATCGATGGCGTAGAGCAGGCCGAAGCCTGCGCCCCGGCCGCGGAGAAAAATGCCTGCCGCGGTGACGAACTGGAAACCGCCGAGCAGGCCGGCGAGCGCCGCGAGTGCAGGAAAGACGATCTGCGCCGCAAGCCAGGATGCGGTGCGCGATGAAAAACCCCCGATTGCGCTCACCGCAAGGAGCAGCGCGGGAGCGGCGAGCGCGAGGAGAAGTTGCGCCGAGGCGAGGGTCCAGCTATGGTTCGCAGGTTCGCGGCGCATTCCGAGCCAGCTGCCCAGCGCGATGCCTGCCATAAAAAGCCCGATGAGAATTGCGAGCTCGGTGTACACATAGCCGTAGACGGCCTGGAAACCGAGGAGCAGGAAGATTTGCAGCGCCATGAGCGTGAATCCCGTGGCTGCTACCGAGGCGCCGGCGGTTGCTCGCTCGCGGCCGGGAAGAAGAGCGATGAGTACGACAGCGATGAGCAGCGCAAGCGCCAGCACGCCGGCGACTTTGTAGAACGCGACGTGCTCGGCGGCGCGGAACCATTCACGGAACCGGGCGGTCGAGCCGGACCGGAACTGCGCGCTCCACAGCACCACGGCAAATTCATAATCAATGGGCGCAAAGTCGCGGTTCACGGGCGTTGACGGCAGCGGCGCGAGGTCGGTTTCCACCTGATCCATGCGGTCGGGCATCATGCGGTAGGGAATGAAGTACTCGCGCACATACTGCGTGGCCAGATGACGCTGGCGGAGGCGTGAAACCAGCAGTTGCGGGTCGCGCGTGAGCACGCCGGGCTGGGCGGCAGCGAAGAAGTGAATCGATTCGCCGGGAATTGC
>Ga0326728_10022155_pt1 | contig 11836 bp, 10 predicted proteins | sample MB3enrmetagenome_FD_207602 | JGI IMG/M metagenome (GOLD analysis project Ga0326728, IMG submission 207602) | Lab enriched peat soil microbial communities from McLean, Ithaca, NY, United States - MB31MN | ecosystem: Environmental > Terrestrial > Soil > Wetlands > Peat | place: USA: New York... | reverse complement strand
TTTGGTCTGACAGCAGAACCAATATTACCCACCACGAGCTCGTTCTGAAAGCCTGGCCGGCTGTCGCGGATCGCTTGACGCCGACCGCCACCTACATTACCATCCAACCATCAGGTGGTCGGACCAACTCAGCGGAGACGACGATTGTGTTCGCATGGCAGGTGAAAGCCGTTGCAAAGTGAACGGAACGCCGGAACCGAAGAAGGCGGGTTTTCCCGCCAAGCAGTGCATTGGGTTCGAGCATCGGTTGGCTGCTTTCTGCTTTCGCAGGAAGCGCAAATGCTCGGAAGGAGGTGAAGAGCGCGCTCCATAGGGCCTACAGCGATGCAGTTACCATTGGTCATGCATGGGCATCCTGAGGCTAAGGATTCCACAACCAGACATGAGTGTCTTGGTTCATGACAGCCACAAGATAGGGGAAATATGCAAGTGCATTTCCATACAGCTATGAAACGGACGGACCTGTCGCGCGGGTGGCGTGTGATGGGTCTGATGGGGATGGCCGCGCTGACGGTCACGAGCCTGAGTCTTGTTTCAATTGGAGGCGCCAACGCCGCCTCACCGATGAGGTCACAGTTCAGGAGTGGCGGCTTCCCCGTTCTCAGCAAGTCCCAGATCAAGATAGCGATAGTTGCCGGCGGACCGAACGTTTACTTCTCGCCGTGGGCGCAGGCTACGGCAGCGGCCGCGAAGGCGCTTGGCGTCACAGTCACGGACGTCGTGGCGCCGACTCCGACATTCGAGCCGGCGGTCGAGGCGAGCACGATCGACTCGCTGGTCGCTAAAGGATACAATGCTTTTGGGATCTTTCCGGATGGCGAAGCGTCGATTATTCCCGTCTATAACCGCCTGATTGCGCGTGGTATTCCCGTCATCGATCTCGCTGGGTGTACGACGTCTCCTACTCCCGCACTATTCTGTATGGCCACGAACGTCAAGGCTTCAGCGGACTACGAAACGACGATTCTCATCAAGGCAATGGGCGGCAAAGGCAACATCGCCTTCCTTACGGGCCTTCTGACGGATCCGAACACGATCCAGCGTGAAGACGGCGTGAAAGAAGCTGTGGCGGCAAGCAACGGCGCGGTCAAGCTCGTTCAGGTCGTTTCGAACATTGACTCCCCGAGTGCAGCGCCACCGGCAGTGGAGAGCCTTCTCGCTTCGAAGGGCAACGAACTTCAGGGCATGTTGTCGACGGACTACTACCCGTCGGTAGCGGCAGCGAGCGTTCTCACCGCGAACCCGATGTTCCGGCACATAGTCTTCATCGGACAGGACAACGACGCGGCGGTGATGTCGGCGATTGCCAAGAAGGCCATCTATGGGACGATGTACCAGAACTCCTACGGACAGGCGTACGTCGGGGCGACATTCCTCGAGAAGATTCTTGCGAATGGATGCAAGGTGCAGGGCAAAGGTTTTATCAGTGCCCTAGGCGCGGATAAGTTCATCAATTCCGGCTACTTCTTCGTAGGGCAGTCGGATGTCAGCCAGTACACTGGGTTGGAGAGCATTCCCTCGGTTACTAACTCGCTTGTGAAGAACTATTCGCAGTATTTGTCTTGCCCATAGGCTTTTGAGGGCAGCGTCCTTAAGTGGAGTACCACACCCAGACGGCTACTGCCGTTTGGGTGTGGTACTTGATTGCCAGGCGCGTCCACGTGAGTACGTCGGAAGTCAGGCTCTGTCGTTAGCGTGAATTGGAGGGCGCTGTGAGAGTCAAGGCGCCGAGCGTGAAGACATCAGAATCCTTTTCGATCCGGGACGGGTCGGAACCGCGCTCGATGTCCAGTGCTCAAGGCATTCTTGTTGGACGCGTAAGGGCAGTGGCCGCGAGACAAGGTTCTCTGATCGGACTGGTTCTTCTGATCGCCTTCACGTGGACGGTGTTCGGGCTGGCCGGTAGCGGGTTCCTCGGCAGCTTCAATCTCTACACAGTCGGTCAGCTTGCCGCTCGGGACGCGGTTTTGGGAATGGCGCAAGCGCTGCTGATCGTCATCGCGCGGATGAACCTTGCTGTCGGGAGCATCGGAGCGATCTGCGCTTCGCTCCTCGGCTACATGCTGGTATCTATGTCGGTCCCGTTGCCGCTCGCACTGATAACTGTCTTGGTCGTCGGCGTGCTCGCCGCGCTCGTGATGGGCTGGGTGGAGCTACGGACGAAGCTCTCGAGCTTCATCGTGACGCTGGCGTTTCTTTCCGCTTACGGAGGAGGAGCGCTCTGGGTCACGAAGGCGGATCAGTATGAGATCTCGTCTTCGGCCCTCAACTGGCTCGGCAGTGGAACGTTCCTCATCAGTAGCCTTTGTCCCCTTGTGATCGTCGCTGTCGTGTGTGCGGTGGCGCTCTGGTTTGTCTATAACAGAACCAGCCTCGGATGGAAGATGCTCTCGGTAGGAGCGAACACGCGCGCTGCACGAGCCTCCGGGGTAGATGTTTCTCGCGTGGTCTTGTGGAGCTACGCAATCTCGGGCCTGCTGCTGGCCGTGGCCGCGATAATGGAGTCCTCCTATGAGCTGCAAGTGAACGCGGGGGTGGGTTCGGACTGGCTGTTGCCGTCCTTCATCGCCCCGGTCCTTGGCGGAGTGGCACTCGTCGGGGGTGACGTCACGCTCGGCGGCATCCTGCTGGCCGCGGTCTTCTACGACAGCCTCCAGTCAGGTCTCACGATTCTGAACGTCCCGAGCTACTGGCTTCAGTTCGCCCAAGGCCTTGTTCTGCTGGTAGCGGTGATACTTAACCAGCTCCGGCACGCCCGTCAACGCAGATCACGTCGCCCAGAGCGCGCTGGTGCCGCACCGGGCGGGGAGGAGGTCGCAGTGGCATGAGAAGGGCTTTGCGCGTCCCGTGGGTGCCCTTGCTTGTAGCCACCGTCGTGGCAGGGCTCGTTCTTTCCTTCTCGACAAGGGCATTCAGCAACACATTCAACATCTACTCGATATTGCAGATTGCCGCCGTGGACGCGGTGGTGGGGCTTTCCCAAATGGTCGTGCTCGCTATTGGGGACATGAGCCTAGCGGTCGGAGGTATGGCCGGCCTCGTAACGGTCGTAGTCGGCTACCTGTACCAGGTCCAGCATTGGCCCGTCGGGCTTGCCGTGCTCGTAGGCTTGGTGGCTGGACCGGTATTTGGACTAGTCAACGGTGCGATTATCGCCAGGACTGGGCTTTCGGCGTTCATCGTCACGCTCGCGACAGGCACTGCTTTCACCGGGGTCGCCTACGGCGTGACGAGTTCAATTCCGTACGCTGACGTTCCATCGGTCCTCGTAAGGTTGGGGCAGGGTCGCGCCGCGTTTTTCCCGTATCTGCTCGTGGTTGCGCTAGTGGCTAGTGTGCTGATCGGGTCCATACTCCATTGGATGCCGTTCGGGCGTGCACTCCTGGCGATGGGCGGAAGCAGGGAGGCTGCTGTCCTTTCCGGTCTTTCGCGCCAGCAGTCAACCATCATCGCCCACACCCTTTCTGGATTGCTCGCCGGGGTCGCGGCCGTGATGTACATCGGAGTGCTCGGGACGGCGACGCCAGCGACAGGCACCGACTGGCTCATTGTCTCGTTCGCCGTACCGATCATCGGAGGCACGGCGCTCGCCGGTGGTGAAGCACACGCATTCGGGTGCTTGGTTGCGGGCGTCGTGCTCGCGACGATCAACGACGCCCTCATTGTCCTCAATATCAGCACCTATGCTGTGGAAATGGCAGAGGGGCTTCTCATCTTCGTCGCTGTTTTCGCGGGGAGACTTGGTCAGGAGGCGGCGGGGACCCAGCGTCCGGAGTACGGACATCGAGGAGGACATGTGGGTCCACGTTCGTCAGGGCAAGGAGCCGTTGCTCGAGAGCCCTTGGACGGGGCACAGGTGACGTGATGGCTACGAGGGAAGATGCGCTTGGGGATAACGCAGATGTAGCGGTCCCGGTACTCGAATTGCATGACATATGGAAGGCTTTCGGTGGCGTGGCCGCGTTGTCAGGTGCCAACCTTTCCCTGCGAGCAGGAGAGATTCACGCGCTCATAGGCGAGAACGGGGCTGGCAAGAGCACTCTCATCAACATAGCGACTGGTGTCCACCAGCCTGATCGGGGGACGCTGTCGATCAACGGCGTACAGGTGGAGTTTCCGCGGCCGAGGGTGGCAGTGGAGCACGGCGTCTCGGTCGTGCACCAGGAGCGGAATCTGGTCAGCAAATTCTGCGTCGCGGAGAATGTCTGTCTGGGGCACCTTCCGCTGGTTTGTGGTCTGGTCAGTAGCAGGCGAATGGTCGCGGAAGCCAGCCCTTGGCTGGAACGTGTCGGACTCGACGTCGATCCGCTCATGGAGGCCGGACGCCTGAGCCCAGGACAGGCGCAGCTCCTCGAGATTGCCAAGGCTCTCGCCCAGCGTTGCCGAGTTCTCCTGTTGGACGAACCGACCTCGTCGATCGCCGAGGGCGAACTTGCCCACCTTTTCGGGATGTTGCAGAGTCTGCGCGCCGCGGGTACGACCATCCTTTTCGTGAGCCACAAGCTTGAGGAGGTGTACGCGCTCTGTGATCGCGTCACCGTGCTGCGGGACGGACATAACGTCCTAACCGCCAGGTCGCTTGCTGAGCTCAGCCGCGACGAGATCGTGCACGCTATGGTCGGTCGGAACGTGCAAACGATGGCGATGCGCCAACAGGAGCTGAGCTCGCACAAGGAGGCACGCCTCGAGCTTGTCGGAGTGTCAACCGAGTTCGGTCATCGGGACGTGAACCTCACCGTGCATGTCGGTGAGATTGTTGGACTGTACGGACTGGTTGGCGCGGGACGTACCGAGCTGGCGCGCTGTCTCGTCGGACTCGGAAAGATAACTGCGGGTCAGATGCTGATCGACTCCACCCCGGTACGGATCCGCAATCCGTATGACGCTCTTCGCAACCACCGGATCGGCTATGTGAGTGAGGATCGCAAGGGCGAGGGAACTATCCTCGCGCACTCGATAAGCCGAAATGTGGGAGTGACAGTCTGGGACCGCGTGAGTGGCCATCTTGGGTGGACATCTGAGCGCCGTACTCGGGGCTCTGTGGAGCCACCGGTGAGACGCCTGAACGTCAAGATGAACAGCTTTGTACAACCGGTAGCCAGCCTGAGCGGCGGTAACCAGCAGAAGGTGAGCGTCGCTAAATGGCTTGCCGCGGATGCGGAGCTGCTCATCTTCGACGAGCCGACTTGCGGGATCGACGTGGCCACCAAAGAGGACATGCACGAGCTCTTGAGGGAGCTCGCCGGACAGGGCATGGCAATTCTGCTGATCTCCAGTGAGCTTCGCGAGGTCATTCAGTTGGCTGATCGGATAATCGTGATGGGTGGTTTCCGACTCCTCGCCGAGACTGAGAACACAGGTGACTACGAATCCATGAGTAAGCAGGTCATGCGAGAGATCACGCAGGCGTCGAGTCTCGGCATGATGAGTTAGCTGAGCTAGTACCCAGGTACGTTGGACCGATTCGGACCTCTGGAGTCTCGGTTCACTCTACTGGTGTCCTGAGTCGCAGAAATCTCAGGCGACATTTGCCCGTCGGAGCTACTACTTGAACTACCAAAGCCGTCTGCTGCGCTTCAGTTGGACGTTCTTCGTTCCACACACTTGCTCAGTCATGAAGGAGCGCCCGGCGTGACCGCTCTCGCGTCAGCTGGCCGTGCAGAAGGGATCGCCGCGGTGACTGCTGGGCAACCCGCGAGAACGTCGGGCTAGTCACACATCCTCCCTTGATTTGCCTCCGCCTGAAAGCTGCTGCGGATGACGCGAGGAAGCAAGAGGCGAGCATCAACTCGCCCAGCACGACGAAACCCGCGGCGCTGCAATTGGGTCCGGCAGCCACGGCCAGGTAGTGCACGCGTCTCCCGAGCCGGGAACATGGCCCCCGCCTCCTTCATCTCGGCTATTACGACTATGCCGGTAGGGCAGTAAAGAGCCATGAACGTCTCGTCGATCGCGACCTCCAACTCAGCCAGGGCCAATCTCGGCCAGACCGAGACTCCAGCCACGCAGATTGCCCTCCCGCGCGGTGACACATATGACAGACGCCCCCTTACTCATCGCTGTTGGTTCCTCTCAGGACTGACATCCCTGCCGGACGTCGAAATACCCTCGGGGCAAAATCCAAAGCGGGTTTGCCAGTCCAAAGCACCAGAGCGAGGGCACGAGCCGTGCTGTCACGTCTGTTCGCGAAAGCCGAAAGATGAGACTTTCACAGTCACTAGCTCAAACCCGGCACTCGTTTCAATCCGTACCCCAACTCGGCACCGCCGCTCACCGGAATTGCCGCTCCCGTCACAAAAGACGCTCCCTCGCCTGAAAGGAATAGGCAGAGATACCCAACCTCTTCGGCCCTACCAACGCGCCCCATCCACTGCCACCGGTTGGTCTCCCTCTCGGCCTCCTGGGGATCAGGCTGCGTATCCACGTATTCGCGGTACAGCGGTGTCTCGATCGCTCCCGGGAGAACCACATTGACGCGCACTCCATGGCGGGCTTCGTCAATCGCCAGGGACTTGGTCAGTGCATTAATGCCGCCTTTTGTCGCTGTGTAGGTGCAGGCACACTCTTGTCCAATTTCACCGACCAAGCTGCTTACGTTGATAATCGTGCCATGAGTCTGTCTGAGGAATGGCAGTGCCAACTTGCAAAGCTCGAAGTAACTAATCAGATTCAGCCTCAACAAATCGGAGAACCCAGAAACCGACAACTCGTCTATTGGAACATACGGAGGATGCCACCCCGCATTGTTCACGAGACAGTCGAGTCGTCCCATGGTCTCGATCGTCGAATGAACCAGGCGCTCGTTATCCTCGCTCTTGGTAACGTCGCATTGGATGAAGCGGCAATTGCCCGGACCAGATCGGTCAACTTCCTCGGCGGCCGCCTCACCGACGGCAGAATCACGGCCACAAACCACGACCGCCGCTCCGGCGCCGACAAACACTCGCGCGATCCCTACGCCTATACCACGGGTTCCGCCGGTAACCAGGACAACTTGCGGTGCACTGCTACTGGACATTCTCAACACCTCCGCCACAGGCCAAAATTGCTCACCGGAAGGTTCTTATGCCTCAACACGCGAAAGCACGTACCGTACTCCCGCGTGATGCATCATAGACGGAATTCGCACGCTGCTTGGTTGCTCATCAATGACAACTACGGGTCGCAGGTCAGCTTTATGATCGCAACTCGCCGGCGCTCGGATCGTCAGGTATGAAGACGAGCGCTGTGAATTTCAGCCCGATTGTCCGTACGGCTCCCAAGTATGATCGAGGCGTAAGCGTGCGACAAAGCGGCTGTGTACAGTGTTATCGAGATCCCCGGCAGCGGGAGCCTCATCGCCACCGGAGGTCACATCGAGAAGTACTTGCGGCGGAGAGGGAGCTATCTAGTCCATCTCCAAACCACCGCAGATGTTGATCGACTGTCCTGTGATGAACGAGGCCAGATCACTCAAGAGGAACGCAATGAGAATCGCGACCTCCCTAGGGTCGCCCACCCGTTTCAGTGGCGTGCGCTCGATGAATGCGGCGAGGTGCTCGGTCCCGGCGTCTCCTCCGTAGGTCTGTGCCTTTCCGGCAAGGATCTCATCCCACATGAAAGATCCCAACGGAATTACGCCTGGGCACACAGCGTTGACACGGACGGCGGGCGCCAGAGAGAGGGCCGCCGACTTCGTGAGGTGCATAAGGGCGGCTTTGCTTGCGCCGTAATGCGCGAAGTCTGTCCGACCAGAGCGTCCAGCGATCGACGCAATGCTCACGATGGCGCCACCGCCGGCCTCGAGCATGTGCTTGCCAGCCGCCTGTATCGTGCCGAGCGCGGCGTCGAGGTTGACGCGGAAGATTGCCTGCCACTCCGTTAGCTCAATGTCCAGAAACGGCCTTACGTGCGTGATCCCAGCAGCGTTCACGAGGCCGTGCAAACGGCCGAAACCGGCGATCGCGGCCTTGACTACCTCCGTGGGCGCTCCGCTTTCTGTCAAGTCGGATTGGATGGGGAGAGCCTTCGAACCCGCTGCTTCAAGGGACGCAACGACTGAGTTCAGCCTGGACACTTCCCGATCGCACAACGCCAGATTAGCTCCGCACTCCGCGAGCACATGGGCGCATACGCTTCCCAGGCCCCCCGCCGCACCGGTGACCAATATATTTTGGCCTTCGAGACTCAGCTCCATCACAGGTCCTCCCGTTCGCGATGCCGGCTATCAACGGGAACGGATCTTTCGGGTTGATACCGGTTGTCTGAATACACGTCGAAATGTAGCCATCACTATAGCTGAACTGGATGCAGGTGTTCTCGCGGGGATTTAATGGTCCTGAGCACGAGCCTGTTGGCCAGATCTCGCTAAAGAGGCTCTGGAGCAAATCGCCGGCAAGATAGGGGAGGTTCAGCACCTACGCTCAACGAATCCGTGAGCTGGCGGGTCTAAGCAGACATCGTAGGGCTGGGCTTGATCACCCAACAGTCATAGGATTCCCTCATGGCCTTCCTAGTGCGGTCAGGCTGTTCCGCCTGCGCCATGCGGATGCAAAGCGTCGAGGGACGCTTCTGTGCCTAGTTCCTTGGCCAGCGCGAGAAGGTCCACGTAGAGCGAGGTCGGTAGGGGGATCCCGTCGGCCCGGCGAAGCGCAGAGCGATGCTCAAGTTCTCCGGGCAGTATCATCTCCTCTGCGGGGTTCCTCATCGGCGATGATTTGATCATGCGTGTGAACGTCGCCATCCGCGCTCGCATCTCATCAGGGGAGAGAATCGAGTTGGTATCGATGGCGACCATCAGATGGCCGATCTTGCTTGATTCGTCAGGATGCGAGTACATGTCCTTGAGGTCGGTCCCGAAGGGACCACCGGCCACGACTCCGCAAAGGATGTCGATCGCGTAGGCGAGTCCCAAGCCTTTGAAACCTCCCATCGGCAGCAGGAAGCCAGCGAAACCGTCGTCGGGATCGTCGGTGGGCCGTCCTTCGCGGTCCGTTGCCCAGTCCAAAGGAATTCGCTCGCCTTTCTTGCTCGCGAGAATAAGCTTCCCGCCCGCTACTGTGGAGCACGACATGTCGAGCACAAAGGGAAACTCGGCATCCGTCGGCACGGCGATCGCGAGCGGATTGTTGCCCGTCACCGGACGGCTGCCTCCCGGCGCGACAACATTGGGCCTGACATTCGTCATTGCGATGCCGATTCGTCCAGCATCCGCCGCAAGGCGGGCATAGACTCCAGCGGCACCAAAGTGGTTGCTGTTGACAGCACCAACAACGCCAACGCCATGTTGTCCGGCAAGCTCGATCGCACGGAGCATCGCCGCACGGCCGACAACAAAGCCGGAGCCATCGTCCCCATCCAGTATTGCGAAGGCCCCTGTGCCACGAAGTGCCCTGGGCCGGGCACGTCCGTTGATAGCGCCCGCGCGCAGCGCCCTGACATAGGCCGGCACGCGCAGGACGCCGTGCGAGTCGATTCCCCACAGGTTCGTCAAGACGAGCGATCGCGCCGTGAAGGCGGCTCCGTCGGACTCCATTCCCGCGGTCCGCAACAGCTCGAAGACAAATTGCTCAAGCTCTGCCGGCCGAACAACAACCTCCACGGTGTCGCGCTCCACTTCTCTTCAGCTCCTTTTGCGCTTCGGGCTCAAGTCCTTTCGGAAGGAAACGGCTAGTTCCGGGATGACCTCTCGGACCAGAACATCCCGAGAGTCACTTGTGAAAAGAGGCATGGGATGGTTACAGCCGGTCGAGAACAGCGCGCAGCTTTTCCCCATCCTGTCCGAGTACCCGCTGCAACGTGAACAAGTCGTAACCGATACAGAAGTGGCGAACTCCCAGGTCCACATAATACTTGGCGTCCTCCGGAGTGGCGATCTCGGCGCGAGGAGGAATGCCTGCCTGGATGCAAGCCTGGATGACGCGCCGTTCCACGTCACGCACCGCAGGAGAACCACCCTCACCCGGCTTGCCGATGCTCATAGAATAGTCAGCAGGACCCCACTGAATCATATCGATTCCCGGTACCTGCAAAACCTTCTCCAACGACTCCACTGCAGGACCCTTTTCGATCATCACGGCTACCACGATGTCGTCGAGCGCGGTCACGTACGCAGGAGTCGATCCGTAGTTAGGCATGGCGTTGCGGCGAACAGCAACACCGTGGAAACCGTCGCTTCCGGGACAGTCAGCGCGCACGGACCTCACGAAATGGTCAACGTCCTCGGGCGAGCGTGCATCCGCGAAAAGAACACTCTGGAAGCCCGCGCCTATAGCTCGCTGAGCCACGTAGCGATGCTCTTCGAAGTCGACCTTGATCATCGTTCCTAGGTCATACAGCTCTGCAGCGCGGCAGAAATTTTCCAACGCGGTCAGGTCAAACGGCGCGTACTCGGCGAGAAACTCGACGTAGTCAAACGCCTGCGTTTGGCCAATGGCCTCGACAACGGTCGGGGAGTTCAGGAAGAGGTGTGTGCCTACGGTTGGCTTTCCACTCTTCAGGAGGGCCCTAAATTTATTAGGTCGCATGCTCAGTACTCCAACTCTGGTCGAATGGTCGAACCTGCTGGTAACTTACGAGGAAGGCCTCGCCCTACTCCATCTCGAGATCGCACCGAATCCACTCACAAGATTCCGGGACACGCTCAACCAACACGGTAAGGCATCCGGAAGAAACAGAAGAGCAATCTTCGCCCAACAAGCTCTGCAAACCCGGTACGGACGGACAAGACGTCAATATCTATATTATCGACAAGCGTGTTTGGTGTCAATGTCGTGTTCGGTGCCTCACAGGTGTCGGACCAGACGGGAATCCGTTCCGTGGACTTTGCTATAGCGTGACGCCTTGACGGTAGACCGGCCAGGTTCTCCGTGTCGGGTTCGGCGTGTACGTAAGGGGGGAGAATCGCATTTCCAGGTCGCTGATATGCGGCAGTGAATGTGGCCGCTCATGCGCCTGGCGTTACCCAGACATCACGGCGGGAATTGGTGCGCGACGAGGTCGGAACGGTTTGTTGCCGCGGGGGTTAGCTAGTCCCGAGGTTTCGTGAGGCGGCGCCTCGAGGTTCTGGCACAGAATCCGTCCACGACGGTGGCAGTGTGCCTGGTCGGGAGGACCTGTCGCGTGTCGCGTCATCACGCGTCGTACTACCGCTCGCGCACCGCGTCCACGGTTCTTTTGATCGTTTCCACTCGTTGCGGGCGCTCGTTCACGAATCGCCTGATGGCGGTGAGGATGTGAGCTGGGTCGAGGTGTGCCTCCTCCATCACCTCGTCGAGATTGCCGCCGCTGCGCCACCGGTCGTCCCAGTCGGCCGAGAGGGAGTACTCCCGCACAAGAGACCCGTCGACCCAGTCCTGCATGAGCTTGAAGGCGCCGTTGGTGATCACCATGGCGTCAGCGCGGTCGGCAGGGCCGACCACCTGCTCCTTGTATTCGCGGCTTTGCATACGAAATAGTTGCTGGCTGATAGCAGCAACCACCTTCACGTTGAGCTCCAGGCGGTCCAAATCCGGCAGGACCTGCACGAGGCTATGGGTGGACATCGTGCCGCGCACATACACCGTCCCCATGCGGGGCGCGCCTTCATGGAAGGGACGTAGGACGTAGGCGCCTCGCGCCGCCGCGAAGTAAGACGGGATGCCAAGTTCGTTCCGGTCCGGGATCTCGATGGCCGGACGGGTCAAGTGCAACGCGACTATCGGCACATTCGTGGCGAACGCAGCACCGAGAACCACCGGAACCTCGTTGTACTCCCACGGGTGGAGGTCGAGCACCTTGCCCTCCGGAAACAGCTGGGTCACACCCGTCTCCATGATGCCGAAGTGCGTGCGAGAGTCGTCCGCCGTTTCCGGACCCG
>Ga0326728_10022154_pt1 | contig 11837 bp, 8 predicted proteins | sample MB3enrmetagenome_FD_207602 | JGI IMG/M metagenome (GOLD analysis project Ga0326728, IMG submission 207602) | Lab enriched peat soil microbial communities from McLean, Ithaca, NY, United States - MB31MN | ecosystem: Environmental > Terrestrial > Soil > Wetlands > Peat | place: USA: New York... | reverse complement strand
CCGCGAGGGAACCAAGCTGGCATTTACGCGCGAAGGCGCGCACAGCCGCAACCGGGTGCTGCATGCGCACGGCGATTCGACGGGGCGCGAGATCGCGCGCACGCTATACCACAAGGCAGCCTCGCTTTCCAACGTGACGTTTCGCAGCTATGCGGCTGCCACCGATTTACTGCTGGCGGAGGGCGTGTGCGGCGCGTCGTTCCATGACGCCAAGGCAAAGAGCGACATTGCGATCTGCGCGCGCGCGGTGCTGCTGGCGACCGGCGGGCTGGGGAGCGTGTTCCTGAATACCACCAATCCCGCGGTAGCCACCGGCGACGGCGTGGCCATGGCGTACCGGGCGGGCGCGGAGATCGGCGACATCGAGTTCGTGCAGTTTCACCCCACGGCGCTGCACGTGGAGGGCGCGCCGCGGTTCCTGATTTCGGAGGCCATGCGCGGCGAAGGGGCGTACCTGCGAAACGCCGATGGGGACCGGTTCATGGAGCGCTATCACCCGCTCCAGGAACTGGCTCCGCGCGACGTGGTGGCGCGCGCCATTGTGGCGGAGATGCGCCGGACGGGCGCCGGGCACGTGTACCTGGACCTGACGCACCGCGAGGCCGGATTCGTTCGCGGGCGGTTTCCGCGCATCTATGAGACGTGCCTGCGTTATGGCGTGGATTTCGAGAAACAGCCGGCGCCGGTGGCGCCCGCGGCCCACTACGCGATGGGCGGCGTGTGCACGGACCTGGACGGGCGCACCACGATCCCGAGGCTGTTCGCGGCGGGCGAGGTGGCGTCGACGGGCGTGCACGGCGCCAACCGGCTGGCCAGCAATTCTTTGCTGGAAGGCGTGGTATTCGGGGCGCGCGCCGGACGCGCCATGCGGGAAAGCGCGGCGAAGCTCCGTAGCGTCCCAGTGAGGGAGATGGAGGGTGGGAGCGCAGGCTCGGCGGAGCAGATCCAGCGCGTGGCCTGGGAGAAATGCGGAATCGTGCGCGACGGCACGGGTTTGAGCGAAGCCTGCGAATGGCTGGCGCGCGGGTCGCCGGAGGGATCCGAAGAGCGAAATAGGCGCGAGGTGGTTCTCCTGATTGCGCGCTGTGCCCTGGCGCGCGAGGAGAGCCGGGGCGCGCACTTTCGCACCGATTATCCCGCCCAACGCGCGGAATTCGCGAAACATTCGGTGGTCAGGAAAGGTGCGGAGATCATCTTCCGATAAGCGATAAGATAGAGTTGCACCAACCATGAAACAGAATATTCGGTCGACGACAGTCATTTGCATCCGGCGAGACAACAAGGTCGTAATGGCCGGCGACGGGCAGGTCACGCTGGGCAACGAGGTGATCAAAGCGTCGGCCAAGAAGCTGCGGCGGTTGTATAACGACAAGGTGCTGGCGGGATTCGCGGGATCGACGGCCGACGCGTTCGCGCTGTTCGCGCGCTTCGAAACCAAGCTGGAACAGTTCAATGGCAACCTTTCGCGCTCGGTGGTGGAACTGGCCAAGGATTGGCGCACGGACCGCATCCTGCGCCACCTGGAGGCGATCCTGCTGGTGGCGGACGTGAAGAACACGTACCTGGTGAGTGGGACCGGCGACGTGATCGAACCCGATGAAGGCATTGCGGCCATCGGCTCGGGCGGCCAGTACGCCATGGCGGCGGCCACCGCGCTGCTGCGCAACACCAAGCTTTCGGCGCGGCACATCGCGGAGCAGGCCATGGAGATCGCGGGCAAAATCTGCATCTTCACCAACGACAACGTCACCTACGAGGAGCTGGAGTAACCATGGTGATCTATCTGCCCGCGCAGTCCGTGGATGAAGAGCCGCTGCTGGACGAGCTGACTCCCCGCGAAATTGTCCGCGAGCTGGACAAGCACGTGGTGGGACAGGCGGAGGCTAAGCGGGCGGTGGCCATCGCGCTGCGCAACCGCATACGGCGGCAGAAACTGGCGCCGGAAATGGCCGAAGAGGTGATGCCCAAGAACATCCTCATGATCGGCCCTACGGGCGTGGGCAAAACGGAGCTGGCGCGGCGCCTGGCGCGCCTGGCGAATTCGCCGTTCCTGAAAGTGGAAGCCAGCAAGTTCACCGAAGTGGGCTACGTGGGGCGCGACGTGGAATCGATGGTCCGCGACCTGGTGGATATCGCCATCGACATGGTGCGCGAGGAGCGGCTGGACGAAGTGGCGGACCGCGCCGAGCTCAACGCCGAGGACCGGCTGCTGGACCTGCTGATGCCGCCGCAGCCCGAGCCGAGCGAAAGCGTCGAACGGACGCGCGAGAAACTGCGCGAGCGGCTGCGCGAGGGCAAGCTGGACGAGCGGCTGGTGGAGATCGACGTCAAGGACCGCGGGCCGACGCTCGAGGTCACCACCAACACCGGCATCGAGGACATGGGCATCAACTTAAAAGACATGCTGCCCAACTTGTTCGGCCAGAAGACGCGGCGGCGCAAGATGCGGGTGGCCGAGGCGCTGGATTACCTGGTGCAGGAAGAAGAGCAGAAGCTGATCGACATGGACCAGGTGACGCGCGCGGCGCTGGAGCGGGTGGAATCGAGCGGGATCATTTTTCTGGATGAGATCGACAAAATTGCGGGGCGCGAATCCGGACACGGTCCGGACGTGAGCCGCGAGGGCGTGCAGCGGGACATTCTGCCGATCGTGGAAGGCACGACGGTCAATACGCGCTATGGTTTCGTGCGCACGGACCACATTCTCTTCATCGCGGCGGGCGCGTTCCACGTATCCAAGCCGAGCGACCTGATCCCCGAGCTGCAAGGGCGGTTTCCAATCCGCGTGGAGCTGAAATCGCTCTCGGTGGAGGACTTCATCCGCATCCTGAAAGAGCCCAAGAACGCGCTGGCGAAGCAGTACACGGCGCTGCTGGAGACGGAGGGCATCAAGCTGGTGCTGACCGACGACGCGCTGGAAGAGGTGGCGCGGTTTGCGGCCCAGGTGAATGAAGCCTCGGAGAACATTGGCGCGCGGCGGCTGCACACCATCATGGAGAAGATGCTGGAAGAAGTGTCGTTCGCGGGGCCGGATCTGAAGAAGAAGACCGTCAAAGTGGACGCCGCCTACGTGCGCAAGCAGCTTGCCGACATTGTGAAGGACCAGGATTTGAGCCGGTACATTCTGTAGTCTTGGCCCGATGCCTCACACTACGGCGCCCGCTTCACGGCCCGGTAGCTCGCATCGAGCGCAGGCGTCAGCAGCAAAATCGCCGCAATGCGCCGCGCCATGTCCGTAACGTACCGGGCCTCTTCCACGTTGAGGGACCGGCCGAGGAGATCCTTCTCCCGGTAGCTCAGCCATTTCTTGATGACCTGATAACCGCCGAGGGTGTACTCCCATACGCGAAGCGGGATGTTGCGCCAGTAAGCCCTGTCGTTCAGCCAAACATCGCAGGTCCGATCGCCCAGGATGGTGATGGCGCCCCCGGGCAACTGGCCGCGCTCGGCAGCGGTCATGCCGCGGAACCGAATCCTGCCCTTCGCCGGCATCGTGACGCCGCCTTTCCCCGCGTGTCCCCAGCCCGCAGTGAGTTCGAGGTCGCCCGCATCCGGATCGAGAGTGCCGTTGCCGCCGCTGATAGGACCGATGGACGTCAGACACGCCGCGCTCTTGGGCGCTGGGCACTCGGGATCGAGAAGCGCGGCAAGTTCTCGCCCCAGCGCGGCGGAAGCAACGAGGAGGCTCTTCGTCGCGGGGAGCGGAATCCGCGGCCAGTCCTGTTTGAGAGCGCCCTGGTTCCCACTACGGTACGCCGGCGAATGGAGCGTCGCGACAACATGGAAGAAGAGCGACTCATGGTCCGCGCCGGTACCGGCGAGGTAGTTCTCGGCATCCGCAGAGAGGTTAGGCTTGGGGAGTTCCCCGGTGTTGATTGGATTCGGGTCTCTGACCATCAATGGGAAATAGCTGGACAGGCCGTTGCCGAGATTGTCAGCCAATACCCGAGTGACATAGCCCCGGTCGAAAGCCTCCATCGGCTGCCGCTGGCGCGCCTCGATCCACACATTCCCGTTGAATACGTGCGGCAGGTATTCAGCTCTGTTCCGGTCAATCAGGCCCGGTTCGGGTTCCCAATAGATCCATCGTAGGTCGAAAGGGCGGTAGCAGTAACGAAGGAAGTTCTGCTGAAGCAGCCCACGGTCGCACAACTTCACCCGTGCCTTCTTCGCGTCGAATCCCGCCGTGCCCTCCATCGACCCAGGAGCCAAGCGCGCCATGTCCTCGTTGCTCACGCCCGGATCAAAGTAAGCCTTCATTCGCTCAACCAAGCGCTCGCGATCAATGCCAGTCACCACATCGTCCCGGCTGGTCTTCACACCGGGAAACGAATGCGGGAGGATCTGCGGCAACAGCAGCCAGTCGAAGTAGTCTCGGTCAACTATGGAGGTGACGAACGGCAGCCCCAGGGGCATCTCCGGTTGCACCTTGTCATAGTTCGGCGTGCTCTCGCCCAGGGCATCCTTCAGAAGTTGATCCCGCTTCTCCTTTCCCCACAGATGCCGGAATCGAACCAAGCTCGTGCTCGTGGAAGGCGAGGTCCGGGCCAGCAGCGCGATCGCAGTGCCAACCTGAATGCCCTCCTTATTGAACTCGGTCGAGAAGACGCTGGGGTCCGGTTTTCCCTCCGGCGTGAGCTTGCCGGTTTTGTACTTGTCGCCGTTCAAGCAGTCGATCCAGATATGATCGAATACTTCCAGATACCGCTCCCGCATTCCCGTGAACGACAAGCCGTCGAGCCAGGAGTAGTTCGAGATGAATGAGACAATACCCCTGCCGGTCTTCTCCACGATGCGCCTGTCGGCCATGCGAAAGAAGCGGACGTACAGATCGTTCAGGCCCTGCCCCTGCGGCGCGGGCGCGGCTTTCGTGGTGCGATAGGCTTCCGTCAAGTCCCGCTCTTCCTCCATATTGGCGATGCCGGCGAAGCTGTTGTAAGGCGGATTGCCGAGGATCACCAATATGGGCGTGTCGCGCTTCACGCGGTCGGCAGCCTCCCGCTCCTCTTCCATTTCCCGAAAGACAAGCTGTTTCGGGTGCTTCACAGGCTCCCAGCCGGTGAGCGCATTGGTCAGGAACACGCGAGCCCGCTCGTGCCTGCTATCCGAGAGCGGCGCCCCGAGAGACTGAAGCAGAAGCCCCAACTGGAGATGCGCGACAACGAATGGCGCCGGTAGGATCTCGAATCCGAACACGCGCTCGACCGCCGCCATTTTCAGATCGTGGCCAACCAGAGCGTCGCCGCCTTTGTCGCGCAGAGTCTCCGCGATCCTGCGCAGCACCTCGACCAGATAGGCGCCGGTCCCGCAACACGGGTCCAGAATGTAGACGTTCGGATCGGCCAACCCATCCGCGACGCCCAGCGTATGCCGCAACTCGGCATCGACGCGCGCAACCATGTACTTCACAACTTCGATGGGCGTGTACCAGACGCCCAGGTCCTTGCGCAGCTCGGGGTCGAAGGCTTCCAGAAACGGCTCATAAAAATACTGGACGGCGTGCCCTTCCTCGAACGTGGCGAAGAAAGCCGCGCGATCCATACGGTTCAGCGCCGCACCAGCCCAATCCAGCACCTCCGGGAGGTTCATGGTTTCCAGTTGGCCGGGTTCCGCAATCTCGTGAAACAGTTTGCGCAGGATGGGAACCCGAAGATACTGAGCCGACATGCGCCATTCGAACCGGCTCTTCTTGTCGGTGGGCGGATGTGACTTGCTCCATAGCACCCACGCGGAGAAGATGCCGTAGAACAGCGTTTGGATCAGCGTGGAGCGGAAAAAGTGATCGCCGCGCACGCCTTCGAACTTCAGGCCGAGAGCCTCTTCAAGGGCCGTCCGGATTCCAGCCAGCGCAGGCAGTTCACCGGCTTCGATCCGAAACTTCGCCTCGCGGGCGTAGGATGCTAGGAACCACGCCAGATCTCGCGGCGTGGCCAGCGGCGCCTGGTAAAGCATCGCGCGCTTCAGGAACTCCTCGAGGCTCCCACCGTGCTGGTCGGCGACGGTGCGGGGGTGCAGCGCCCTACGCCAGAAATCCTTATCATCGGGCGCCAGACGGTACGTCTCCAACACCGCGCGATTGCCGTCCGCATCGGCGCCCACGAGTAGGAAGTCGCGGTAGTTCGTAACCAGCACCTGACGATAGCGCGCCCAGTAATCCTTGACCTGCTTCGACTCCGCGACCTTCCAGGCATCGTGCGATATTGGCTTCGCTTCGATGGCGCCCCGCGCCGGAATCGCGCCGGCCAAAATGTCAGTGACTTTCGCACGGGTCTGCTCTTCGGTAAACAGGCCGCCATCCGGAAGCCCGGCGCCGGTGTCCTGAAGGTGGATGATGCAGTGCACCTTGGGCTTCAACTTCTTTCCGACTTCGTTGAGGAGGTTGGCCAACGCAGGATAGTATGAAGTCTCCTTGACGGCCGCACCCGACGAACGGATAGCTTGGAGTTCCTGAAGATATGTCTCCAATGGATGCATAAGCCGAACTTTGATTTATACCACTGCGCATGAACTGCCGCTGCTTTTGACCCTCCTGCGCAATTTGCGTATCGTGAGAAGACATGGAACCCGCCCCGCGTGGACCAAGGGAGAGAACGATGACGTTCGCGTCACGTTGGTCCACGTGCCGCAGGTGGATATTCGCCGAGTCCGGCGGAAGATGGGACTCAGCCAAGCGCAGTTCGCGACCAAGTTCGGCTTGCCGCCGGCGACACTGAGAAACTGGGAGCAGGGCCGGGCGCACCCGGACGCGCCCACCCGCGTGCTGCTGGCGGTGATCGCGAAGCACCCCGAAGCGGTAGAGGACGTCCTGCGGAAGGCGAGTTGACGCGGTCAGCGCGTCCTGGGATTGCCCAGCCGCACCATCAGCACACGATCCACTGTGACCACGCTGGCGTGCCCGCCCCATCCCTCGTCGGCGCTCACCGTACGAAGGACGAGTGGCGTGATGTTCTCTGGAATCGCTGGATGGACACGAAACAGAATCACGCCGCTCTGCTGTAGCGGCCGCCGCCGTTGGATCGCAATCTGCCAGAAATCCTTGTCGAGGGTGAGCAAGATTCGGCCCTCGGCCTCCGCGCGATCAAGTAGCGCCGTGTCCTTTGTGCCGGGACAATCCGTCCGAACCCAAGTCACGTCATGGCCAGCCTGCCGCAGTGCTTCGATGGTTGGCAGAGGGAAGTTCTCGTCCGCGATGAGGCGCATCAGACGGGAACCGGGTACGCCTTGTACTCGTGAGCGAGATAGCTGGCGTACGCCAGGCACGCGAGGATGTCATCGCGCGTCAGCCCTGGATAGTTCGCGAGGATTTCCGATTCCGATTCACCGGCGGCGAGCAATTCCAAAATGAACTCTACCGCCAACCGGGTCCCACGGATGACCGGTTTACCCGCCAGGATCTCGGGATCGATCACGATGCGCTCGGGCCAGGACATGCCTTGATCATACCCCATTGTTTTACAATTGGCTTTCGCACAGCCTTCCCATGGGGGAATCATCATGAACTTCAATTACCGAATTGTCGTCCTGGCCGTTTTTACGGCATCGCTGCTGACCTCGCAGAGCCCGCAGCCCGCGGGGAAAGTGGTGGACCCCGCCGTGTTCAAAGATCCCCCGGCCCAGTTCCGCGGACATGAGATGTATGGTTATGGGCAATTCAACCTGTCGAATTTGTCAGTGGAAAAAATCCGCGCCGACGTGGACACCATGGCAAAGCGGAACTTTGGCGGATTTGCCGTGGAGCCGAGCGGCGGCCCCACCACCGGGCTGCCCGCGGATTATCTGAAAGCGACGGGGCGCAAGCCGTCGAGCGAGGGCACGGTCTACTTGAGCGACGAATACTTCAGATACTACCGGGTGGCCCTGGAGGAGGCCCGGAAGAACGGCCTGGAAGTGATCCTGTACGACGAATGGGCCTACCCCACGGGGATGGTGGATGGGCAACTCTATGCCAAATACCCGCAGTACATTGCCAAGAGCCTGGAGATGGCGGAAACCAACGTGACCGGTCCGGCGAAGGCGGAATTGACCATCCCCGGGAACCTGTACGTGGGCGCGGTGATGATGAACCGGGACACGTTCGATCTGGTGGATATCAGCTCAAAAGGCGGGGCGGGAAAGCCGCTGGTGGCCGAGGTTCCCAAGGGGAACTGGAAGGTGATGGCGTTCTACCTGGATGCCACCATCCGGCCGAACTCGCAGAAAGGGGCGTACGTCGACTATCTGGACTCGACCGCCATGGACGCGTTCATCTCCTTGAGCTACCAGAAGCACTTCGACCATGAAGGCGAGTTCTTCGGGAAGGAAATCAAATTCTCTTTCTGGGACGAGCCGGCCATGCATCCGGTCGACGGGCGTATGTGGACGCCAGGTTTCAACCAGGGGTTCGAGAAGAAGTACGGCTACTCGCCGATGAAATACTACCCGGCCCTGTGGTATGACATCGGCCCCGACACGGCGGCGGCGCGCAACGCGCTGTTCGGGTATCGGGCGTACCTGTTTGCCACCAACTACGTGAAGAAGATCGAGGATTTCTGCGAGGCGCATGGCATCAAGGCGGGCGGCCATTTCGACCAGGAGGAGATTGTGAATCCGGTTCCCGTGAACGGCGATTTCATCAAGCTGTTCGAGTACCAGGGCGTGCCGGCGGTGGACGACATCTACTTTCTGGGGCGGTCGAACCCGGGGTACAAGATTGCGTCGTCGGCGGCATTCAACTGGGATAAGCCGGTGATGTTCGCGGAGACCTACGCGGCCTACAACGCGCTCAACGAGAAGACGGTCTACAAGGTGGCCATGGACCAATACGCCATGGGAGTGAATTTGCAGGTGACCAGCGGCGGGCCGGGGCTGTGGAACAGCGCTTACGTGCCGGACTTCAACCGCTTTCTGGGCCGCATGAGCTACCTGCTGCAACATGGCCGGCACGTGGCGGACGTGGCCGTGCTGTATCCCATCGCGGCGCTCCAGGCGGCCTTCAAGAATGAAGGCGGGCAGCACCCGGTGCCGCCGCTGGACCCGGCGCCCAACATCAATGGCGAGAATTCCGCGCGCGAAGGCGGCATCACGCCACCCGAGATCGACTACCAGGACATTGGCGAGGCGCTGTTCCACGGACTGAGAGTGGACTACACCTACGTGCACCCCGAAGTCCTGGTGGAGCGATGCACGGTGGAGGGGTCGAAGCTGATTCTGAACAACAAGGAGAACCGCGAGGAATACCGGGTGCTTTTCGTCCCCGGCGGCGACACACTTTCGGTGGCGGCGGCGGCGAAGATCAAAGAGTTCTACGACAAAGGCGGAGTGGTGATCGCGACCAGCAAGCTGCCCACGAAATCGGCCGAGTTCGGACGCGACAAGGAGATCCAGAAGATGGTGGCTGACGTGTTCGGCCTGCTGGTGAACGACCCTCCTACGGCGGATTTGCAGCGTGCGATGGGCGGCAGGCTGGTCACCTTCTACTTCTACAAACACAATGCGGCGGGGGGACAAGCGTACTTTCTGCCCAAGGCGGAGCCCTGGGTGCTGCAATGGGCCTTGGCGCGAGTGCTGCCGGTGAGGGATGTGAACATTCAGGAGCCCATCCCGTTGTTGAAGAAAGGCCCGGACTACGACGGCGCCCTGACTTACCTTCACAAAGTCAAGAACGGGCAGGACATTTACTTCTTTGCGAACTCCACCGACAAGCCGGTGGATACGAAGGTGGTGCTGCGCGGCAAGAAAGCGTTACGGATCTGGAACCCGCACACGGGCGATTCGCAACCGGCCGAACTTACTAACGGCGAAGCTAATGGGCAGGCGGTGACGACGATCCACTTAGTGCTGCCGACAGTAAGTGCGCTGTTCTACGTCGGGGAGTGACGTTTCAGGGCTTACTTCCTGCGTACCCGCTGGAAGAACAGGATCAGTGGCATGGCCGCCAGCGCCAGCCCGGCCAGCAGCCGGAAGTTATCCATATAGGCCAGCAGCGTGGATTGGCGGATGAGTTCCGAATAAATCAACCCGTACGCCTGCTGTGTGGAGACACCTTGCTGCAAAGTGCTTAGCTCCCGCTGAAACGCAGGGTTTGCGGCCGACACGTTGCCCACCAGGATGGACTGGTGCATCTGCGCGCCGCGCGCCAGCAGCGTGGTAACCACGGCGATTCCGACACTGCCACCGATGTTGCGCATCAGGTTGTAAATGCCCGTCGCATTGCCCATTTCCGGCTTGCGGAGCGTGCCCATGGCCATGGTGGTCAAGGGCACGAAAATAAAACCCGTCGCAAAACCGTTGATCACGTTGGGCCACGCCACGCTGGTCATGGCGATCTCCAAGTTGATGTGCCCGAGCATGGCGGCGGAAATCGCCAGAATGATGAAGCCGAAGGCGAGCAGCACACGGTTATCGACGACACTCACCAGGCGTCCCACGACGAACATGGATATGAACGAACCCAGTCCGCGCGGGCTCACCGCCAGGCCGCTCTGGAGCGCCGGGTATCCCAGCAGGGTCTGTAGGAACAGCGGCAGCATGGCGGTGACGCCATACAGAATCACGCCATAAACGGCGGTGATGAGGGTCCCCGCCGAAAAATTGCGGTTTTTGAAAACGCGCAGGTTCACGATCGGGTCTGCGACCGCCAGTTCCCGCCAGATGAATGCCGCCATGGCAACCAGCGACAGCGCCGTGGTGGCGCAGATCCAGGTGGCGGCGAACCAGTCGTCTTCCTGTCCTTTGTCGAGGATGAGCTGGAGCGAGCCGAGCCACAACGCCATGGCCATGAAGCCGGCATAGTCGATACGGCGCCGCAGATTGGCCCGAATGTAGGGCGGATCTTCCACAAACAGGTTCACCATGAAGAGCGCCAGTACGCCCAGGGGCAGGTTGATATAGAAGATCCAGCGCCAGGAATAGCTGTCGGTGATCCAGCCGCCGAGGGTGGGGCCGATGATGGGTGCCACCACCACACCCATGCCGTAGGCGGCCATGGCGGCGCCGCGCTTCTCGACAGGAAAACTCTCCAGCAGAACGGCTTGTGCGATGGGCTGCATGCCTCCGCCGCCGGCGCCTTGCAGCACGCGGGCCAGGATCAACATGGGCATGCTCACCGACGCGCCGCAGATCAGCGAGGCCACGGTGAACATGGCGATCGAAAGCATCAGCAGCCGTTTGCGGCCAATCATGGAGGCGAGCCAGCCACTGGCCGGAAGCACGATGGCGTTGGAGACCAGGTAGCTGGTGAGGACCCACGTGGATTCGTCGGTGGTGGCGGAGAGATTGCCGGCGATGTGCGGCAGGGCGACGTTGGCCACCGAGGAATCCAGCACCACCATGAAGGTGGCCAGCATGACCGAGACCGCCACGATCCACGGATTGACGCTGGGCACCCAGTTGCCGTGCGCGTCTTCCAGAAGATCAGCCGCCATTGCCCAATGCCGGAGCGGCAGTCATTCCCGCGACGAGGAAAACCCAGGCCACGCACGCAGGTGTGCCTGTGCCGGTGGATACCGAATTCAAAAAGAGGCTCAATCTGAAACCATTGTCGCGCGGAAGGCACGGAACCCGCAGCAGGGAGCGGGGCCGCCGCTGGCTGGTGCGCTCAGGCGATTCTGGATTCCTTCTTCAAGGCTTCGTGAAGCAGCGTTTTGATCAGGGTCTGGTAGCCAACTCCCCGTTTCCCGGCCAGCTTTCGGGCCCGCTCAATATCCGTAACCGGTAGCCGGACGGAGACGTTCTTCGTGGGCACGGCGCCGCGGCGGCCGTGCTTTATCAGCAGATCGGCGATCAGGCCCCGATGCCGGTCCCACCACTCCGCTTCCTCGGCTTCGGAGCGGAATTCCGGCGCATCGACCAGAACGGAT
>Ga0326728_10022153_pt1 | contig 11838 bp, 9 predicted proteins | sample MB3enrmetagenome_FD_207602 | JGI IMG/M metagenome (GOLD analysis project Ga0326728, IMG submission 207602) | Lab enriched peat soil microbial communities from McLean, Ithaca, NY, United States - MB31MN | ecosystem: Environmental > Terrestrial > Soil > Wetlands > Peat | place: USA: New York... | reverse complement strand
AGCCTTGCGGCCGACCCAAAACGGTTTGGTCCAGTTCTATGCCATGATGATGATGATCGGGCTGTTCGTGTTGCTGGGAGCGCTGTTGATGTGAAAGGACACGTGGTAAATCCCGTTTTCCCATGGCGACTCTACTGCTAATCACGCTGTTCCTCCCCTTGGCCGGCGGCCTGCTGCTCGGCGGCGATCGGCCGGCCTCGCGCGGCCTTGCACTGGGCATCGCGCTCGTGGTGCTTGGCATGACGGTCGCGCTGGTGGCCGCCTATCCGGGCGGCGCCGAGCCCTTTGCCGCCACCGACCTAGCCTGGCTCAACTGGACCGGCGCGCCGGTCGACATCCGTTTCAGCGTCGCCTTGGACGGGCTGAGCATCTGGCTGTTCGCCCTGACTTCCCTGCTGATGGTCGTGGCCGTGCTGGTCGGTTGGCAGGCGATCGACCAGCAGGCATCCCTCTACTACCGGCTGCTCTTGATCTTGGAGACGGGGATGCTGGGAGTGTTTGTCGCCCGCGACATTATCCTCTTCTACGTCTTCTTCGAGTTCACGCTGGTGCCGCTCTTTTTCCTCATCGGCATTTGGGGGAGCGACCAGCGGCGCCATGCAGCGATCAAGTTCTTCCTCTTCACGCTGGCCGGCAGCGTGTTTACACTGCTGGGGCTGTTGGTCATCGTGTTGTGGTGCTCGTGGGCGCCGCCGGCACTGCCGAAGATGACCTTTTCGATTGCCGAGCTGACGCGGCACCTGGCCGGGCACCCGATGCCCTGGCGGCTGCAGATGGCGGTGTTTCTGGCACTGTTTGCGGGCTTTGCGATCAAGGTGCCGTTGGTGCCGCTGCACACCTGGCTGCCGCTGGCCCACACGGAGGCCCCAGCGGCGGGCAGCGTGCTCCTGGCCGGCGTGCTCTTGAAAGTCGGCGCCTACGGCTTCGTCCGCTTCAACCTGCCCATGCTGCCGGAAGCCACCGCGGCCTGCGCCCCATGGCTGCTCTGGCTGTCGGTGAGCGGCATCGTCTACGGGGCCCTGGTGGCCCTGGCCCAGGCCGACATGAAACGCCTGATCGCCTATTCCAGCGTCAGCCACCTGGGCTTCTGCATGTTGGGCGTCTTCGCCGGCAGCAGCATCGGGATGCAGGGGGGCGTGCTGCAAATGGTCAACCACGGCCTGTCCACCGGCGGCCTGTTCGCCGTGGTGGGCATGCTCTACGAGCGCTACCATACCCGGCGGATCGCCGACTTCGGCGGCATCGCCCGCGAAATGCCCGTGGCGGCGTTCTTCATGCTATTCCTGGCGCTGGCCAGCATCGGCCTGCCGGGCCTGAACGGTTTCGTGGGCGAATTCCTCGTGCTCTTGGCGATCTTCCAGCGGGCCTTTGGCGGCGCGACACTTCCCGGCGCGGTGCCCGCCGAGTGGTTGCCGCACTACCGCGCGATCGCGGTGCTGGCCGCCAGCGGCGTCGTCTTGGGGGCGTGGTACATGCTGTCGCTGGTGCGGCGGGTGTTTTTCGGCCCGCAGAAGCCTCGCCAAGGCCCGGCGGTGCGGGACCTCAGCCGCTGGGAAATTGCCGCCCTGGCGCCCTTGCTCGCGGTGATCGTGTGGATCGGCGTCGGTCCCGGCTTTTTCCTGGACCGCATGGCCCCGACGCTGGCGGAGTTACGCGGCGAAACCGCAAACCAACTGCCACGCGAAACCCCAAATCCCCAATCCCTAATTTCGGCTCCCTGACACCTGACACCTGAATGCCCCCCATGTCCTTCGCCCTGCTCAGCCCCGAGGTCGTCCTGGTAGCCGCGGCGGTGGCCATCTACCTCGGCGGCGCAGTGTGGCGGTCGGACAGGCCATGGTCGTGGATCGCCGCCGGCTCGATCGCGCTGACGGCCGTGGCCTTGGGCTACTGCGTGTCTACCGATCCGCTGGCCCAGTATGCCCGCTGGTTGGCCCTGGGTCTGGGGGCCGTCTTGTTGCTGACGGCCTGGCGGCCGCTGGCCGGCGGCACGCCGGAATACGTCGGCTCGCTGCTGCTCTCGGTGGCCGGCCTGATGCTGGCCGCCGGCGCGGCCAACCTCATCCTGTTGGTGGTCAGCCTGGAACTGATTTCCATCCCCACCTACATCCTGCTCGCGCTGGGCCGCCGCGACCCGGGCACCGCGCCCGACCATGCGACGCATGGCGCCCGTGCCGGCCAGGAGGCGGCGGCCAAATACTTCTTCCTCAGCATCTTGGCCTCCGTGCTGTTCCTCTACGGCTTGAGCTTCCTCTACGGCACGACCGGCTCGATGGAGCTGGACGCGATTCGCGCCCGCCTGGCCCATCCCCAGACGCTGCCGCCGGGATTCGAGACGCTGGCCAAGCTGGCGATGGTGCTGGTGGTGGCCGGCCTGTGCTTCCGCGTGACTGCCGTGCCGTTCCACTTCTACGCCCCCGACGTGTACCAGGGCACGAGCCATGCCAATGCCGCGCTCTTATCGGTGCTGCCGAAGGCGGCCGGCCTGGTCGTCCTGGTGCGGCTCGTGCTCGTGGCCATGCCCGACATGGCTGCCTACGCCTGGAAGGTAGCCTTGGCCCTTTCGGTCCTGTCGATGACGCTCGGTAACCTGCTGGCTCTCTGGCAGGACAACCTGCGGCGGCTAATGGCCTATTCGTCGATTGCCAATGCGGGCTACCTGCTCATCGGGTTGTGCGTGGCGCTGGCTGGGGCGATCCCCGCTGCGCCCGCCGGGTCCGGGTACCCGCCTGCGGGTGCGAGCGGTTGGTGGGACGGCATCGCGGCGATGCTCTTCTACCTGGGCGTCTATGCGGCCGCCACGCTGGGGATGTTCGCCGCCCTGGCCCACCTCGGCGGCGCCCGGCGACAGATCGACACGCTCGACGAGCTGGCCGGCCTGGGGCAGACCCGTCCCGCCCTGGCCGCGGCCGTGGCCGCGTGCATGTTCAGCCTCGCGGGGCTGCCGCCGCTGGGGGGCTTGTGGGCCAAGCTGCTGGTCTTCGGCAGTGCCCTGGCCGCCGAGCCGGCTGCCGGCGGGCCGCACCATCCCTGGCTGGTGGCCCTGGCCATCGTCGGCGTGCTGAATGCGGCCATCGGGGCGTTCTATTACCTGCGGATCATCGGCGTGATGTACTTCCGCCCGGCGTCGGGGACGTTGCCGGCCGAAGGGGGACCGGCCCCCTGGCTGGCCGCCATGGCCTGCGCCCTGGCAGTTCTGGCAGTGGGGGTGTATCCTGGACCGTTGATGCGAGTTTCGACTGCCGCCAGCCCCGCCGCAGTGGGCAGTGGGCGAAGCCCGCAAGACCGCTTCGAATCGGCCGAGATATGGCCCGACGCCGCTTCCATGCCCCGGAGCTGACCCGTCTGCTCGAGTCGGTCGCAGCGCCGCTTTACGTGCTGGACGCCCAGTTGCGGATCGTCTTTGTGAACGAGGCTTGCCGGCAATGGCTGGGGCCGGCTGCCGAGGGGTTGGTCGGGCAGCAGTGCGTGTATCACAGTGGGCCGGAGGTGTCGGGCCCGCAAGCTGTCGCCGCAGGGTTATGTCCGCCTCCCGCGGTATTACCGGGCCGGGAGCTTGTCGCCGAAGTGGCCCGCCCCACGGAGCAGGGCATGAGCTATTGTCTGGCCCGCTTCGTGCCCCTGGCGGCCGGGGAATCCCTCTTGGCGGTGGTCGCGATTGTGGAGAACGATTCGCCGGAGGCGAAAGCCCCCGGATTGCATCCGGGGGCTGAAGGGGCCGATGCCCCCTTGCCCGCATTGCACGAGCACCTCCGCCGGTTTCGCCACGAGGTTCTCCTTCGCAGAGGCATGGACTGCCTGGTCGGGTCCAGTCCGACCGCTCGCCGGGCCCGCTCCCAGGCGGAGTTGGCGGCCGACTCGCCGGCCAGTGTGCTGTTGGTGGGACCGCCCGGCAGCGGGCGCCGCCGCCTCGCCGAGGCCATCCATTACGGCAACCATCCCGAGTCGGCCGGCCCGCTGCTGCCGCTGGACTGCGCGCTGTTGGACGCGGATTCGCTCCGCTCGGCCTTGCGGGTGGTAGTCCCCGAGGGTCCGCCGGGCGCCCGGCCCGCCCCCAGCAGCATTCTCCTGTTGGATGCCGACCGCCTGGGTATCGAGGTCCAGGCGGAAATTGCCGGCCTGTTGTTTCCTCCGCCGGGTCGGGCGCCCGTTACGACCGTGCCAGACACCTTGCCCGGGTCGTGGGCGGCCTTCCGTCTGATGGCAACGGCCGAGATCACCTTGGGCGAGTTGGTCCGCCACGGCCGGTACCGGGAGGACCTGGCGGCCTGGCTGAGCACAATCACGATCGAGCTTCCACCGCTGGCCCAACGGCGGGAGGACATCCCGCTCTTGGCCCAGGCGCTGCTGGAGGAGGGCAACGCCCGGGGCGGTAAGCAATTGACCGGCTTAGCGCCCGAGGCCCTGGACCGGCTGGATGCCTACCCGTGGCCGGGCAATATCGACGAGTTGGCCCAGGCGGTGGCCGAGGGGCGGCAGCGGGCGGCCGGTCCCGAGATCGCCGCCGCCGATTTGCCCGAGCGGCTCCGCCTGGCGGCCGAGGCCGGCCAGCGGCCGCCCCGCAAGGAAGAAACCGTGCAGTTGGACGAGTTCGTCGCCCGCATCCAACGCGAGTTGATCCGCCGGGCGCTGGCCCGGGCCAAGGGCAACAAGGCCAAGGCCGCCCGCCTGCTGGGGCTGAATCGCCCCCGACTCTACCGGCGGATGGCCCAGCTCGGACTGCTGGAAGAGGAGTAGTCTCAGATTTCAGATTTCAGATTTCAGATTTCAGGCGGCGGATCGCCCATTGACCCGGGCCGCCTGATCGTCTGCGAGCGTAGCGGCCAATGGGCGGCGGCGCTGCGGCGGGAACTGGCCGATGCCGGGCTCCGCCTGTGGGAGAGCCGCAGCCTCGCCGACGCCTGGCAGGCCCTGGCCGCCACGCCCGCAGCCTTCCTCGTCCTGGAACTCCTGCCCGGCGTCGCCGGGCCGCTGTTGGCGCGGATGGCCTGGCTGGCCCGCGATTTTCCCCGCGCGCGGGCCGCCGTGGTGGCCCCCAGGGGCCTGGCCGCCTATGAAGGACTGCTGCGGGAGGCGGGGGCGGTCTATTTCACCTGTTCCCCGCGACACCTCGCTCCCCTGGCCCGCATGATCGTCCGCCACTTGGCGGACCTCCCGCCGCCCGAGCAGACCCTGTTGGAGCGGATCTGGGCCAGCCTGCCCTGGTCCGAGCCGGCCCAGCGGTAGAAATGTGTCTGGAGGGGTCTCCCCTCTCACTTTGGGAGAGGCACCCGCGCGCGGGTACCCGGGGGACGCCGGCCGCGTCGAGGTCCCCTTCCAGTGCGAGAGGCACCCGCGCGCGGGTACCCGGGGGTGAGGGCTGCGGGCCACACTCTCGCGACCCGCCCTCACCCTACCCTCTCCCGGAGGGAGAGGGGACGACGCTCACCACCCCACCGGCCCGCCGTAGAACCTCCGCGTCGTGTAGCTTGAGTAGGCCAAGTACGCAAAAAAAACGGCCAGGAAAAGGTCGTGCCAGTGGATCGCCGCCACGCCGGCCAGCGTCCCGGCCACCAGCACCGAGAGGATGAGCGACTGCCGCACGGCGTCCCGCGGGGTCACCAGCAGGAAGATCTGCTGGGCGATCTGCCCGCCGTCCAACGGGAAGATCGGCAACAGGTTCAACAGGCCCCACAGGACCGACACCTCCAGCAGGATGTTCACGAACACCACCGCCATGGGCGACTGGCCGAGCCATATCACCTGGGGGACGACGCGGAGAAACGAGGCGGGCCCGCACCACAGGACCAGGAACCTGTGCGCCCCGCGGTCAATGGCCAGTCCGCCCGCCACGATTCCCGCCGCCAGGAGGAAGCCGGCCGCCGGTCCGGCCGCCGAAATCAGGATTTGCCCCCACGGTCCCGGCCGCCGCGCCATAGCGTCGCCGGGGCCGTGGATCGTCAGTCCGCCGAACCCGTGCAGCACGATCCACGGCCGGAACCCGTACGCGCGGAGCACCGCCGCGTGGCCCAGTTCGTGCAGCAGGATGCACACGAGCACTCCCGCCACCCACAACAGGGCCATCTCCGGCGGCGACCAGAAGGCCTGGCCCAACAGCAGCGTCACCAGCCAGAACAGCGGATGGATGCGGACCGGAAACCCCAGCAGGGGGAAGCAGAGGTCGGCTTGCGTCCGCGGCGGCTCGGCAAACATACAGGATTTCAGATTTGTGATTCCAGATTTCAGATTTGACCGTTGAATTGTAGGCCGCAAGTCGACCGGGCGGAAGGCGGACGGGCTGAACCCCGCCGCCAATTCCCAATCTCAAATCTCAAATCGTGAATCTCAAATCCCTGAGAATCTCCTCCGCCGCCCGGCGGGAAGCGCCGGGGTGGGCCACCTCCGCGCGGAGCCGTTCCAGCGCCGCCACCCGCGCCGCCCGCTCGGCGGGCTCGCGGAGCCATTCGATCACGTGGCCCGCAATCTCCCCCGAGCGGTCCTCGCAGGTCAGGTACTCGGGAAACAGCATCTCGTCGGCCAGCAGGTTCACCAGGGTGATGTACTTCGCCTGGCGAAAGAAGCCTTGCACCAGGTAGGCCGGCCGGCTGACGCGATACAGGATCACCGTCGGCTTGGCATGGTAAAGCAGCTCCAGCGAGACCGAGCCGGAACAGGCCATCGCGCAGTCGGCCAGGTGCATCAGCTCGGGCGTGTGGCCGACGTGTACCTCGATGTCCGCCGCGTGCGGCTTCGCGCCCGCGCTAAGCTTCTCGATCATCCCGCGGACCGTCTCCGCATGTTGCGGCTTGAAGGCGGCCACGGCGAACCGCGCCGCGCCGACGGTCCGCTGGATCCCTGCGGCCGCCTTGAGAAAGTCGGGAAAATTCGCCGCCACCTCCTGCGTTCGCGAGCCGGGCAGGATCAGCACCAGCGGCCGCTGGCTGTTGGCCGTGGAAAGCCCCTGGACTGCGGCCAGGGGTTCTGCGACCGGCGCCCCCGCGCTCGCCCGGCCCCGCTGCCGGGCCAGAAAAACCTCGTCCAGCGGCACCCGCCGCACCTCGTCGAAGAACGGGTGCCCCACGCAGGTCGCCCGGCAGCCGTGTGCGCGAAACCAGGCTTCCTCGAACGGCAGCGTGCAGAGCACGTGGTCCACCAGGCGGCGCATCTTCCGCACCCGCCATTGCCCCCACGCCCAAATCTGCGGCGGCGGATAGTAAAACACCGGGATGCGGTGGACCTTCGCCCGCCCGGCAATCCACCAGTTCAGCCCCGGATAGTCCACCAGCACCACGGCGTCGGGCCGCTGGCGGTGAAAATACCGGTCCGCCCGCACCACCAGCTCCCAGAACGCCGGCAGATGCACGAGGGCCCGCGCGAACCACATCACCGCCAGGCGCGTCAGCTCGGCGTGCAGCCGCACGCCGGCGGCCGCCATTTCCGGCCCGCCGTAGCCCACCGCCTCGACCCGCGGGCATTGCCGTGCCAGCTCGCGGACCAGGTTGGCCGCGTGTACGTCGCCGCTGGGCTCGCCCGCCGACAGAAAAATCCGCACCGTCCCGCTCCCCACGCGCAAAGGATGAAGGATGAAGTATCGCAGAAACGGGCGGAAGGCAGAAGGCGGGGCGAAGCCGCCAGCGGCCGTGCTGTCGTTCATCCTTCCTGCTTCATCCTTGATCCTTCCGCCCTCCCTTGCCCTTCCCCCCTATCGGCCGTTAAGATTGAAATGATCGGAAACGTCCAGCCACCAGTCACCAGCCACCAGCCCTATGGCATTCCTTGAAGGTCAACTCCTACTGGCCTCCCGGCGGCTGCTGGACCCGAATTTTGCCCACACGGTGGTCCTGCTGATCCAGCACAACCCGACCGGGGCACTGGGCGTCGTGCTGAACCGCCCGACCAGCAAGACCGTGCAAGAACTGTGGCGGCAGGTGGGCGATATGCCGTGCGAGAGTCGCCAGCCGGTACACCTGGGCGGCCCGGTCTCCGGCCCCGTCATGGCCGTCCACACCCTGGACAAGCTGGCCGAGGCCCAGATCGTGCCCGGCGTCTACTTCGCCGCCAAGAAACCCAACCTCGACGAGCTGGTCCGCCGCGACGGCGAGCACCGCTACAAGCTGTTCGTGGGGCACGCCGGCTGGGGCCCCGGCCAATTGGAAAATGAGCTGGCCGAGGGGGCCTGGCAGACTGCCCCCGCCCGCCCGGACGACATCTTCGACGACGCCGACGACCTCTGGCAGCGGCTCCTGCAGGCGGCCGAGGCCGGCACTTTGCCCGCCATTCTCGGCATCAAGCACATCCCGCCCGACCCGAGCGTGAACTGAGGAGGGTAGAGGGTAGGTGGTAGGTGGTAGATGGGGGGCGGATGGTGGAGGGCGCCGGGCCGCGGCAGAAATCTAATACCTCGTATCTCCCACTGTCCCACCTGACACCTGCTCCCTCACGCCGCCATCCGCTGGCCGGCCAGCGACTCGAACAGGTTGACCGTCAACAGCATTCGGCCCTCGGCATCGTAGAACTCGACGATGCCTAGCTCGACGCGCCACGTGGCCGAGTAGCCCTCCGCCTGATACGACCTGGCCACCTGCCGCCCCTGGCGCACGAGCACCGTTTCGGCCAGGTCGGGCGGCGGCGGGCAGCGAAGAGCAGGGAGCCGGGAGCGGGCAGGGGGAGCAGGACCACGAAAGACACGAAATACGCGAAAGTTTTCGGGTGTTTTGTCGTCCGCCTTCTGAAAGTTTTCGTGTGTTTCGTGCCTTTCGTGGTTTGCCTTTTGAAAATCTTCGTGGTCCGCCTTGTGCAGGGCGTGAGGCGTAGCCCGCGCCGGGTGCCGGGCGAGGTCCCGAAAAACGCGTCGCACGAGCATGCGGACCTGGTCCGCGCGAGGGTCCGTCCTCATCGTCCGCTACCTCCGTGAGCTGCGGGACTCCCTTGTTCCCCGATACCTGATTTCTTGTGCCGAAGTCTACACCGGCAAGGCCGCTGGACGGAAGGCGAGTTTTTCGCCCGCCGGATCGGAAAAAATGAACAGCCTTGAATGGAGCCGTCGCCGCGCGGGCCGCCCGCCCGCCTCTGGAAAAACCACCACGGATTGTACTGACAGCATTGCTAGCAACACGACCCGCGGTATCGCAAACGGGCCGCGACCGGGGGCACTCGGCCCTGCCTGCTTTTTCCGTTCGGCTGCGGCCGGTTTCCCCTTGCAGGGTCGCTCGTGGGTGCGGGGACTGCGGAAAATTTTCTGACAAAGCCCGACTGCCCGCCGCCTCGCACTGGGCGGGTGGCCGGCCGCCGCGAAGAAATCGGGAAATATCCATGCCGCCCGCGCCCGCCTCGTGCCGCCTGATCCCCCTCTTCTGCCCCCCGAAACTGATATCTGACACCGGATTCCTGACGCCTTTCGTGTACATCGTTTCATGTTTTCTATTACCTCTGTCGGACGGTACGCCAAAGCTGTCGCCAGGCCAAATTCCAGCCATATCGCGGCCAACACCCCCCGTCGATGGTGTTTTTTTGGCACTTATACACACTAAATGGTGGTACGGTATCCATATCAAGCATGGTTGGACCCGAGAAAATTTTCCAAGTGCTTGACGGGCTTTTCAATCCATGAGAGAATCGGGTTTGTATCGAGTAGGCAAAGTGTGTGACGGGAAGGGGCATGTGCTCGGCGGGCTGTGCGATCTGCCTGTGGCAGGTGGTGCGGCCTGCGAAGTGTGTGACGACACGCGAAGAGTAGGAACTGACCACGTCGAATCCTGGTGCCGGCTTTGCTCAAAATGGCCGGTAGTTGAACGAAACAAAACATGCCGGGAGGTTCCGGTCGCGCAGCTTAGGGGGCAATCGCCCTGTGCGCGCCTGGGCGCAACTCATTCGGGGAGCTTGGATCATGAAGCTTGGGCGAACAATCAGCGTCCTAGTAGTGGCACTCGCTGTGGCAGCCTGTTTGGGTGCAGCCGTGCCCGCCTCCGCGGCAGTTAGCCTCGAGGCGGCCGCTTTGTGTTTGACGGGCACTCCGAACAACACGCCGTTTCCGGGCAACGTACAAATGGGCCTCGCCTGGGATCCCAACCCGCCTGTCACGACGCCCCCGACCCCTGTGGACAACAACATCTCCGCCATGATAATCCTGAACGGCACAGGTCCGGCCACCGATACCAACAGCGTCCTCGACCCCACGTTCTCGTATAGCCCTTCGTCCAACGCTGCCAGCTACTCAGCGGCCCCTGTTGGTGGGTACACCGGCATCGCGGCGGTCCAGGCCGCCTGCGCGGATGGGTACGCCGCCAACTGGAACTACCAGCAGATGTCATCGGGCGGTACCAGCGGATTCTACGGCGGCGCGGCGACCCCGGGCTTCAAGGGGAATGACATCGGGATTGGGTACATGACCGACGCGGAGTACACCGGCCAGACGAGCCACCCCACGACCTTCGGCGGTGTGACTCTGGCCAATCTGGCCAATGGGGGCTCCACCGCCATCCTCACGCGGGAAACCTACGGCGGTGACACGACCCTGAAGGGCTATGTCACCCTCGCGGACTTTAATAACTGGGGCGCTGGCTACAGCATTACCCTGAATTCCGGAGGGGCCACGCCTACCGACTGGGCGCAGGGCGACTTCACTTACAATGGCCAAACCACCTTGACGGACTTCAACATTTGGGGTGCCGGATATTCGGCGTACCTCAACGGCAACAGCCTGGTGCCCGCGGGTGAAGTGAGCGGCGGTGGGCCAATGCCCGCCGGCAGCATGAGCGCGACGCCCGAGCCGGCCAGTGTCGTGTTGCTGGCCGTGGGGCTGATGGGCGTCGGCGGGCTGGGTTTTCTGGCCCGGCGCCGCGAGAGTCGCGTAAGGGGCTAGTTTTCCGCGTCGCTTCCGACGCGCCGGATAAGGATTGTTACGCAGTTTACTTAGAACACAGATAGGCTTCGTTGCAGCAATCGGGAGAGCCGACGATGAAACGTCTGATTGGTGCGGTTGTCGTGGTGTCGGTGCTGTTGACGGCGGGCATCGCGAACGCGAACTTCATGTACTACCTGCAGCCGGTGGCGGGAGGTACTGCCAGCTACACCACCACCTTCACACCGAACACCTCCGGGGTTGGTTCGTGGTCGGTGAACATAGCGAGCTCGAGCACGGTCGGGCAAACGGTGGAGATGGTCCTGTACGCCGCTGTCCCGGGTACCAGCACCGGGAACATGAGGATCGGGTATAGCCTTCTGGATTACCTGAACATTTCGAACACCGCCGCCACAGGCAGCGGCACTTTGATCGGCAGCTTCCTGACGAACGGCAGTTCGACCAACGGGAACGGCTACACCGGCGACGGCAACGGCGACACTGGCACGCCGGGCGTAGTCTCCCTCAACGGCGACGCGTCCCTCGGTGCCAACCAAGGCAACGGCGCGGGCGGCGGCAACGCCGCGAACGTCGCCTGGTACGGCGGTCAACTCAACACGGTTGCGAATGGCGCCGGCTGGGTCGGCGGGGCGGCGCAGAACACAAACACGGGCATAACGGGTGCCTACGTCTGCCCGGACGGCGGTTCCACCTACAACAGGACCGGTGCCGTGCTGGAGACCGCGGCCACCGGCGCGGCCTACTACGTCACCCCGACGGCCGCCATTACCACGAAGGCGGGCGCCGCCGGCAGCACCCTCGCCGGCGCGAGTTGGTACGACATCCCGCTGGGCACCCTGTATTACGAACTCGCCAAGACGCCAAGCAGCGGCCAGACCGCCGCCATTGATATCCAGCAGGTGCCCGACACCGGCGGTAACTATTACGGTGCCTACGCCTTCAGCAGCAGCAGCGGCACCGGCACGACCACGGGCCAAAAGTCGATGACGGACGAGCCC
>Ga0326728_10022151_pt1 | contig 11838 bp, 6 predicted proteins | sample MB3enrmetagenome_FD_207602 | JGI IMG/M metagenome (GOLD analysis project Ga0326728, IMG submission 207602) | Lab enriched peat soil microbial communities from McLean, Ithaca, NY, United States - MB31MN | ecosystem: Environmental > Terrestrial > Soil > Wetlands > Peat | place: USA: New York... | reverse complement strand
ACCTACCTAGGGGCGTCGAGAGCCGCCGCCGAAAAGAATACAGGCATTCCTATTACCAAGCGATTACGATGACTCCGCAAGACGCTGAGCGGCAGATTAAGTTTGCCAAGATGGGCGGTTTCCGAGCGATGAATGTTTACTGTCTTGCCTTTGCCAAGACTATAGGTCATTTCCCATGGAAACCGGAGTATCCGAGAGGAATGGCTGATCTGAAAGAAATTGTGGCCAAGATAAGCGGGGCCGGCATACTTCCGGGACTTCACATCCTCTATACGATGGTCCACGAGGAAGATGCCTATGTAACACCAAGACCCGATCCGCGTCTGAATCTGCTCCAGAGCTTCACCTTGGCAGAAGATATCGATGGCTCGGCGACCGTTATTCCGGTTGAAGAGAACCCGCGGCTGTGCACTATGGCGGACGGCAAGAGGATCGTAAAGATCCAAAACGAGCTTGTTGCTTATCAGGAATACACCACCGACCCGCCCTATCAGTTCCGCGGTTGTCAGCGAGGCGCGTTAGGCACCCACGCCGCTTCGCATGAGATGAGTTCTCGAGTTGGAATGCTCGATATGTATGGCGGCGGTGCGCCATCCTGGCTATTCATGCGGTTGACCCAAGATACGAGCGTTCAATTGGAAGTGGCCGAACGAATCAAGGCAATATACGAGCAGGCGGGATTCAAGTTTCTCTACTTTGACGGCGCAGAACAGGTGCCAGCTCCTTACTGGTACACGGTGTCTCAGGCGCAGAGGATCATAGTTGACTCCGTGCGACCGAAGCCCCTCTATGCAGAAGGGTCCTGCAAGTCCCATTTCAGTTGGCATATGGTCACGCGGGGGAATGCATTCGATACTGCCGTTCCGGAACAGATCAAGGCAGCAACACGCGCTTATCCCGCCACGGAAATCCAGAGGGTGGCAAAAGATTTCACGAGCATCAATTTTGGATGGCTTGGATACTGGGCGCCAAGCAAAGAAACGATTGGCACTCAGCCGGATATGCTCGAGTACGTTTCGAGTCGCGCCGCAGCCTGGGATTGCCCAATCTCGCTGTCCGAAGGTGGGTCCGAGCTCTTGTCGGCCCTGGAGGCTCACCCGAGAACAGCCGACAACTTGGAAGTGCTGCGCCGGTGGGAGGAGGTTCGTGACCGGGCATGGTTGACACAAGAGCAGAAGATGGCGCTTCGCAACTTGGAACAGGAGCACACTCTGCTGGTGGACGAGCGCGGAGAGTTCGTGCTTGTACCTTGGGACCAAATAAAGGATGTGGCAGGTGCGAAGGTACCGGCTCGGGCCTTTGTATTCGAGCGCAACAGAAGAGTGTACGTTGCCTACTGGCACACCTCAGGAGAAGCATTCTTGGAGCTGGCATTAGAGGCACACGGGCTAACCTTGATGAGAGAATTCGGAAAGCCGATCGAGGTCAAGGGGAACGCAAAGATAGCGAGACTGCCGCTTGGAGATCTCCGCTATGTCGAACTTCATCAGTTGACCCGCCAGGAAGCAATTACAGCTTTCCAAAAGGCAAGAATCATTCAGGGCTAGCAGTCCGTGGTGTGCGCCGGGATAAACCGGCGGCGAGTAGTAAATGAAAGAGTCACACAGGATAAGGTTTGGCGAGTCATGCCAGCGCCTCCAGCAACTTCTCGATGTCATTCATGTCATTGAACACGGCAGGTGATATAACGTATACGCCACCCGCAGCCATGCTAACCAACTACTCCCGAACGCGTCCAAAGGGCCAGCGTCAAGTGGAATTGTGCCTGACTACCGAGCTGTGGCCAGGAGGTTTCGATTCTAGCGGAACCCGCAGCAACCCACTGTCGTAAGGGAGTTAGGGGGTGCGAAATGCAAGAACTGCTCAGCAATCTTCGCTACGCGGTGCGACAGTTCCGGCGGTCGCCGGTTTTTACGGCGGCGGCCGTACTCACCCTGGCTTTGGGAATCGGTGGAACCACGGCAATTTTCACCTTGGTTCATGCGGTGATGCTGCGTTCCCTGCCGGTGTCTGATCCCGGGAGACTTTACCGCATCGGCGAGGGGGACGATTGCTGTGTCGAAGGGGGACCGCAGGACCGCTGGGGATTCTACTCATTTCCTTTGTTTGAACGGCTGAAGGCGAACGCGCCCGAATTTGAAGAGTTGGCCGCTTTCCAGGCCGGTGAGTCAATCCAGGGCGTGCGGCGTCAAGGCGAAGCAAGCGCGAGGCCTGTGCGCTCGGAGTACGTCACTGGGAATTATTTCTCCATGCTTGGCGTGCGGGCCTTCGGCGGGCGAGTGCTCAGTCCTGACGACGACAAGCCGGGTGCTCCGCCGGTGGCTGTCCTCAGCCATCGCCTCTGGCAGGCCAGCTATGGCAGCGATCCTTCGGTAGTGGGTTCAACCTTTGTTGTGGAAGGCCATCCGTTTACGGTGATCGGAGTGGCGCCGCCCGGCTTCTTCGGCGAAACGCTGCGTAGCGACCCTCCCGATATGTGGATCCCCGTACAGCAGGAGCCCTTGATCGATGGTGGAGGCGAACTGCTGCACCAGTCCGTGCCCGCATGGCTGCGCGCGATGGGCCGCCTGCGGCCGGGAGCTTCGACTGCCGGAATGGGTCCACGCCTCACCGGAGTGCTGCGCCATTGGATGCAATATGATTCCGGGTATGCATCCAACTGGATGCCGGACGTAATCCGAACGCTTCCCAAGCAAGTGATCAACGTCATCCCCGCAGGCATCGGTGTCGCCGAGATGAAAGAGGATTACGGACGCAGCCTTCAGATCCTGCTTTCCGTTTGCGGCCTGGTGCTGCTGATCGCCAGCGCCAATGTGGCAAACTTGCTGCTGGCTCGCGCCGTAACGCGTCGCGGACAAACCGCCGTGCGCCTGGCCCTGGGCGCCAGTTCGCGGCAGATTATGGCGCAGGCTCTCACGGAAAGCGTCCTCCTGGCGATAGGCGGCGGCGTGGTCGGACTCCTGGTGGCCGTGGCGGGCGCGCGCCTGCTGCTCACGCTTGCCTTCCACAGCGCGCACTTCCTGCCCATCAGCCCCATGCCGTCTTTCATGGTTTTGGGCTTCTCCTTCGCATTGGCCCTGATAACGGGAGCCGTTTTCGGTTGCGTTCCGGCATGGTTTGCCACACGTACAGATCCCGCGGAAGCCTTGCACACCTCGAGCCGCCGGACGAGCGATCGCTCCTCTTTCACCCGCCAAGGACTGCTGATCGTGCAGGCTACGTTGTCGGTGGTACTGGTCGCCGGCGCCACGATGCTGGCGCGGAGCCTGAACAAGCTCGAGCATCAGGATTTTGGTTATCGAGTTCCAGGGCGCGTGCTAGTACAGCTCCGCAACCCACCGGCCGACTACACTGAGCCCAAGCTTGCCGCACTCTACCGTGACCTCGAGGAACGCCTCAATCGTCTGCCTGGAGTGCGAGGTAGCGGACTGGCGCTCTATAACCCGCTCACCGACAACTGGGGCGAAATGATTTACGTGGCCGGCCACCCTGCTCCCAAACTCGACGAGGAATCGGGCTCGTCGTGGGACCGCGTGAGCCACGACTATCTCCGGAATTTTGGCATAGCAGTTTTGCGTGGGCGGGCTTTTTCCGCCGCCGACAACGAAACTGCGGAGCCGGTAGCGATCGTGAATGAAGCTTTTGTGAAGCGCTTTTTTAAGAGCGGCGAAGACCCGCTGGATCAGCACTTCGGCCTGGACTTTCCCGAGAATGCCGGCACCTTCCGGATCGTGGGCGTGGCGCGGGACGCGAAGTTTGCGGGCTGGGGGTTAAACCAGCCGGCGAGGCCCATGTTCTTCGTGCCGCTCGCTCAAAGTGTCGAATACAAACAGGACCTGCTCAAGAGCATCGAACTGCGCACGCATCTTATCAGCGGCATCATGCTGGTGACCAATACACCTCCCGGCGCGCTCGAGCCGTTGCTGACAAGGATGTTGGCGGAAATCGATCCCAACCTGACCATCATCAGCGTCAGGACTATGGAGCAGCAAGTTGCCCTTTCCTTCGATCAAGAACGGGCAGTTGCCAGCCTCGCGGGACTGTTTGGGATGGTCGCTCTCCTGCTAGCGGCTGTTGGGGTGTACGGCGTCACGGCTTACACGGTCGCGCAGCGAACGAACGAAATCGGCATTCGCATGGCTCTTGGCGCCGATCGGGCGAAGGTGGTTCAACTGGTGCTGCACGGAGCGTTTAAGCGCGTGCTGGTCGGGCTGGTGCTCGGGTTGCCGCTGGCCGTCGGCGCCGGGCGTCTGATCGCAGCCCAACTTTATGGCGTTTCCAGTTGGGATCCGTTTGCCCTGACCCTGGCTGCCAGCGCGCTCGCTCTCAGTGCCCTCTTTGCAACCATAATTCCGGCCACCCGCGCAGCCTCGATTTCACCCATGGATGCCCTGAGGATTGAATAGAGCAGGTGGGTAGCGCAGGGTGGGTGCAGTTCACACTCTGCTGACTTTAGCTCTAGATAATGTTATTTCTATTAATGCTCCTGCACGAATATGGGGCACGGAAAAGGAAGAACCGCCGAGTCTCTGAAAGACGAGACTCGGCGCGACCTGGAGCTTTACGGAGCCGGCGGGTACTGAATTACAACTCGCTTGCCGGAGCGGCTCGATTCTTTCATGGCGGCAATAATCACGGATACACGGTAACCATCTTCGAACGTCGCAAGGCAGGGGCTCAGTTCGGCGCCGCTCGCAATGCCGCCGAGAAATTGGGCCTTCTCGATAATATGGGCATGCTCCCAACCCAGCGTATGGCCTGACGGCCACCACGCGCTCGCGTAGGGATGTTCGTTATCAGTTACGCAAATCTCCGTGAAGCCCGAGAGCGCCGGTTCTTCCGCGCCTCGGAGGCACGCCAGCAGGCTGTTGGGGTGTTCGAGATTCCAGCGCAGCGACCCTTGCGAACCGTTGATCTCCCAGGAGAGGACGTTCTTTCTCCCGGTTGCCAGGGCGGTTGCGAGCATGACGCCCATGGCGCCATTTTCAAATTCCAGGATGGCGGCTGTGGCCTCGTCGACCAGTTCTTCCGTGCGCTCCGTGCTGGGGATCGCTCTCGAGGCGTTAAACGTGCCGACCCGCGCCATCACGCTCCTCACTTCCCCAATTAAAAATCGGCACTGATCGATCGCATGACTGCCAATCCCCTGAAGAACACCCGAGTGAGGCCAGGCGGAGTACCAGACCTGCTCGGCTGGAAGCGAAGGATCGTGCCCTGCCATTTGCATGTAATTCACCCGCATGTGGTAGAGCTTGCCCAACCTTCCCGCCGCAATGAGGTCTCGGGCAAGGCGGACCGCCGGGAAGAAGCGGTAATTGAAAACGCACATCGCTTTGCCTGGGGCCTTCGCTGCAGCGTCGCGCATTTGTCGCGCGTCGCCCACGGACACCGCCAGCGGTTTCTCGCAGATGACGTGCTTGCCGTTCTCGAGAGCGGCGATGCAAGGTTCGGGATGAAGAGGGTCGGGGCCACAGTTATCGAAAATATCAACACGCCGATCCGCGACCACCTCGCGCCAGTCCGTGCAATACTCCTCGAATCCATAGCGCGCTGCTGCCCGCTGCCCCCTCTCCTCATTCCTGCCGCACAGAAGCAGCAAGCGCGAGACGATGTTCAGCTCGGGATATATGTACGGAATCACCTTGAAGGCATGGGAGTGGCACTTTCCCATGAACCCGTACCCCAGCATGCCAATTCGAACTTCCCTTCTGTCGCTCGCTTCAGCCTTTTTCGTGGCCATGCGCGCACTCCACACGCCTTGGCAGAACAGAGATTGTTGAGTCTATTCCTCTATTTTACTAAAGGCGTTCCATTCGGCGTCCAACTGCTCTCTGGTTCCTCGCCCCGGGTGGATGAGGATGCGATAGCTGACCTTCAAGTCCTTTCCCGCCTGGAGGGTGAAAGGTTCGGCCCACAGCGGCGCGGGACTGAAATAACCGAAGGGGACTTTGTCATCGATGATGTTGTGCCATTGCGTCGGGAAACGAAACGTCGAAGGGTGCTGGAGTATGGCGATGCCGCCAGTCTCATTCGTGGCGGCATCGACGAGGGAGAAATCCATCCAGCGAGCCTTTTGACCATGAGTATTTTTCGCCGTGAATCCACCAGGCAGGTCCACGCGGCCTTCGCTGTCGATCAATCGCCAGTCTCGGGTGGCCTGCGAAATGCGGACCGACATCCCTGCGTATCCACCGCCCGCCGTTCCACCCTGGAGCAGCACGTCTTGTTTGCCTGCTGTAAACGCGCCCTGCCAGTCGATCCGATAGCGGCCGTCTCTGCCTGGCGCGCTCACCGTGATCTTCCGCTTCTCCGTGAGCAGCGGCGGCCCGTCGGGCGTGTGATAGGTTAAGGTCAACCAAATCCTGGCCGAGTAATCTTGGTTGGGAATGACTCTTGCTTCCACCACTTCGGTGCGGCCGTCGGGCAGCCCCGTTTTGGGATCTTCCTCCCAGTAGTTAACGCCGTTGAGCATCTTCCACGAAAACCACAGCGCCCGGTGCCAGGGGTGATCGCGCGGGCTTAAGCAAGTCAGCACGGTGCCATCGGTCAGCGCCACCGGGTGGAAGTAGGGCTTGCGCGTGTCTTTGCCGAAGTTGAACTGCCAGACGGTGCGGCTGTGGTTGAGCAATGCAATGGAGCTGTTAGTCTGTTGCCACTTGTAATCCGGACGCTCGATCAGTTGCGGCGCGCTATGACCTGAATTTTCCCCTGAGGACGCGACCAGGCCGATCATGATGCACAGGACAAGACTTAGCATGGGTAAGGCCCGGCTAAGCTTGATTGGCTTTCCTCTCCTTACGGTAGCCATCGGATCACCTCTTTGCACGATCTACGCCTCATACCGCCACGGGCCGCGTAAGGTGCGCTTCATAAGCCGGTCGGCGTCGGGATCGTTGGGGAATATTTCCCTTTCAGGATCCCATTTCAGTTTGCGCTGCTGCAACTTGAACGTAATCCAGGCAAGCTGGCAGACCGTATCAGACCGCACGGCAACCTCGACGGGGCAGAGCGTGTGGGCGCGGGATTTGACGCACTCAATGAAATTCTTTTCGTGTAGATCGCTGACCGGCAAGTGGAGCTCGCTCGGACCGATCTTGGATTCCAGCAATGATTTGGGTTGTGCACCCAGAACCCCGCGATTGACGAAGACCCAGCCATCCGGCCCTTCAAAGGTGACGCCGTGCTTCACCCCCTCGAAACCGGGTCCGGAACCGGTGTAATGAACTTCCACGCCGTTGGCATATTTGTAATTGACATCCCAGCTTGTCGGGTTGTCGCAGAGGACATCATCGTGCGGCCACACGGCCGTGCCGGAAACCTCGAGCGGTCCCGTCAGTTCGGTGCCGTTGCCCCACTGGGCGATGTCAATATGGTGGATTCCCCATCCGGAGACATAGCCCAACGAATAATCACTGATATGAAACCAGTGCGGGTACGTCAAACGGGCAGTAGTGTAGGGCGCCGAAGGCGCCGGCCCCAGCCACATTTCGTAATCCAGCCAGTCGGGGACGGGCTCCGGCTCGAGCTTCGTCAGGCCGGCCCGCTCGTTATCCCCGCGAGGCCAGTGCAGACCGTGCGATGCCCCGGAGTGGACGCCAACCTTGATCGTCCGTACCTTCCCGATCCGGCCGTTGAGCACGAGTTCACAGGCAAACCGAAACTCCTTGGATGACCGCTGCTGGGTGCCGAACTGAAACACACGCCCATGCCGGTTCACTTCTTCGCGCAGAAGCTTGATCTCGTCGATGCTCATGCCCAGCGGCTTTTGCACGTAGAGGTCTTTGCCCGCCCGCACCGCTGCCAGTGCGTGCAGCACGTGCCAGGAGTCCAAAGAAGCTATGCAGACGGCATCAATGTCGGACCGCGCCAACAGCTCGCGAAAATCGCTGTAAGCTGCGCAGACCTGTTTGCTGTATTCCCCGTTCACGATATGTTGCGCGTTTTCTCGCCGCCAACGGTTCGGGTCGCACACTGCGAGCACCTGTACATCCGGCTGGTAAATAAATGGACGCAACTGGCCCTGACCCATGGTTCCGACGCCGATAAACCCCAGCGTGACACGGTCGCTTGGGGCAACGGCGCCATCGAGACCTAGCGCCGAAGAAGGCACGATGTGAGGGAACGCCAGGGAAGCACCGGCAATCCCAGCCGCTCTTGTTAAGAACTGACGCCGATTTGTTTGCGATTTATGCCTCATGAATTAGCCTCCTGAGAGCTGAACATCCGGCCATGTGAAACAGGTGGTGATAGCGGCATAAAGCCGCCAGCGGAGGGTAGATCATAGTCCTCCAGTGTTTCGAGAATCAAGAAGTTCAACGCAGCGGAGGTAAGACGCCGTCCATGGGCAAGCCCCGGTAGAAGCGCGCCAAGGCAGCAATGTTGCGGTCGTTGGCGCCAAATCGGCCCTTTCCCGTGAAGGCAGCGATGGGTTTACCGAGGTACTCCGCGATAGGCAGCGGCAGCGAATTCTCCCGCGGTTCGGCAAAGCCGTAGAGGTCGAGGCTGCGGTTGCTTGGGTCCGAAAGGAATTTCTCCGCGTCGTGAGTGGCCCACCCGACCAGGTTTTGTATCAGGCGAGTCCGCCTGCCCGCCATGCGCCTGGCGGCTTCGTAAAGCTTGGGGTCCGGCGATTCGTTCATCACCCAGTCGACTTCCTTCAGCATGGGAGAGTCCTGGATTGTAGGATCAGCCATATTACTCACGGAGAGCCACAAGACGCATTTGCGGTTGGCGTTATCGCGAGCCGCTTTGATGCGCGCCCAGCAACGGTTGATGGCCTTGCGCTCGTACTCGAGCTTGTCTTCCTGAGCCGGCACTCCACTCACCGGAAAGGCCTTGTCCGTCAATCGGGTGAACAGTTTTCGCTCCGCCGGCAGCCAGCCGTTTTGCCGCCGCCGGTCAGGGGGGTTCCAGACCCAGTCAATCATGGTGCCGTCCATGCCGGTCTTTTTCATCGCATCGCCCATGGACCGAGACAGGTAATCCAGGTATTCATCGGTGAACGGGATGTGAATGTCGGAGGGAGCGTCGTAACTCAAGTCGGGATGGTCTTTGCCCCACTTGGCGTTGGCGCCCACGCAGAAATAGCCCATCACCAGCATGCCTTTCTTATGGGCACGCTCGACGACCTGACTGAGGAAGTCGTATTTCAGGCCCGGCTGCGGGGGCACGAAGCCGCCCTTGTACCAGGCGTAGCCATTGCAGGAAATGGCGAACGTCTGAATCACGTTGGCCCCCAGCCCCTCATACCACCGCACATGCTCTTCGGGCGAGGCTTCCGCCCAATGACCCGGCGGAGCAAAAAGTGTTTGTTCCTGCACGGCCTGCGCACCGCCGGCCTTGTTCGGCTGATTCACACGGGCCCAATTGAAATCAATACAAAACGCCTTGATCTGCTTGGGGACGGTAATGTTCTCCCCAGCCCCGGCGGCACTGCTTGCGGCGCTCATCATTCCCGCGGAGGCAGCCGCAACCGCGACTTGCCCAAGAAAACTCCTCCTGGTCATCATTCCAACACCTCCCATAAATTCGTTGGGAGTATATTACGAAGTTTTGTCAAAGAGTATGGGGATAGGGTATGCTATGGGACTTTCATCCCCAATAGTCCTCGAGGCGGAGTGATGACCGAACCTACCCCGCAAGCTTCCAATTCGACGCCCGCAAGCGCGCCGCAGCCGCAATTGCAGCGCCGGCTGGGCATTCTGAACGCCACTTCCATCAACATGTCGAACATGATCGGCATCGGGCCCTTCATCACGGTTCCACCCATCCTGGCCACGATGGGCGGTCCGCAGGCGCTCATCAGTTGGTTCGTGGGGGCGCTGCTCGCCATATGTGACGGGCTGGTGGTTTCCGAGCTGGGCGCCGCCCTGCCGGGCTCGGGCGGACCTTATGTGTTCTTGCGCGACAGCTTCGGCCGTGAGCGCTGGGGCAAACTGATGGCCTGGATGTTCATCTGGCAGTTTCTCTTTTCGGGCACACTGGAAATTGCTTCGGGAAGCATCGGCATGGTGCAATACCTGAGTTTCCTCTGGAGGGATCTCGCCCTGCATCCCTGGCGCATCAAGTTTCTGGCAGCGGCCATTTCAACTTTGGTAATGTTCTCATTGTATCGAAAGATACAGGATATTGCCCGGCTCATGATGATTCTCTGGATCACCACGCTCGTGACCACCGGTTGGGTAATCGTTTCCGGACTGGCGAGCATGAACACGCGTCTGGCATTCGATTTCCCCCCGCATGCTTTCAGCTTGAATTGGGCTTTTCTACTGGGGCTGGGAAACGGGACGGTGCTGGTGATTTACAACTACCTCGGCTACAATCAGGTCTGCTACCTGGGTGGGGAGGTGAAACGTCCGGAAAGAACCATTCCCTACGCCGTAATTCTCTCCATACTGGGTGTCACCGTAATCGACTTTCTTCTCTCCTTCAGTTTCGTGTCGGTAGTTCCGTGGCGGGCGATGGTGAAGGAGGGGTCGCTGGCTTACAACGCGGTGGCTTCGGTTTTCATGGGCAAAATCTACGGTCAGTGGGCGGCCTTAACGATTTCAGTGATGATCCTGTTCACCGCCTTTGCCTCCGTATTTGCCCTGATGCTCGGGTATTCAAGAGTGCCCTACGCCGCCGCTCAGGATGGCGCCTTCTTCCGCTTTTTCGGAGTGCTTCACCCCAAAGGTGAGTTTCCCCATCGCTCCCTTGTCCTGGTCGGGTCGCTGTGCATCATCGCCAGTTTCTTCGGGTTAGTTCAGATCATCACCGCTTTGATCCTGGCTCGAGTCCTGGTGGTTTTCCTGGGCCAGATCACCGGCCTGTTCATCATGCGCAAATACCGTCATGAAATAAACCTGCCTTTCAAGATGTGGCTTTATCCTCTTCCCGCCATACTGGCATTTGCCGGTTGGTTATATGTGTTCGTCAGTCCCTTAGGCCAGCCGGAGGGATGGCGATTCATGCTCTATGCCTTCGGGACCATCATTGCCGGATTAGCCGCCTTCCTCGCCTTGGCCGCCCAAAAACGTGACTGGCCTTTCGCGCCTCGGGCCTAAGGCGTCCAGAATTGACTTGTTGCAGTCCCAAGGAAATTGGGGCTTCGCCCTCTCCCAGGGGGAGAGGGCTGTGTTTCCAAATTCTACCTCCCTTTGCCCAACCGAAGGAAAGTGTGGGTAAAGGTCACCCCCAAAGGGCAGAGGGCCGTAAGCTGCGTGAGGCCAAGCAGGCGGCCCACTGTGAGTTGCTTTCTTTTGGTATAATAGGGGTATAGTGAAAGGGCGATCCGGCTTGGATGACACCAGCACGGCCACGCGCGGACGACGGTCTGCCTGTACGTTCTATGTTGAGCCCGGCCTAACGTGCCCATCCTTGGCGCTCGAGGGCGAAATCCCGCGTCCAGACTTAGGTCGTTGCGGCGGCTTCGGAGTTGTCTTACGTTTCAATTTGGGGGTATTTGGAATTCCATGGCAACCACTCATGTTGAATTGAAAGAGAAGGAATCGTTCGCAGAGCGGAAGAAGGTCATCAACGATCTCAGCATTCAGGTCGCCACCGTCAACGGGTCCGGCAGCCAGACGGCGAACACTGTCCTCTTGAGGGCCATCTTCCAGATGGGGATTCCCGTCTCCGGCAAGAACCTTTTCCCATCGAACATTGCCGGCCTGCCCACCTGGTTCACCATTCGTGCTTCCAAGGACGGCTACGTCGCCCGGCGGAAAGACAGCGAATTCCTGGTGGCGTTGAACCAGGAGACGGCTGACGAAGACGTGCTTACCCTGAAGCCGGGGGCCGCCTGCGTTTACGACGAACGCCTGAACCTGAAACGGCTGCGCGATGATGTGGTGTTTT
>Ga0326728_10022150_pt1 | contig 11838 bp, 9 predicted proteins | sample MB3enrmetagenome_FD_207602 | JGI IMG/M metagenome (GOLD analysis project Ga0326728, IMG submission 207602) | Lab enriched peat soil microbial communities from McLean, Ithaca, NY, United States - MB31MN | ecosystem: Environmental > Terrestrial > Soil > Wetlands > Peat | place: USA: New York... | reverse complement strand
CGGGCCGACATATTCTCTGTGCGCCCGCGCGATAGCTTCTAGGTTTACCAGTTTAGCGACCTGGGGCTTCGCCTTATCAACTTCGTCGAGAAGGCTCTTGATCACTTTCTTCTCCATTGTTTCGAAGACTTGAGAGGATAGCAAGCGGTGAAGCTCCATTGTGGGTTGATAGGCCTCAAAATTGTAGGGTTCGAGCAACTTGTTCAACGCTTCGCCATCGATTACGTACTCCTGCGCCGCAGACATGTTTGACGTCAACTCGTCCCGTCAGGAAATAGGGAAGTCTCAGGCACTGTTATAGCTATTCTCCCGACTACGTACCGGCAGCGGGCCTTTTCCCACTTGCTCTCTCATGTCGCTTGCTGAAAATCCAAACTAATGATAAGACCGCTATCGAAACAGGGAATAAAGCATATTCGCGCACAAAGACAAAGACGATGATTGATACGATAAGTGAGATGTAGGGAAATACCTGATTCAAGCCCTTCCCTCGGTTCTTTAACAGCTTAACAGCGGCTCCTGATCCGAGGATGTACAGTGCCGTAAACCCTGCGCCAGAGACGAGAAACAATTGGTCAAGTCTTGCGTGTAGGAAAGCATCCAACGCAAGGCAGATTGCGGAGCCGACAGACATTGTTAGGAGCGCTCTGGCTGGTGCCGCGTGTTTGTTCAGCTTGAAGAGAAATGCGGGTAGACTCCGGTCTCGCGCGAGGGCATAGACTAATCTGGATACTCCAATGCTGTAGGCGTTCAGAGTACCATAACACGTTGTTATAGCGAGAAATAGTATGATGACGACCGAGCTGACACCCAACGATCGCGAGAACATAATCGCTACAGGTGCGTAAAGGCTCTGGTTAACGTAAATGCCTGTTCCAACCGTCGCGAATGAAGTCAGAAAATATAACAGGCCTGTGGCTGCAGCGCTGATAGCGATGCTGAGCTGGAAATCGCGATTGGGATTCTTGAACTCCTCAGCCATGTGTGGAACGTTTTCGTAGCCTTGGAAGGACCAGAAAATGATTACTGCTACTGTGCCGACCGCAAACCAGCCATTTGGAGCAAAAGGAGTGAAGTTGGCCAATTGGATGTGGGGTAGTGTTAACGCCACCGCGGCGAATAGTAGAATGAGTACAGTTGCTAGTACGATAGACTCAGTTCGGCTTCCTATTCGAATCCCCAGAACATTGCTCGTGATTGTGAAGCACAGAAATAGGAATGCGATGGGGTACAGGAAGGTCTGGGAGAGGCCAATGGTGATTATGATGTATGAGGATGCTACCAACGCTACGATTGGCGACCCTACGAAGAACGAGAAGACGAATAGCCACCCCGCAATCGTGCCCGCAGTCCAACCGAACCCCCGTTTCACGAAAGCAGAAAGCCCTCCAGCGTCGGGATAGGTCGCAGCTAGGGCTCCGAACGTATATCCTATCGGATAGCTCAGCACTGAGAGCAGTACCCATGCTACCAACGACGCTGGGCCAGCTATGTTAGCGGCGATGGCTGGAGCAACCAGGATGCCGCTACCAAGAACTGAGCCAACGTACATGAACACTCCCTCCCGTAATCTTATGCTCTTTTTCAGAGAGGAAGCTCCCGAATCCAACAAAATCACGAAGGCGACTCCATGAATACTTTGAAGTTAAGAGAATTGCCCCAGCATACGGCGGGGTCTACACAAACAAACCTCAACTAGCATTCAGGATAGAATCGCACTTGCCCCGGCACTCACTCCTAATACTCTGTTAGAATAGTTGTGATGGTAAGGTTCAGCAAGGTGCGGTTCCTCGTCCGGTTCTCAAATCAGGGGCATACGCCAAAGGATGTGAGAGCGTTATCGTTGAGCGCATTTGAAACCGTGAAACCGTTCGGTGGGGATGTAGGAAATGTTCGCGTCAGCAGTTACGCAATAGAATTGGACCTACTCCTATCATCGAAATTGAAGTTGCAGGATGCAATTCATGCACTCGAGGGCGATCTAGGTTCGTTGCTCACCTCGAGGGAGCTCGATACGTTAGGCCCGCAGTTGGATGTGGAAGAGGAAATTCGGCAGGGAATCGAATTGTTCAATTCGGAACGATACTGGGAGAGTCACGAGGCATTAGAGTATGCGTGGCGAAAAGCTTCAGGGTCAAACAAGGAGGTGTTACAGGGCATTATTCTGGTAGCGGCGGCTCTGGTGCATTTGCAGAGGGATGAGAGCAAGGTTGCTCTAAGTGTAATGCAGAGGGCCTACCACAAGCTAACGGGCAAAGACCCCGCATACTTCGGTATAGACATCGAAAACTTACGGAATGAACTCTCAAGAATGATCTCGGCAGGCATTCCAGAGTTTGTGAAAATCAAAACGAACCCTTAGAGGAACCGTGCCGCCACGTACAAGCCCGATATGGTCTTCGCGTCCTGGATCTTCCCCGAACTCACCATCTCCAACGCAGTTGAGATAGGCACTTTCTCCACGTTAATCCTCTCATCTTCCTCCAATCTCATCTTCGCTTCACTCAGTCCTGTGGCTAGGTAGATGTGGATCTTCTCGGTACTATATCCAGGCGCCAGAAAGATCTCCATCATCTTCTTGATCTCTCTGCACTTGAATCCAGTTTCCTCTTCCAGCTCCCGCCTCGCACAATTTTCCGGTGCCTCGTCAGGCTCCAACGTTCCAGCTGGGATCTCTAGAAGTTCCGTTGCCGCTGCATAGCGGTATTGGCGCACCAGAACGACTCTACCATCCTCTAGTATTGGTACTATTGCTGTTGCGCCCCGGTGTTCTACGATTTCACGTTTCGCAGTCTTGCCGTTTTCCAGTTTGACTTCATCGACTCGTAAATTCACGATGTGCCCGTCGTAAATACGTTTAGAGGAAACGCGGAGTTCCAATTTGATCCTTGCCATGGTCCAGAGCGTTCGTTGATATGAGTTGTTCGGACGGCGACTTCGTTCGGCACTGTTTTATTCGGCAGGCTTTACTCTCAGCCACGTAAGGATTGACAATTGACTCAGAAGTTAGTTCCTGATACATCAATAATCATCGACGGTAACGTTCCATCCGTTATCGAGAAGGAGGGGTTGACTGATATTGAGATCGTCATCCCAAGCGCGGTGCTAGATGAGCTTCAGGCTCAAGCGTCTAAGGGCCGCGAGACAGGCTTCGTGGGACTGGGCGAAATCAAAAAGCTACGTGTCATGTGCGAGAGTAAGGGAATCAAGCTCACCTTCCTAGGGGAACGCCCCGGGTACAACGATATCATGCTCGCAAGAAGCGGGAGGCTTGACGCATTAATTACTGACGTCGCCAAGTCAGAAAACGGAATGCTCCTGACCGCGGACTATGTGCAAGCTTTAGCTGCTGAAGCCGCAGGCGTGAAAGTGAAACATGTCCCCGGCCAGGTGAAACTAACCGACTTAGCTTTCGAGAAATTCTTCACTCCGGACACTTCAAGCATCCACTTGAAGGAGGGCACTCGGCCCCTTGCCAAACGCGGAAAACCAGGTAAGTTTGAACTCGTGACGCTTTCCGAGACCAAGACCACTGTTGAAGAAGTTGAGCAGGTAATCAGGGAGGTCACTGAGGCCGCGAGGGTGAGCAATGAGGGCTTCGTGGAGATTAACCGGGGTGGGGCGATGGTGATACAACTCGGCCGTTTTCGCATCGCCATAACACGCCCACCTCTATCCGATGGCCTCGAAGTTACCATCGTTCGGCCAGTTGTTAGCCTGACCCTGCAAGATTATCGCCTTTCTACGAAATTGATGGAAAGGTTGGCGAGCCGCGCAGAGGGCATACTGATCGCTGGTCCTCCGGGGTCTGGGAAGACAACATTCGCATCTTCCCTCGCCGAATTCTACCTCAAACAGAACAAGATCGTCAAGACGCTTGAATCGCCACGAGACCTACAGGTTGGGCCCGAGATCACCCAGTACGCCCCGTTGGAAGGGGATTTCGAGAAAACCGCCGAGATTCTGCTGCTCGTGAGGCCGGACTACACAGTATTCGATGAGGTTAGGAGGAGCAAGGATTTCATGATATTCGCCGACATGCGCCTCGCTGGGGTGGGCATGATTGGAGTTGTACATGCCAGCGAGGCGATTGATGCAATACAGCGGTTCATTGGCCGCGTAGAATTGGGCATGATTCCTCACATAATCGACACGATCATCTTCATCCAATTCGGGGAAGTCAGAAACCTCTTCACCATGAAGTTAACCGTCAAGGTACCGACAGGAATGACCGAAGCAGACCTAGCAAGGCCGGTGGTTGAGGTTAATGATTTCGAGACCGGAAGCTTGCAGTATGAGATCTACACGTTCGGGGAAGAGAACGTTATCATCCCTGTAAGCGATGCGAAACCCGCAACGAGTGGAGCGCGCAAGCTGGCTGAAGAGAGGATACTACAAGAGATGAGGAAATTTGATCCGAATGCCGAGGTCGCAATGGTGTCCGATAACCGCGTGCTCGTACGCGTCGACAACGAGATCGTGCCCATACTGATCGGCAAGAGAGGGGTCACGGTCACAAAGCTCGAAGAGAAGCTCGGCATCAAAATCGACGTCGAACCACTCGCGCCAAACTCATCGGGGAAAGAGGCTCGATACGAAATAAAGGAAGTTGGAAACCGTATCGACCTAGTCTTCGACGAGGACCTAACCGGGACGGTGGCGAACGTATACGTCGGCGACCAGTACCTATTCTCTGCTACGATCGGAAAGAAGAGTCAAATCCATGTCTCGAAGAAATCTGACCTCGGCCGCAGTCTCCTTCGAGCCCTCGTCTCGAAGCAAAGAATTCGAGTTCTGATCTAACTATTGCGAGAGCTGAAGTTTCACTTCTTCGCCTGAAACCTTGCGGGAGAAACTTTCGATCTCACGTAGGATTGCGTTAATCTGTTCGTCAGAATGCTTCTCACTATCAATAGCTCTCTGCAATTCCATTTTATATTCTTCCCGCAACGCGTGATTCTCTCTCCCTCTCTTGCGCAAACTCTTGAGCTGTTGCACGAGCGCCGCCGTTTCTCGGTCGGCTAGGAACTGGTCGTAAGCCTTCTTACGCTCCCTGGCATCAATGTGCATTCTTTCTAAGGAATTTCCTGCAACTACTTGATCAGATCTTTCAATAACCTTCTTTGCTTCGCGAGCTTTGAGCGCCAATTTATCCGTCGATACTGCTCGCGAAAGAGCGGACATGACAGATTTTAAGCGTGGGTATCCATCTTCCTCAGTTAGGAAGGTGCCGAAAGGCTTCCTCACGTACTCCTTTACGCTTTCCCTCACCTCGGGAGGGAGGGGGTAGTCGCCGCGTTCAGATATCGACATCAGCTTCTTCATAGGGCGGCCAAGTCTACTGAACCCAGTCCGAATAAGCTCAGTCCTCAGCTTCCTTAGTGACGAGTCAACTTCCAGAAACTCGATTATCTTAGGATTCTGGCGGATCCCATCAAATTGAGCTTTCAGGGACTCACCGACTCGGTTGGCTTCTGCCACCTTCTCCTCGATTGAATGCCTCTGGGATGTCGCTAAATGCTTTAGTGCCTGAGCTTTATTCAGAGAGGAGAGTTTCTCGTCCAACTCCTCAAGAGAACGTATGAGCGCACCACGTCCCATGAGGAAGTTGTGCAGCTCGTCGCCGAGCCTCCGTAGCTTGTCTATGTTTCCTCCCAGTGTCATCATGTCGAGGATGTAATACGGTCGTATTTGTCGGAGCCACTCCTCCCTACTTCGCGCTGCTTCAGAAGCGAGTTTCGAAGTCTCTCGTTGCAGTCCCCGCAGGCTGCTCGTGTCTTTTGAGGTTGGAATATTGAAGTCTTTGCACATGTTGGGAATAATGGCAGAAAGCCTCGCAACTGCTTTAGCGGCCCTATACTGTGCCTTATTTTCTCGCTTAGATTCCATATCCTGCTCTGATTTGCGTGCGAGTTGACCACAGAATTCCCGAAGCGAATCGACCCCGCGCCCGATCTCCGAGACTAATTTTTCTCTTTCGCGTTCAGCCTGCTTAAGCGTTGAGGATAACGAGTCGCGCATCCAGTCGCGAAGCTTTTCCGCTTGGACTTGAGTGGTCATCGTGGGCACGAGACGGAATACCCTTGAACGCAGGTGTGCTAAGAATGTGTGGCTAGGCTATCAGCGGTTGGGGGTCCTATCGGGCGTCTTCCCTAAGCGTGATTAGGATTGTTTCAACCGTCGATTCGGCTCTATCTATTCGCTTAGAGAGGTCGTTGACCATCGCATCATAAGTTTCACGGGTTGATTTGCCGGCACGGTACTGTCCTCGTACTTGGTTCAAGCTGACGCGGGATGCCTCAATCTCCGCTTCTGCTCGATCAATGCGCCGAATTAATTCATCGTAATGCTGGCTAATCACCCGAATCTCGCCCTTGACTTGCATAAGGGAACGGTTGATGTCATCGAGTCTGAGCTCCATTACCTTCCTTCTCCGTCGGAATTCGTGCTTGACCAAGCTCCCTCTGGCCACATCTTCCTCCATTACGACGAGTTCCCTCGTGAGCGAAATGCGTTCATCGTACAATCCAACGAATTCTCGGAGTTTCTCAACGGGGACGGGAACGGCAACTTCAGGCCCTTTCCTAAACCGGTTCACTAGGATAGCGGCGGCAAGAACAACTTCGACGCCAACCAGCCATGGCATGTATCCCAGAGCGGACCAAAATGGAAGGTAGGTGAAGGACAAGGCTAATGTTACGTTATTCGAATTCGTGACTCCATTTAGCACGACTTGTTTGTTGACTGGGTCGTATTCAGCGGGTGTGTTGATTACTGATTGGGGCGGAACAACTACGTTGCTGATCTCTACTCCGCTAGGTGTTTGGATCTTTACGGTGGCGCTGTCAAATATGAAGTCGTCTTGGTTGTTGGCCATAGTTGTTGTGAGATTGTAGGTTCCCCACCAATTGATTTGTTTGATGTATTCCGACTGTGGTAGGTCGTAAGTGAGGCTGAAGTTGAAGTATTCTGATCCTTTGATGCCGGCCGCATATCTGGGAGCGACCGTAACTTGGTATGGAGCGGTGGGGTACTGCGGGGTGGCCCACATTGCTCCAACAACGTCGTAAGCCATCACGTTCGTAGCCCCGTCCGGCAACGTGATGGTAAGGCTCGTGATTGGCGCGGCTAGGTTGTGTAGGGAATAGGAGTCTTTGATGCTGAGCGTTCCTGATCTGTGAATAATGATGTCTCGTTCCACTGTCGGGATGTCGACAATGTATTGGCTTACCGTTAAGTAGGGGCCCACGAAGGTTTCTGTCGAATAGGCGGTCCAGGGTTTGTACTGTTTGGTCAGTGCCGGGAATCCGTGTATTGTGGATTGCTTGTAGGTAGAGTTCGGCGCAACCGCGAAACTAGACCCGACAGCTCCTAGAAGGGTTACGTTCGCTTCCGCCGCCTCCTGCGTAAGAACGGGAGCGGCCGAGAAATTGTACTCTAGGCCGTTGCTAACGGGTGTTATCACGTGACCGAGGACGTATGTTACCGTGAATTCGTAAGTTTGATTCGAGGCTAACTGGTTAGCGAAATGAACGCGTAAGAAATAAAATTCTGAGGTTTGGTTTACGTCGGTGTCAACTGCAAGTGTCTTTCCCTGCTGATCCTTGGCCTGTACGTAGAAGACATCGCTCTTGAAAACTCGGAGAAATCCAACATCTAATGACGCAGCTGAGGCTGGTCCAGGGTTATAGACTGTGAAATTGTCAACTATGTGCACTGCACCCCAATTTCCTAGAGACGCCGTTCTTTGTATGTGGATTGCCAATTGTGGCTGCGAATTTGCTGCGTGTACGGGGGCCGTCATTATGATTGCGAGAGCCAAAACTAGGGTAATCGCTATGAACTTTGACTTCAACCTCAGCTTTGCCTCGCTTTCATCGGGTTAATCTAATTGGGCTGTCCCGTCAATGCGAAGTTCAATATTTATTCGTTCTGCCTGCCTACGTTTAGATTCTCCAAAAGCGAGGAGTTCCAGTCACTGGGCACCTCTCCAAGTCTCTTTGCCGGAATTCCGGCAACTATCGTCCTCGGTGCTACTTCAGAGTTGACCATTGCTTGAGCACCAACCACGGCGCCTTCTCCTATCGTTACGCCCGGGAAGAGCAGTGCATTTGCCCCAATACTGGCTCCTTTCTTCACGATCGGTCCGACGAGTTTGAATTCTTTCTGAACTACGAATTTGTCGTTAGTGAAAACGCAGCAAGGCCCTAGGAATACGCTGTCTTCTATGGTTGAGTAAGTACAGATGTACACGCCGGTTTGTACAGATACATGGTTTCCTATCCTTGTGCTACCGTCGACGACAACGTTCGTACCCAACTTCGTCCCCTTGCCAATAGTGACGTTTTCCCTAACCATCGCGTTGTGCCCAAAAGCAACCTCATCGGCGATAGTCACATTCGAATAGATCGTTGTACCTGACCGCACAACGCAACGCTCCCCAATGACCGTCAGCTTCTTCTCCCTCGCTCTACGAGAACGTATCAACTCTCCAAGCTCGCTTAGAGCCGGAAATCCGATGACGCAGTTGGGCCCAATGTAAGTGCCATTGCCTATTTTGAGGGGACCATAAAGAACCGAGTTGGAGTCAACATAAGCTCCCTTACCAACGTTCACGTTCCCGATCAGTCGTGCTCCGGCTTCAACATGTGCCCCGCGGACCAGCAAACGTTTGTTCCTACTGGACATCGATTTTGCGGTTTTTCGTGGGCTCAACGGAATCTTAACCGCAATTACAGTAATTTCTGGTGGCTTAATTGCATTTGTTAAGATCGAGTAGCTGATCTCGAAAAGCGACCGTAACCGAATAATATGAACTGATTCTAAAGCCCGGATGGAGTTTGTCCGAGGGTTGAACGCTCATCCATACATTCCCAATAGTGACCCGGCTATTCTAGAGCAGATTTTGAAGGAAATTGGAGCAAGGTCTATTGGTGAACTCTTCAACGATATCCCAGCCACTATCAGATCGAAAGCAGCCCTGACCATTCCATCTAAACTATCTGAAATCGAAACCAGGAGACAAGTGGAGGGGATTCTTGGCAAAAACCTCTCAACGCGGGACATCCTATCCTTCCTGGGCGCTGGAGTCTGGCCGCACCATGTTCCAGCCGCGATTGACGCGATAATCACCCGAGGGGAATTCCTAACCTCTTACACGCCCTATCAGCCTGAGATATCGCAGGGCATGCTTCAATCCATGTTCGAGTACCAGAGCTTGATCTGCGAACTCACCGCCATGGATTACGCGAACAGCTCCCTCTACGATTGGTCCACCGCCTTAGGAGAGGCTGCGCGGATGGCTGCGCGCGTAACCCATCGCAACGAGTTCATAGTTCCCCACTATATCCACCCAGAGCGCCTCGCCACATTGAAGACGTTCTGCGAACCAGTAGACATCAAAATCGTTGAAGTGGGTCAGGACGGCTCAACTGGTGCCTTGAACCAATCCGAGCTCAAGCAGAAACTCTCCCCGCAAACCGCGGGAGTATACGTCGAATACCCATCTTTTCTGGGATTTGTTGAACAATCCTGTAGTGAATTGGCGAAGTTGGCTCACGACGGTGGCGCGCTTTTTGTCGTTGGATGTGAGCCTATCTCGTTGGGGGCTTTGAAGCCTCCAGGCGAGCTTGGCGCTGACATCGTTGTAGGCGAGGGGCAACCGTTGGGGAGCCATATGAACTACGGAGGGCCACTTCTCGGCATTTTTGCTTGCAGAGGCGACTCGTTGCTGAGGCAGATGCCTGGTCGAATTATCGGAAAAACTACCACCCAAGACGGAAGTCAGGACGCTTATTGCATGGCCTTGCAAACGCGCGAACAACATATTCGAAGGGAGAAGGCAACATCCAACATATGCACAAACGAAGCCCTCTTGGCACTGGCTGCAGCCATGTACCTCTGCCTGCTCGGCCCTAAGGGTATCACGGAGCTCAGCGCTACGATTCTGGACAGAACCAACTATGCTATCAAGCGCCTGCGCGACTTGCCCGGCGTGGCGGCACCGCGGTTCAACGCATTTCACATAATGGAGTTTACAGTGAACTTCGACAAGACTGGGAAGAAAATCGTAGACATCAACAACGCACTACTGCGCGCCGGGATCCAAGGGGGACTGGATCTATCAAAGCACTTTCCCGAACTTGGACAGACAGCTCTCTACTGCGTCACCGAGGTCCACACGCATCGTGACATAGACATGCTCGCCGACGGCCTGCGAAAAATTTTGGAGGCCTAAATCAATGGGATATTCACAATCAAAATGGGACGAGTTCCCAATCAAGGATTATTCCCAGCCAGGAAAAATTGGCTTCCATCAGCTGCTTGAGGCAAAACCAATCCTCGACGCCCTCGATTCCATTCCGCCAAAGTTGAGGCGTTCTGCTCCTCCGCCGCTCCCAGAGGTTTCTGAGATCGAAGTCATTCGACACTATACTCGCTTGTCACAGGAAAACTTCGGCGTTGACCTAGGGTTATACCCGCTCGGTAGTTGCACGATGAAATACAACCCAAAGGTTTGCGATGTCCTCGCCGCATCACACAAAATTCAGGAGTTACACCCGTACCAGGATGATAGAACTGCTCAGGGGATCTTGCAAATCCTATACGAGGCCTCGGATTTTCTCGCTAAGATCGTTGGCATGCAGAAAATAACTTTGCAACCAGCAGCGGGAGCCCATGGAGAATACACTGGCATAATGCTGATGCGAGCATACCATCGTGATCGAGGCGATACGAAACGAGAGGAGATAATCGTTCCTGACTCCGCCCACGGAACGAACCCGGCCAGCGCCGCGATGGCAGGCTACAAAGTCGTCGAAGTGCCCTCCAACTCCAACGGTTGCGTGGACACAGAGGCCCTAAAGGCCGCGGTTGGACCTAAAACCGCCGGCTTCATGATCACTAACCCCAACACTCTCGGTATCTTTGAACGAGAAATCCTGCAAGTGGCTGACATCGTTCACGATGCGGGTGGGTTGCTGTATTATGACGGAGCAAACCTCAACGCAATAATGGGCAAAGCAAAGCCGGGGGACATGGGCTTCGATGTTGTCCACATCAACCTCCACAAAACTTTCGCCACCCCGCACGGCGGCGGAGGCCCTGGCGCCGCGCCAATCGGAGTAACAAATCGCCTCGCTGACTACCTCCCAGTCCCAACCGTAGAATTTGATGGGTCAAAGTACTACCTTGACTATAACCGACCGAAAACTATAGGCAAGGTTAGGGCGTTTCACGGCAGTTCCGCGGTCGTTCTCCGTGCCTACGCCTACATTCTCTTGCACGGAAAGGAAGGATTAGAGAAGGTTTCGGAGGTGGCAGTTCTAAACGCGAATTACATGGCGGTTAAGCTTCGGGGCATCAAAGGTTTCTCAATCCCATATGCTGGAAACGTACCGAGGAAACACGAGTTCGTTCTCTCCGCTTCGGATTTGGTGAAGGAGACGGGTGTGTCGGCTCTGCAGGTGGGAAAGAGGCTGCTCGACTTTGGCGTTCACCCTCCAACAGTATACTTTCCTCTAATCGTTGAGGAAGCAATGATGACGGAGCCCACCGAGACTGTGAGCAAGCAAGAGCTTGACGCAATGATCGCGGGCTTTGAGAGAATAAGTCAGGAAGCCTACTCTAAATCAGGACTACCGGAATCAGCGCCTCACGCTGCGAGCGTTACGAAAATCGATGAAGCTAAAGCCAACCGCCCCAAAACAATGCAGCTAACCTGGCGACAACACCCTACGGGCGCCTAAGGTAGGACGAGTCAGCCAACTTACGCCCCGTGCATCCAACTTGAAAATCAAAGTCAAATACTTCGCAATAGCCCGCGAACTAGTCGGCAAC
>Ga0326728_10022149_pt1 | contig 11838 bp, 8 predicted proteins | sample MB3enrmetagenome_FD_207602 | JGI IMG/M metagenome (GOLD analysis project Ga0326728, IMG submission 207602) | Lab enriched peat soil microbial communities from McLean, Ithaca, NY, United States - MB31MN | ecosystem: Environmental > Terrestrial > Soil > Wetlands > Peat | place: USA: New York... | reverse complement strand
TCGTTTCCTTCCGGGCATGCCAATACCATAGGGGCACTGTGTTACGGATTGGGTATGGTTACAGGCCGCTTCAAGCTTATTCTGCTTAGCGTCGCTCTGGCTGTAATGGCAAGCCGTGTCATAGTGGGGGCTCATTACCCGAGCGACGTATTGTTTGGCGCCTACCTTGGAGTCGTTATAACCGAACTGCTGGCTGCGGGTTTCGAGAAAAAAGGAGTACAAATTGCCCTTCAAAAACATTGGTGACATCGATTTGTATTATGAAGACTGCGGCGAGGGCGTACCCCTTCTTTTCATAACCGGTCTTTCCGGGAGCACCCGTTCCTATTGCGGCCAAATCCCCTTTTTCAAACAATATTACAGATGTATAGTCTTCGATAACAGGGGGGCCGGACAGTCCGATAAACCCGAGGGGCCGTATACGATAGCCAGGATGGCCGAGGACGCGCTCGCTCTGCTGGACAGGCTGCACATCGAAAAGACCCTCGTATTCGCCATGTCCATGGGTGGAATGATCGCTCTCGAACTGGCAAAGATTGCATCGATGAGGCTCGGGGCCATGCTTCTGGGATGCACCAACGCCGGCCGGAAATCTCGCATTCCACCTTCGGCGGAAGCTATGGCGCTCCTAACGGACGTTGCCGGGATCAGCCGTGAGGAGATCCTTTGGAAACAGACTCCTCTGTTTTTCAGCGATAAATTCCGGAGCGAAAACTCCAAAGCGATAGAAGAATACTACCGTATGCAGCTAATGACGCCGCTTCAGCCCGACTATGCATATCAGGCTCAAGTGGAAGCCATCAACAGGTTCGACTGCACGGACGCCCTGACTGAGATCCGCAACCCGGCACTCGCCGCAACCGGGACGGAAGATGTTTTGATTCCGCCTGCAAATTCAACCTATCTTGCCGAGCACCTTCCGAATTCCGAACTGATCGTAATACCTGGAGCGGGACATGCACTACACGTCGAATGCCGGGATTTTTTCAATCAGGCCGCCCACAGTTTTTATCAGAAGCACTTGGGAAAAGTGAGAAATTGAGGGATTCGGCATTTAATTCTCCTCTATTCATTTAATGAATCTGCACCTTTAATGAATCTGCACCTTCAGAATCCGAGTCTCAAGGAAAGTTACCATTTTTGCAGAGAGCTCCCGCTCTGCGCCCCAATAGAAATGGTCGACGCCGGCAAGCGATTCGAGCGAAGCCAACATGCTGTCCGGGCTGTTGGACAGCCAATTTTTCAGAGACTGGAGAGAGCAGTAATCGTCTTGATCTCCGGCGATGATGAGTGTTGGCGTATCAGGCAGCTTAAGTCCCTCAAAAGAAATAAAATCCAACGGCGGCGATATCAGAATCAGCGAATCAGGACAGAGGCCCATTTGGACTGCCGCCATCGTTGCCCATGCTCCATAGGAGTAGGCGGCAAAATCAATGCGCCCGGCAGAGCGGGTCCGGATGAATTCCGAGATCGTGATCAGGTCGAGCGCATGTTTCTGTCCCTCTTCCGGATTTCCGCCGCTTGCGCCTGTTCCCCTGAAATTGAAGCGCAGGGTCCCCCACCCCAAGCTGGCAAACGTCTGCCGCACGACCTCGACTACGTTATTTTGCATGTTGCCCCCAAAGAGAGGATGGGGATGGCAAATAATTGCATTCCGGCCGATCCTCCCCTCTTCCATGAGCCCTTCCAAGGTTATTTCGCCGTTCTCAACCTGCAGCCCAATAGCTTCCTCCGCCATATTTGCTCCTTTTCGGCCGGCATTGGATCGATTATATTGCTTTACGCATACACCGGGACAGTTGGTTTTACCAGGAGATATTTGGATGCCGCTCTTCAAGTCTGCTCTTGCTCTTAGCGGTGGATCGGCGCGGGCGCTCTCGCATCTGGGGGTGATACAGGAGATCGAGCGCAGAAAACTGAAGTTCGACTTGATAGTGGGGACGAGCATGGGGGCTCTGATAGGCGGTCTATACGCCTGTTTTGGAGACTCCGCAAAAGTCATAGAGAGCCTGAAAACCCTTTTCGAGAGCAAACTTTTCCTCAAGGCGGCGTCCAGCGCGATCGATGAGGATTCAGTATTTATCGGTCCTGACGGCTTTTTCAACCGGTTTATATGGCTGTTCAGACAAGGGGTCTTCTACAGCCGCACGATTCTTCATATGGAACTCGTAGGAGAAGCTCTCTTCGACGAAATGTTGGCAATGCTCATCCCTGACAAGCTCATAGAGGATCTGCCTCTCCCGTTTGCCGCGGTTGCAATGGACCTGCTGACAGGAGAAGAGATCGTGCTGACCAGGGGGTCTTTGAGGCGGGCCGTCGCTGCAAGCGCCTCGATCCCCGGAATCTTTCCACCAATCCGGATAAACGGAAGGACCCTCATTGACGGAGGATGGGCGGATAACGTACCAGCTGCCCCTGCGATCGCCCTGGGGGCACATTTTATCCTTGCAGTGGATGCAACTCTGGAAATTCCTCAATTTACCCCGCACCCCAGATCCGCAATGGAAATACTTTTTCGCTGTCAGGAGATCACACGCGTTCTTCTGACCAGACACCGGAAGTCAGCCGCAGACATTTTAATTGTCCCGGAAATAGGCGACATATTCTGGGCGGACTTCAAATCCCTTGCCCACTGCCTGGCGGCAGGAAGGAAAGCCTTCGAACAAAATGCTTCCACTATTTCGAAACAAATGCTCCTGCGCCGGGTTCGCACATTTGACGGGGCCATTCATCCCGGAAGAATGGGCGAGTGGCGCCACCAGTTTGTGATAGAATAAGTCGTCAGCCGGCGGTCTTCAGCGCCGGTCCCACCCTGGCGCGCCAACCTATCCGATTGCACGGCGACACAGCGAAGCCGGCATGCCTGGAAGATTTTTTTTCTGACGACTTTCGGCCTGCCGCTTGGCACCGACCACTGTCAACAACTTTTCCTTTGACAAGACACTCCCGATTTATGCAATAGTAGTCCAAAACTAAGAACACAATCGGAAACCAACTTGAAATGAAAGGGGGACATCCTATGGCTCGAAGGAGCGTCTTATCCGTTTTCATCGTGGCCTTGAGCCTGTGCCTGCTTCTACCCGCGCTGTCAAGCGCCGGAGTGAGCGAGGAAGCCAAGGTCCAGGCATCGACCGCCGTCATGAAAGAGATTATGGACATTCCCGAAAGTGCGATACCCCCCGGTCTTTTGCACATGGCGCAGGGTATCGCGATTTTTCCCGATCTGCTCAAGGCTGGATTTATCTTTGGCGCCCGTTACGGGGTCGGCGTGCTGCTGGTGCGCAATCCGGACCAATCCTGGGGCAACCCCGTGTTTTTTCGCCTTGTGGGAGGCAGCTTCGGGTGGCTGGTCGGCGCCCAATCCAGCGACGTGATACTTGTGCTCAAGAGCATTCGCAGTCTGGACGCCATTTACGGCGGCAAATTCACCCTGGGGGGAGACGCCTCGATAGCGGCGGGGCCCGTCGGCAGGAATGCCGAAGCTTCAACCGACATTCTGCTCAGGGCGGAGATCCTGTCATACTCCAGAAGCCGGGGGCTTTTTCTGGGACTTTCCCTGGAAGGGGCGGCAATTATGACGGATTATGGTGCAACCGCCGCATTTTACAACGTTCCAGGGTTGTTGCCGATTGAGATATCGAGGAACCCCAATATAGTGGCGCCGCCCGTTGCGAATGAACTCAAGCGGGTGCTTGACTGGTACTCCCGGCAATAAAGCGCGTATACTCAAAACCGGGTGCTGCTGCCCCTTTTCGAGTGGTATACCGGCTCGTCAATTCGGACGTTAAGGTTTTTTTTTACTCTTTTTCTATTGGAAAGGTAAGGTTTGCTCCGTGCCAGCCTATCACCGAAACCATGGGGCAAAGAGAAAAGACTAGAAATGAATAAATAGAACCAGCCACACCAAATCTTGTCAGAATATCCGGCGTCAGCTCCCTCCATACCAGGGCCACAAGGGAGACGACCAGCATAAGCAGGGAAACGGCAATTTTTATTTTGATCCTTCTCGTCGGGCGGGCGAGGTAATTGACCGACCATGAAATAAAGCCGGTCAAAATCACGATCGGGGTAAAGATTACACCTCCAGCCAGGCAATAGAAAGCGGTCGCATCGAACGAAGGATTATCCGTTAAGAGGTACAGCAAAGTAAAGAAGGCCGCAGAGAGCATGAATACAATGGGAAAATGCACCGTCATCGGGTGTGGATGCCTCCTGAGAAACGGCACTTTCTTGAAAAGCGGTTCAAGAAAGGTTTTTTCTTCTATTTCGTGAAGGGTTTCGCGCCTGATAACTCCGACATGGGGGTATCTATCGAGGACTTCCGGACCGTGAGGAGCGCCGCCAATGTCCGTAGTGAGGTCCTTCCCGGAAGGATGGCGTTTCATATGACTGCCTGTTTTCCAGAGCTTGCTTTGGCTTACGTCGTAGATCTTACCTTCATAGGCGATATAAACAGGCCTCCCATCCTTGCCGTCATTTTGGGCAAGTTCCTCCACACTGAGTTCCATCTCAGGCATTTCGAAGTTTCCTCCTTCGGTCAGATCGAATTTTTTGCGCAGGGTGATAAAATAAGAATTAAGCAGTTCAATACAATTACCGCTTTGCACTTCGATACCCAAACGCTTTCGATTGCATTCGATAAGCGGATTGCTTATCGTGATTGCCTGGTCCTGCCATGCCATCGTCACAAGTAGTTGAAGATAGCCTGGAAAGGACATGCCGTGCGTCGGGAACTTTTCCAGTTGCTGATTGTTCGTTTTGAGTTAACCCAAAACTGAAAACCAAAAACTTTACGGGAGGGTCGGCACCTTTGAAAACAGCGTATGCTTTTTTCCTGTCAAGCTTGCTTTTGCTACTTCCCGTCCTTTGTTCGGGAGAACTGCTCAAAGGTGCCTCGGAGGCTCGGCTGTCAAACGGCCTCAAAGTCATCATGCTCGAAAACCACAAATCCCCGCTGGTATCTTTCCAGGTATGGTACCGGGCAGGTGCAAGAAATGAAAAATCAGGCAAAACCGGTCTTGCTCACATGCTCGAGCACATGATGTTCAAAGGCACCGGCAAGGTGAGCGGGGAGGAGTTCATAAAGACGATCTACGAAGTGGGGGGGGAGCAAAACGCATCCACATCGCACGACTATGCCTGCTATTTTGACACGCTTGCCTCAAACCATCTGGGAGTGCCCATTGATTTGGAATCCGACCGTATGAGTAATCTGGTCCTGAGAGAAAGCGATTTCCGAACGGAAAGGATGGTTGTTCTCGAGGAGCGGCGCATGCGTGTCGATGACGATCCGCCGTCTTTTCTGCTGGAGCAGATGGAGGCAGCCGCCTACCAGGCTCAGCCATACCACTGGCCTGTTATCGGGTGGGCAGAAGATATCGAAAGACTTACCATCGAGGACGTAAGAACATTCTATTCGACCTACTACAACCCGGCCAACGCTTTTGTCGTAGTAACGGGGGATTTCAAAAAGGAAGCTCTCTTGTCCCAGATGGAAAAGGCGTTCGGAAAGATCCCGGCCGGAACGCCAGCGCAGCAGCTTTTCATCCAGGACCCTCCTCAACCGGGCGAAAGACGAGTAATCGTCGAGCGTCCGGCCCAGGTCGGATCCCTGGTGATCGCATGGCATGTTCCCAACCTGCGAAGCCAGGACAGTTATGTGCTTGAGGTAATAAAGTCAATACTTGCCGACGGGAAGAGTTCCAGGCTCTATGACCGTCTAGTACGGGGAGCGCTGGTGCTCGAATCATCCGTAGACTATGATCTGACTACCCAGGACCCGAGTCTTTTCTTTATCTCCGCCTCCGTTTTACCAGGGAAGGACTTTAAGGAAATAGAACAGGCCATCTATGAACAAATTGAGCTTCTCAAAACCACCCCCGTGGGAGTTCGGGAACTCGAGAAGGCGAAAAACCAACTGGAGGCATCCTTCGTCTTCGATCAGGAATCGATTTTTTCGCTCGGACAGAAGCTGGCTGAATATGAAATAGCACTCGACTGGACCTCTATCGGAGCATACGTACCTTCGGTCCGGAGCGTTACGCCGCAGGAAATTCAACGCGTTGCCGCCAAGTATTTCACGGCCTTAAACCGCACTATCGGGACTCTGAAACCCACAGGGCCGCCCGTGGAACTTCCCTCCCAGGGTGCTCCCAAACCTGCGTTAGGAGGCGCGAAAGACAAGGGCGTGAGGCATAGCGCATCCAATCCCCGAAACGAACTTATCCCGTAGGATGTGAATCGTCGCCATGACTGTAAAGAAAACCTGCACAGTATTTATCCTGGCCGCAATCATCCCCCTTCTGACCGGCCCCCCCTGCCTGGCCATGCCCAAGGCTGAGAAGATCGAATTGCCCAACCATCTCAGGGTGCTCGTATTCGAAGATCATTCGATTCCGGGCGTCACGATGGAATTACTGGTTTCCGCCGGTTCGTGGAGAGACCCGCCCGAAATGAAAGGCCTCGCCAACCTTACGGCGAAGTCGGTACTGCTTGGAACCCGGTCTTTGTCCTTCGATGACATAAACAACAGGCTCGATTTCATGGGGGCCTCCCTCGATGCGGACTGTTCAAAGGATTTCGCGATAATCGGCATGCAGATGCTTAAAAAGGACATTGATTCAGGGGTCGGTCTTTTTTCAGATATTATCGCCCACCCATCTTTTCCCGCAGCGGATGTGGACGGGCAAAAAGATGACATAGTAGGATCTCTGCGGGCAAAAGAAGATGATCCGATTGAAGTCGCGGCCAGGGCTTTCGACCGGGCGCTTTTCCAGGACAGTCCTTACGCCAGCCCGGTAGAAGGCACGGAAAAATCGGTTGCCGCAATCTGCCCGGAAGATCTTTCCAGATTTTACGCTTCCTATTACCGGCCAAATAACTCCGTTTTGGTGATCGGAGGGGACATAACCCTTCAGGAAGTACAAAAATCGATCGTTCCGCGATTGATCGGCTGGGAAGCTGCCGAGATCCCTGAAATGCCTTTTCGAAAGGAATTCGCCAGAGGCCCGGTAAACGTCGACATAAATAAACCGGTGTCTCAGGCCACAATCATGATCGGTTGCCCCGCCATGGATAGGGCCAGCAAAGATTATTACACCTTCCAGGTGATGAATCAGATCCTGGGTTCAGGCGATCTGTCAAGCCGGCTCATGGTTGAAATACGAATCAAGAAGGGCCTGGCCTATGCGGTCGAAAGCAACCTGGCCGCACGCAAATATGCGGGATCTTTCCGGGTTGTTATTCAGACCAAGGATGCATCAGCAAAGGAATCGGCGGCACTTGCCAAGAAGGAACTCGAGCGGCTCCGGCACGAGCCGGTTTCGGACACCGAACTCCAGGCGGCGAAGAAGTTTTTGATCGGAAATTTTCCATTAAGATACAGCGCTCAGCTCGATTATGCAAAATTTCTGGCTCAGATTGAATTCTACGGGCTTGGGTCCGATTATCCGGACAAGTTCCCCTCGCTGATAAATGCCGTAACGGCGGATGATATCGTCAGAGTGGCCAAGGAATATCTCAACCCCAACGACGTAACGGTCATCGTCGCGGATCTGAAGAAAGCACAAATAGAGTGACACCAAATGTTATTTCTGAGAAAAGACCGGACCTGTCCATAATGGCTCGGAGCTTCGCTGCCGAACATGAAGAACTGAGACGGGCCAGGAAATTATAAGAACCCGGTGATTTCACGGGCCTGCCGCCATTGAACATTCCGAACCTGAGATCTGCTTCGGTAATCGCAGATATACCAGCGAAATCGGGAAAAAGGTCATTCAATCTGTCGAATTCGTGGAGTGGCGCTTTCTTTATTTCAGCGTATCAGCGCACTGGGCAAAATTAACTATTTACAAGCTATTGTAATTGAAATCCGCTGCATTATTTTCTCGCCTGAGAGTGTCCCCGCGAGCGCCCCGGCTAACTTGTCAAACACAGCCGAAGGCGCAATGCCGGTTTCGGCCGCGCGGCGGCTCGCAGCCCATTAGCGGGACTCTCAGTTCGTTCTAGGCTATTCATCGGGTTATTTCCGCCATTAGAACTGCGGGGCTAGCAAATGCCGGATCTTTGCCGCCGGGACTTTCTAAAACTATTCGGAATAGCTGGATCGGGAGCGTTGCTGTATGGATGCGGGGAGCCGTCCCAGCGATACTTGATTCCTTTCATCAATCCGCCTGAAGACGTAGTTCCCGGAAAGTCAGTCTATTACGCGACGACGTGCCGTGAATGTCCGGCGGGTTGCGGTATGCTGGCCAAGAATCGTGAAGGACGCATCGTAAAAGTTGAAGGCAACCCTGCACACCCGGTGAGCGGAGGAAAGCTCTGCATGCGGGGACAGGCATCACTCCACGGCCTCTACAACCCGGACCGGTTCTATGGTCCGATGCAGCGAAATGTGTACGGAGGATTGGACCCTATCACCTGGGAGAAGGGTGAGGCCATTTTGGCCGCGAAACTTTCGGAGACGGTCCAAAAAGGGGGAAGCGGCCGGATAGTAATCATGACCGACCTGATCACCGGGTCTTTAAGCGATCTGACTGGGATGTGGCTCAACGAGATGGGCCTGCAGAACGACCATCTCATTTATGAAACCTGGTCTTACGAACCTTTGAAGAAGGCCAACCAGATAGTTTTCGGGCGTGATTCCATTCCAACCTATCGCTTCGACGAGCTTGACTTTCTGATCTCCTTTAACGCCGGTATTCTGGAAACCTGGATATCAAATCTCGAATTTGCCCGCCAGTTCGGGTCCTTTCATCCAATCCAGGGTGAGAAGAAGAATACGTTCGTTTTTGTCGGACCACGCCTTTCGATGACAGCCAACAATGCCGACCTGTGGATACAAACGAATCCCGGAATGGAATATGCGGTGGGTCTCGGGATAATTCGGGCGATCCTTGACAATAACCTGGCCCCCGATTTGCCGTCGGGAAACAGTACCGCTCTTGCATCGATGGTTGAGAACTGGCCTGTTGACAAGGCTGCTGCTGCTGCAGGATGCGATCCGAAGCTTATTGTAAAAGTCGCGGAGAAGTTTGCATCTGCGGTCCGCCCGCTTGCTGTGGCCGAAGGCCTTTCTCAATGTCTGCCCAATGCGACGGAGACAGCGGTTGCCGCGAATCTGCTGTGTACGATCAAACCGGCGAGTCTGTCAGCCGTCGACTTCAACCTTGAATCTTCCTATACCAATGTTGCCCGAGCTGATGAGATCAAGGCCCTTGCCGACCGGATGCGTTCGAAAGAGATCGACGTTTTCCTTTTCTGTGGAGTCAATCCCGTTTTTTCGCTTCCAAAGTCCTGGGATTTTGCAGGAGCTATGAAGTCGGTGCCATTCGTGGCGACCTTTTCTCCGGCAATTGACGAAACCAGCGCCATGGCTCACCTGGTCCTGCCCAGCAATTACAGTTTCGAATCTTGGGGCGACTACTCGCCAAGAAAGGGAGTGACCGGCTTTATGCAACCGGTTATGGGACCGGTTTTCAAAACGAAACAAATGGGGGATATCCTTATCTCCACCGGCAAAAAGGTAAAGGGAGAAGACAGCTTTCCCTTCAAGGATTTCTACGATGCGCTCCAGGGATATTGGACGCGGATAGCGACCGAGGCCGGATTCGAATCGTTCGATACCTTCTGGGAAAACTCGATTATGCAGGGCGGATACTGGCCGAAGCAGAATACGGTGGGAGAGGCGATTTCACTGCCGGCGCCGTCATTTGATTTCCCCGACCCGGAGAAAAAACAGGCTGGCAGCCTTCCCCTCGTTATCTACCCGACCGTGCAATTTTATGATGGCAGGATGGCCAACCACCTGTGGATACAGGAGATTCCCGACCCGATGACCCAGGCGACCTGGGGCGGATGGGTGGAGATTCATCCAAAGACCGCCGAAAATCTGAACCTGAATAAGGGAGACCTCCTCCGAGTAACGACTCAGTATGGGACCATTCAAATTCCCGCTCTCCCGATCTACACGGTGCCGGAAGGCGTAGCCGCGATTCCGGTTGGACAAGGCCACACAAAATTCGGCAGATTTGCAAGCGGGTTGCCTGCAAATCCTTTCGAGCTACTCGGTCCCGACATTGACAAGTCTGCCGGCGCCATCCTGCGACCCGAGCTGAACTTGAAAGTCGAAAAAACGGGGGACACGTTCGACATTGCCAATACGGACGGAAGTTTTTTTCTGCATGGCCGCGAAGACGACTTCGTACCCGTAATCAGCCTGGAAGAGCGAAACAGAATGGCGGCGCAGGGAGAAAAGCCTTACATAGATTATCCTTTGCCGGAGGGCTATCAGAAGTCCAAAGATTTCTATCCGCCTCACGAGCACAAGGACTACCGCTGGGCGATGGTCATAGACCTCGACCGCTGCATCGGCTGCAGCGCCTGCGTGGTCGGGTGCTATTCGGAAAATAACGTTGCAATCGTAAAACGGGACCAGGTGCTGAGGGGTCGTGAGATGTCCTGGATACGTGTCCAGAGATACTTCGACCATGACGGAAAGTCCGCCAAGTGGCTTGTGATGCTTTGCCAACATTGCGACAATGCGACGTGCGAGTATGTATGCCCGGTTTTCGCACCCCAGCACAATGTGGAGGGGCTCAACAACCAGATCTACAATCGCTGTTTTGGAACCCGTTTTTGTTCGCAAAATGACCCTTACAAAGTCCGGCGGTTCAACTGGTATACCTTCACGCGGCCCGAACCGCTCAAGTGGCAGCTCAATCCGGATGTTACCGTAAGACAGAAGGGAATAATGGAGAAATGCTCCTTCTGTGTTCAGCGAATCATAGAGGCAAAGCTCGACGCCTCGGCGAAAGGCCGAAAGGTACGCGAAGGAGACTTCACGACAGCCTGCGCACAGACCTGCCCGACAGGAGCGCTTATCTTCGGAAGTTTGCTTGACCCGGAGAGCCGCGTATCCAAGCTGATTAATGACGTTAGGGCCTACCAGGTGCTCCAGCACCTCAATACGAAACCTGCTGCGATCTACCTCAAGAGGGTGATTCAGAAGGTTACGGTCTGATCGAGGTCTTAGAGGGACCTGCACGATGTTGGATGAACTTTACTACAAAGAGATCGAGCCTGCGGGACCACAGGGTTTGGCCACTTACGGGGCCGTCGACGATCAGATACTGGGCGCGATGTGGTATCCCGGCCGCACTTACTGGACTTTTGTGGCGATTACCGCGCTGGGCGTCATTATCGGCGCTATTTCCTGGGCCTACCAGATCGCGACCGGCCTTGGGGCGGCAAACATTCTCCACCCGGCCATGTGGGGCACCTACCTGACTAACTTTGTGTTCTGGGTCGGTATTGCCCACTCCGGAACTCTTATTTCTGCCATTTTGTTTCTATTTCGCGCTTCCTGGAGGACGACGATTTCCAGGAGTTCAGAGGCGATGACGGTTTTCGCGGTAATGATAGCCGGACTGTTTCCACTCATTCACCTCGGACGCGTATGGTTGGTGTACTGGATATTGCCATACCCCAATCAAAGGAATCTTTGGCCCAATTTCCAATCGCCCCTGGTCTTCGACGTAGTCGCAGTTTCAACATACCTGACCGTCAGTTTCCTTTTCTGGTACACGGGTTTGCTTCCGGACCTGGCGACCATCAGGGACCGCACTGCCGGGATAAGGAGCAGGATATACGGCTTCTTCTCGCTGGGCTGGGATGGTTCCAGCAAATCATGGCAACATTACGGGACCGCCTATCTGCTCTTTGCAGCCCTTGCAACCCCACTGGTTATTTCCGTGCACAGCGTGGTTTCCTGGGATTTCGCCCTCGGAGTGGTCCCGGGATGGCACAGCACAATTTTCGCCCCCTATTTCGTCGCGGGCG
>Ga0326728_10022148_pt1 | contig 11839 bp, 6 predicted proteins | sample MB3enrmetagenome_FD_207602 | JGI IMG/M metagenome (GOLD analysis project Ga0326728, IMG submission 207602) | Lab enriched peat soil microbial communities from McLean, Ithaca, NY, United States - MB31MN | ecosystem: Environmental > Terrestrial > Soil > Wetlands > Peat | place: USA: New York... | reverse complement strand
GCGCAGAAAGTTCTGGCGTTAGCCCAGGAAATGGATTTCAAGGAGCATTCCATGTATGCCTACATCGAGAAACTGAAATCCATTGAGGACGCCGTGAAAAAATTTGGACGGCTCTGATTCCAGCGAGGCCTATGGACCGGAAAATTTTCGACGATGCCCAGCGGGTTCTCAGGGGAAGGACCCGTTGATGTATTCCGTGCGTTATTGGGACTCGTTAGCTGCCCTATATGCCCTTCGATAAAACCAGATGGCTCCGCTACGTGCCGGCAGCGCAAAGGTGAAACCAGTTTGAATCAAGTCTTTTCCCGCGATATTTCTCTTTTCGCCGGTTTCATCATTTTCAAAAATGTAAGTGGCGTTGGGATCGATTCCCTTCGGATGGATCGTGAGCGTCCCTTCCTCAGATGCCGGCAAACGAATTCCTTGCACGAGTCCGTGGCCTTTTTCAGGGTTGTCAAACTGCCAGGCGACCCATTGGCCAGCACTACGGTGGAACGGCGTATGAGGGTAGTAATCGCCATAGAGTATCAGGTCGGATGCTCGGCGCCAGATGGCGATCATCTTCTTAGACAAAGTGTAATCGTAATTGTCCTGTTTGATGTCCATTCCTAGAGCCAACATGGGAGCCATGGCGCATTGGTAGGAGTAGCTATCCAGTTGTTTGTTGAAGCGGCTCTCCCCGCTGACATCCCAGGAGAGCGTGGTTTCCTTGAAAAAGGGCAGCCACTCGAAAAGTGTCTGATGAAATGACAGCTTTATTGGATGATACCCGTATCCGTAGTCGCTATAGTGTAGGGGCACAGAACGGCGCATGGTCTCAAGATCATTGCGACGTCCACCGCTAGCGCACGAATCGATCCACAGGCCGGGATTTCTCGCCAGCAAGTCATCCCAGTACTTCAGGTAGCCCTGGACGTGCAGGTTCTCGTTAAGTCCCTGGCGATCCTCCGCCTCATTCTGGCGCCAATATTCCAGGGGCTCGAAGTTGAAATCCTGCCTGTAGATCTTGATGCCGTTGTCTCTGATCAGCTTGCACACGTGGTCGGTCAGCCATTGGCGGCATTCCGGGTTGCCCAGATTCAACAGACTATTCTCGTTGTCCTTCAGCCGGAGCAGCCATTCAGGGTGTTCGGTGCTGAGTTCTGTGCCCTGCCGTACCCTTTCCGGCTCAAACCAAACCAACAGGTCAGCGCCGTTCCGGGCTGCGCAATCGGATACAGGCTTCAGACCATTGGGGAACCTCTTGGGATCAGGTTCCCATGTGCCGGTGTTGGGCCAGTGACCCGCACAGGGATACCACCCGGCATCGATCCACCAGACGTCAAAGTTAAAGCCGAGTTGTTTGAATTTCTCGATATACCGGATCTGGTTCTCTTGTGTCGCAGCCGTGAATTCCTCGCCTTCATCAGTGCCGGCGACAGCCAGCAACGGTTTGTGTGGCTGCCCGTTGGGTCTGGGCATAATGTGAGCAAAATACCACCGGCGCCATAAGTTTACTGCTCGGGACGCGTCCCCCGACCAGGCGAGGACGGTCATACGAGGCGTGCGGATGCTTTCACCGGGCTTCAGCCGCAGGTTGGTTTTTTCCTGGCGCGCCCGCACATGGACGCCGTCTGCCAGTCCATCGAAATGAACGGCCCACTGTGCCGGCCAGCCGATGGCGAGGGATAGACCCCACTTATCGAACCTGATGCGAAAGTAGGGGAACGCACCGTTACTGGGGCGTCCTCCGTTGGGGGCAAAGCTGACCGAGTCTCCTTTGTCTATGGGTTTCTCGTTAGGTGTGTACCCTTTTTCGCTGTAGAAGTCGCCGTTATTTGAATACAGAACTGGCTCGGAACCTTGGAACGTTCCATCCAGGGCCGAGATGTCGCGAATGATTGGAGTGGTCACTTGCCCTTTGTTGCTAAACCATGCCACCCATTCCATCACCGGGTAGTCACCGTACTCCGTACACTCCACTCGAACCTGCAAACCGGTTTTGGGGTCTGTTCCTTCGAAAACCGTTTCGGAGCGATCGTTGTCGACACGGTGTTTGTTTACAACCGGGCGCCACTCTTTCGGGATGCCGTGTATGGCTTTGCCATCCAGCGCAAAGGAAATGGGAAGATCGGTGGCACGGGAAAGGAACCGTTTGGCCAATGCCTGGCTCTGCAACATGTCCGCGGGCTTTGGCATCGTCGGTATAGCGCGTGTTGTATTGCTTGCCGCATTTGGTGTGGTTGTCGAGATCCCCTTCATAGTTTCTGCACAAGCTGGACAAGCGAGGAGGTCGCACGCCAGCACACTCACAGCGAACAACGCTGCGACTTGTGCGCTCGTTTTTAGAAACTCACACCAGGTGATTCGTTTGCTCTTCTCACTCATAATGATCCTCTCTCTCCCAGCCCGCTGTGCTGGTTCCTTTATCTTCCCGTACCACCTCGTGCCGGGGCGATGTTAGGTCCCGGAGTTCGGCTGGCCAAAACTGATACGTCGGGGTTACCTCGGCTGAGGGCTGTGTGAACCTGGGACTCGGGTTTCTGCCCAGTGGCGTTGACCATTAGATTGGCGTCCAAGAGGTAGGCCAGCCTGACCCTGGCTCTTCTTAGGGCCCGCGCCTTGGTGTTTGCGGCCATTAGCACGGCGAGGAACTATTTCGTCTCGGCGATCACGCAATCGCAGTTAGGCCATGCATACCTGAGAAACTGAATAGTGCCGGACACATTGCTCCTCGGGGTTCTCCTTTAGCGTGTACCCCCGGCATCAACAGGCGTATGACGGGCTGAACTTCAAAACGAAAGGAGTCGAGCCGGTGCTATCGCTCCCTCTGCCCGATCGGAGGGAAGGGAACGACGGCGGCCCCTACAAACCGAGAACCAACTTATCGACACGCTTCGCCACGTCGCGCAGGTATGCTTCGTCGCCCGGGTTAAGCTCGGTCGTGGTCCATCCGGTGTAACCGACGTCAGCAAACGCTTTGCGCACGGCTGCCCAGTCGATGTCGCCGTCGCCGAGATTCACAAACTCCGTCTGGAACGGGCTGAATCCCTGCGTCAGCACCTTAAAGTCTTTCAGGTGAACTTTCACAAAGCGCTTGCCGAGCGTGTGAATCCAGTCCTGCGGATAGCCGAAAATGACCACATTGCCCACATCGAAGTACTGTTTGACCCAAGGACTCTTGAATTCGTCCACATATCTTGCCATCTCGAGCGGGCTGAGCAGGAATTTGTTCCAGACTTCTTCGATGGCGATGATGACCTTCAATTCTTCCGCCAGCGGGATCAGGGTGCGAATATTCTTTTGCGAGCGTATCCAGGCATCATGGTAACTGGTGTCTGCGTTGACGACGCCGGGAACACACAGCACGGTTTCCGCTCCCCAGAGCTTGGCGTTATGGAGCGACGTCTTCATGCCGTCCAGCGATCTCTTCACTACGGCAGGGTCACTGGAGGAGAGCGGGTTGTCCCAGTGGGCCATGTTCATGACGGAATGGATAGGGAGCTTGGCATCTTCCGAGGCCTTTTTGATTTCCTCGGCCACCTCAGGATTTTCTATAGTCTGCGCTTCCACTCCCTCGAACCCTACGTCGCCGGCAAGCTTGAAGCGATCGGCGTAGCTCAGGTCCTTGGGAAGCATGTAAATCTGCACGGCCTTTTTGATGCGCCCAGCGGCAGGAGCCGGGGCAGGCGCGGCGGCTGCCAAGTTGGTTGCTGCCGGGACAAGCGATGCCAGCGGCGCCGCGCAGGCGGCGCCCACGGAAACCTTCAGAAAATCCCGGCGCGAAGAGTTTTGCTTCATAATGACCTCCTGTTTTGAGTGCCGGCGCAGTGTGCAGAGACGCTTTTCCCGGCACATATGATTATCCACGTTGAATCGCAAGGATTATGGGCGAACATATGGCGCACGTCAACGTCTGAGAGCGGGCGACGCTCAGCGGTCTTATCTCCGTCGGATTGTCCGCTGGCCTTGCGAACCCACAGCAAATCTGAAGACCATCTTTGGCGTGGCGACTTGCGAACCGCGTCACATATCCTGACAGGTTATTCTGCAACTTATGCGAGCTGGCCGCCGTCCACGAACAGCAGCACGCCGTTCACATAATCGGCATCGCGCGAGGCCAGGAACGTCGCGGGCCCGGCGACGTCCTCGGGACTGCCGACCCGCCCCACAGGAATCAACTGCTCGTACTTCTTCATGAAATCGCGATTTTTCAGGAAAGGCTCCGACAGGCGCGTCCGGATTAGCCCGGGGCCGATCGCATTGCAATTGATCCCGTACGGTCCCAGTTCACGGGCCAGCGTTTTGGACAGGATGAACAAGCCGCTTTTCGAGACGTTGTAGGGGGCCAGATTCGCTTCCGCATCCCAAGCATTCGTAGACGACATGAAAACCATCTTGCCGCGCCGCTGCTTGACCATGTGGGGGGCCACGGCGCGCGCCACCAAGAAACCTCCTCGCAGGTTGATTCCCAGCGTCCTGTCCCACAGCTTCTCATCCGTCTGGACGAAGGGGACACTTTTGCTCACTCCCGCCACGTACACCATCACTTCCAGGCGTTTGTACCAGCGGATGATCTGTGCCACTGTGGCGTCCACCAGTCGTTTCTTCTGGACATCGCAGTAGAGCGTGCGCACGTTTCCGCCCGCTGTGCGGATCTCCTTCTCCGTGCGCGCCATCATGGGGCGATCGATATCCGCAATCACCAAGCGCGCGCCTTCGCGTGCCAGGCGCACGGCGATCGCCTTTCCGATGCCCTGTGCGCCGCCCACTACTAGCGCCACTTGGTCCTCAAATCGACCCGGAATAGAGTTCTTCATAGTTCGCCCTCAAGGCTTCATGTCAGCATTCTTCATTTTCCCAGGCCGCCGCGTTGCTTAACCACATACTTCTCGATGTTTTCAACGGTGTCGACCCACACCCCGTTGGCCGGGTCCTGCATGTATTTGCAGAGCGCGGCAAGAGCAATGGTATCCGTGACCTGAAAGGCCTTTTGGCCGATGTCGTGACCCGCAAAGATAACCCAACCACCCTGCTTGGCAGCTTGGGAGATGTTTTTCACCATGTCGATGTAATCCATATCGTCGAAGGCTATGCCGCCGGCTTGGGCCAGATCGCAAAACACCGGGTCATTGTAGTATTCATCCATGTAGCCACGCCCGACCAGGAACTTCTGGCCGATGAGCGGCACGTAGCTCTTCATCTCGGGACCCCTCCCCACGAACTTCTGGCCGCAAGGGTAAGCAAAAGTAACGGGGTGTACGCCCAGAAGCTCCTGAATCTGCGCACTTGCATCGTCAAGCTGTTGGGACATCTGCTCCAGGGTGTAGTTCTCCAAGGCGTTGTGGAGCGACCAGGGGAAATTGCCCGTGCAAGGATGGCTCACGCTATGGCTTCCGATCTCATGCCCGCTGGCCACCGCGCGTTTCCAGCCGTCGAGCCGTCGCCTGAGCGCGCCCGGATTAACGAAGAAGGTAACCTTGACGCCGGTGGGGTTTATTACGTCCAAACCTACATCCACTTGGCTGGCGCGCCCGTCGTCGAAAGACAGGCTGACGGCTACCCGCTTCCCCTCAGGCCAGTGAATGACCTTGGTGCTTTCTTGGGGGACGGGATAAGACAAAGATTGGTTCCATACGGCTGTTGCGAATAACAATGAGAAACACAGTGAGAGGACGAAGTACCATGCGTTTCGCGACATCGTTTGTGCCTCCGCGGTTATTGGGCCAGGGTGCCGCGGACCGATTCTTCGCGGCCTACTCCCGGTGTGCGTTAGTATACTCCGGCAAGAACTCTGAGGCGCCGCTTTCTAAATCGAGCCGGGACGAAGGAGGATATCTTGCCCAGCTCGGCAGTTGGAGACTCGTAACCTCCCGGACGACGATTACATCGGCCACCAGGCGCTGTGGCAGGCGAAGGAGTAAAGCCGGCAACTGGTGCGGTCCTGAACCAGGGCTGGACGCCGGCCGCGCGCAAACGCTGCGCCGTAACAAGCTCGTAGGCACCCTCGAACCCGTGCCGGAAAGCCCCGAGAGTTATCTCGACTTATTCAGCAAATAAGGCTTCTTTACTGCGAGGCGGGAACGGATTGGAGACGCACACAAACACACCCCTTGAGCAAAACCCACCTCCCTCGCCCGCATGAGATATCGGCATGGGTTGTGCCACTACCCGTCTTGGCCCGAGAGCTCTCCCTCAGACACACACTGTACAATTTCCTGAAGCGCTACATAATCTTCATGGTCCCAAACCGTGTTGCCTCGCGGGTCGCCGTAGGTCTCGATCGATCGTAGGAAAGCTTGCACGACCTCGGGGTCGAAGTGTGTATCCCGACAACGAAGCACCTCCAAGATAGCCTGCTCGAGAGTGAGGGCTTTCTTGTACCCGCGTTCGGAAACCATCGTGTCAAAGCTGTCCGCCAAGGTCAGGATTCTAGCGCCGAGGGGGATTTCGTGACCCTTCAAGTGGTCGGGATAACCACAACCATCGAACTTTTCGTGGTGGTGCCGCACCATCAGGCCGATTCGCTGGGCGACTGCCACCTTCAAGGGATCCAGGATTCTCTGGCCGTTCACGCTGTGGCCCTGCATGGCGGCGTACTCTTCCGCGGTAAGGGACGCTGGCTTATACAAAATAGTGTGTGGGATGCCGATCTTGCCGATATCGTGGAGGATGCCGGCGCGCCGGATCTCTGCCACTTCTTCATCAGGCAGGTGCATCTGGCGAGCGATTTGCGCCGCCACCCGTGAAACCGCCTGACTGTGGTCCCGCGTGTAATGGTCAGAAAGATCGATAGCGCGCGCCAGCGAGGTGACGGCGTCGACCACCCTGACCTCGCCGTCTGCGTCGACCGCCTTTTCGAGGTGATTGAGGATCTCGGTAAAGGCTTCAGGCCCCGTGGAAAACTTCCGCTTAAACTCCACGTCTAAGTAGGCCTCGACCTGTACATAGTGTGGGACCGGCATCGCCCCGCGCACCCGGTTGCCTTTCTCGTGCTTGGCCAAGTACATTCCCGTATCCGCCACCTGGAGGATCTGTTTGTGGGTGGCCCCGTGTTGAGGGTAAACTGCAATACCGAAACTGGCCGTAACGTGGTGCGTGGCCAGTAAGGGTTCTTTCTCAATACTCCTGCGAAAACGTTCGGCGGCGCGTTGGGCTTCTTCCTCTGTCGTGTCGGGCAGCAGGACGGAAAACTCGTCCCCGCCGTAACGCGCAAGCACGGAGGATTGCCGAAGCTGATCGTTTAACAGTTTGGCCACCTGCCTGAGCACCCGGTCGCCCTCTAAGTGGCCATGCTGGTCGTTCACGGGCTTGAACTGATCGAGGTCCATCATGATGACGGCGAAGGGGCGGCCGGAACGTTGCGAGCGGCCCAACTCCCGTTCAAGCGCTTCCATGAAGTAACGGTGGGTTTTGAGGCCGGTAAGGCCGTCAGTGATAGCTTCTTCCACGGCATTTTGATAGGCTCGCGCATTGTGCAGGGCAATGGAGAGCTGGTCGGCCAGTGTTTTGAGCGTTAGCACATCCTGGGCAGAAAAGGCTTGGTCGCGACGGCTCTCCAGTGTCAAGACGCCCAGCAACTCATCCTGGTATGCCAGCGGCAGGCTCACGCCTGAGCGTACCTCTGGGGCAAGCATGGATTGCTCCGGCTCGCTCGGAACCCAATTTGCCACCACAGGCTCGCCGCGCTTCGCTGCGGTGCCTGCTAATCCCCTGCCTATGGGGGCGCGGTGGCCAACCAATTCCTTCCCATAGCCTGACTCGGCTTGCACCACGAGTTCATCGCTCTTACGATCCCAGACGTCAAGGCGTGCCCAGTCGAGTCCAAAGGCCTTACGCACCTGATTGCAGATATTCGGCAGCAACTCTTCGGTGTTGAGGACAGATGTCGCCTTTCGCCCAATTTCGTTAAGCAAGGCCAAATGGCTGGCACGGCGCTGCTCCCGTTGGAACGCGCGGGCATTTTCAAAAGCACCTGCCGCCTCATTAGCGAGCACACAAATCAGATCCAACTGCTGGACCCTGATGGCCCGCTCGCGCTCGAAGTTGGCCACCGACAGCACTCCCTTGGAGCCGTCGGAGAAGGTGATAGGCACCCCGCACCAAGTGCGGATCGGAGGGGTCCCGGGCGCGAAGGACGAAGGGTACCTGGCCCATTGCCAATTTTCCTCAATCACGAGCGGGGCGCGGGTCCGCGCCACCTCTTTTTCCAGCCAACTCGCCTCCGTGCCTGTCGCTGACCCTGCATCGCTACAGTGCTTGAAGAGTACCGCGGTTTCCAGGGGCCCCTCGGGCGAGTCCTGCATGGCGAGCGCGAAGTCACATCCTGGCAGCAAATCCTTCATATTTTGCCGCAGGTTTGCCACCTGTTCGTGAAGGTCGAAGCTCTCGCGCATCGCCCGGCCCACTAGATCGAGAGTCCGCAGATACTTGTCGTGCCGCTGTTTCTCACGAACTAACGACCAATTATCCAAGGCCGCGTTCAACTGATTGCCTATGACCACTGCCAAGTGCAGTTCCTCGGGTTTATAGACCTCCCGCGTGCGCCGACCTGCCACCAGCGCTCCGTAGGTACTCCTTTGTGTTGCCAAGCCAATGATGAGCAGCGATCTCAAGCCTTCCTTCTTCATGATGGCCACGAACTCGCGAAACTGAGGGCCGAAAGAGCGTGCCTCCAGCTCCTCCGCCCCCAAATCGGCAACCACCAGCAAGTTTCCCCATCTTTTTGCAGATGAGGCGACATACTCCCGCATGGCCTCCGCGGACAGTTCTTCTACCGCAGGCGCGGAAAAGCCGCAAGCACTGATGTGGCTCAAACCTGCACCGGCTTCTCCCTCCAAGAGAACTAACCCCTGCCTTGCACTTAGGTTTGTCAGCGTCCCGGCCAGAGCGCCTTCGGCCATCTTTTTAGGATCACTGCATTCGTCAAGGTTTTGGTTGAAGTTTTGAAGGTTGGAAAACAAACTCACCAGGGAGTTACGCTGGACCGCGGCCCGTCGCCCCTGTATTCTAGCGCCAACGACTAGTGCACCAAAAAGAGACAACAGAAGTATCAGTGAGGGCAAGTGCCAAAGCAGTTGGGAGACGAAGGTATCTATCACGCTCATGATCAGGGTGCCTGCTGCTGATCGGGCAATCATCACCAGCACGATGCGGCCGGTCGCGATTCAGGGGGAGGCTCGGCTAGCTGGGGACCCGTCTCTCTCCCGACAAATTTGTATGGTCCTCTAGGAAGCCGCGCCCACGTTCCCGCCTCGCTTTGATGATGACTGCTGCTAGCAAGGCAATTGACACCTTGAGAACCCAATCAAACCATGCCATCTTTTCCTTCCCTTGCCGTGATGGCACTGACAGCGCTAGCCTCCCGATCTTCTGCTAGCACTGAGCTGGATTCTAGTCATGAAGATGCCGGCGTTCAACGGTACTATGGTAAGGTACTAAAGTAATGCCTCAACTCACCGTTGCCGATCTAGCGACACGCCTCAAGTGTAGTCCTAGCTTCCTGTACCGTCATACCCAGAAATACGCCTCAGACACTATTCCCTTGGCTATCTGGCTCGGAAATCGACCGATGTTCGGACTCGCTGAGGTCGATGGTTGACTCCAGGCTCGCAAGCCCAGTCGGAACTGTGTTAATCTTGCAGACGGAAGCGTGGCTGCCCGTGACGGGAGCATTAAACAGATGTTGCGGAGTTGCCACCAAGAAGGTCACGTCCGTAAGCGTTGCCATAAGCGGTGACAAGAAGTCATCTGTGGATGTAAGTCACTCAAAGGAAGGGGCTGGAGGGATGGGTGAGCGGTTGAAACCGGCGGTCTTGAAAACCGATTCAAGGCTTGCGGCCAACCCTAACAAAATCTAACCAAACCTCTTGCCAGCCAAGCATTTACAGGACCTATCGACTTCATTTTCTATCGCCTGATTTCACTCGTTTTGACCCGGCTATAGTGACAGTTTGGTGACACTGGACCATTCGTTAGGTCCGGCCGGCAGGACTGTCACCATCGCTTTTTGTGAGACCAACGGGCGCGATGGATTTTTTCTGGACCGCCAACATGGGAAGACGACAGTAAATTGGGAGCAAAGAACATTGCGTTTCCTGCACCTCGTTCTGCCTACTGAGAAACACCGGGTTTTCACTCTTTCCTTTGCTCACGGTTCTAATGGAGCACAAACGGAGAACACCAACTCCGCAAATGACGACTCATCGGCCGGGAGCTTCTGCGGAAGTCAAAAGGAGCTGAAGTTCTCCGGCGAACGTACCCAAATCCCCTGCGGCATATTCGCGATCGTTCTGCTGCACGACCAGGCTGTATCTATTTCACCCGCAATCCGTTCGAATCGTTCGCTCGGTCGGTGGTGACTACGGGATTTTCAGTTATCCAGGACGCCACTTGGCGTCCGCAAAGGGCGTTTCTCGGGCCAAATCCGGCGAAGCCCCCAACCAGCAAAGTTTCCGAACGCGCGATTCAGTAGAAGTCAGCCGGGAAACGCGGGCACCGCGTCCGCGGTTAAGCGATTTGCCAGCCGGATGTGCCGATTGACCTTGGAGTAACGGGGCGGTATGATCTGCGGCAAAACTGCAGGGACCGATCAGCATCCTTTGCGACCGTGTGCCTGTGAGGTGGTTCCGTTTGTGGAGACTATTAGAGCGAGTTGAAGGGGAGCAATATGCCTCTAGGACTAAAACGCCCTTTGGCAATCTTTGATATCGAGACAACCGGTGTTGTGCCAGAAATTGATCGGATAGTGGAGATTGCCATTCTAAGAATGTCTCCGGACGGAACCAGGACCGGGTACCGCCAACTGGTTAATCCTCAGATACCGATTCCTCCCGAAGCCACCGAGGTGCACGGAATCAGCGATACGGACGTTCGAGATCAAAAGACCTTTCCAGAAATCGCGAACGAAGTTGCTGAGTTCATGCAGGATTGCGACCTTGCCGGTTTTAACGTTATCGCCTTTGACCTCCGGCTATTAACGGCCGAGTTCAAGCGGGCCGGGGTTGAGTTTTCGGTTGAGAGCAGGTCAATAATTGATGCTCAACGCATATTCCACATCCGCGAGCCGCGCGACCTTTCGGCCGCTGCCCGCTTCTACCTGGGGGTCGAGCACGGGGAAGCACATTCTGCCGCTGGTGACGTCGAAGTTACCTGGAATGTTCTGCAGGCTCAGTTGGAGCGATATCCTGATCTCCCACGCGATGCCGCTGGGCTCCACGACATTTGTAACCCCGCCGGAAGCCGATATGTGGACCCGGACAGAAAATTCGAGTGGAGGTATGGCAAGGCGGCATTTGCATTCGGTATGCACAGGGGAAAGCTTCTCCAGGACATCGCCAACGAGTCACCGGATTATCTTAGGTGGATGTGCGACGGACAATTCCCTGCCGAGGCCAAGAAGATAGCGCGTGAGGCACTGGAGGGGACATTTCCAGAGCGCAAGAATGTGCGCCCCACTTGAGGCCCGTGGGAGCGCTCAGGCGACAGTCTGAGAGCAGGGCAAGAAAGCATGACCAAGCGCCCAGCCGGTTCTGTCCCCCCGTTTCATGGCGGAAGCGCCTCCCTCACTAGAGCGGCGTTTACCCCGCGTGCTGCTCTATTCCCCTGTGAAACCCGCGCCGAGCTTTCACTCGCAGTTCAAGGCAAGGCCCGCTAGGAGCAATCGTTCATGCATATATCCGAACTCCGCATCCGGAACTTCAGGAACTTCATAAACGCTCGGTTCACCTTTCGGGAAGGGGTCAATACTCTGATCGGAGAGAATGGCTCGGGCAAGACGAATGCCCTGCACGCACTCCGACTTTTGATTGACGAAACCTTGGAGCGGAACGCTATCAACCTGCGGGATGCAGATTTCTGT
>Ga0326728_10022147_pt1 | contig 11839 bp, 19 predicted proteins | sample MB3enrmetagenome_FD_207602 | JGI IMG/M metagenome (GOLD analysis project Ga0326728, IMG submission 207602) | Lab enriched peat soil microbial communities from McLean, Ithaca, NY, United States - MB31MN | ecosystem: Environmental > Terrestrial > Soil > Wetlands > Peat | place: USA: New York... | reverse complement strand
AGATCGCATAGAGAAGGGCAAAAGTTGCGGTCCCTTCTTGTCTAGCCCCGATTCTCGCACAGGGGAACCATGATAGTCGATGCTGGCGTGTCAGGCGCACAACCCGCTCTCATGCAACATTGCGGTGCGACCGAGCGGCCAGAAATGGGAGAAGCCGTCCCCAGCAGATAGAACACTCGCGTTTTGATTCGTAAACGGCTGCTGGCTTGGAATGGTAGGAATCAGGATAGTAAAACGACAGCACTTTGGCGGTCAGCTCAGGTTCCGTTCCAGCATTCAACGGACGTGCGACTACTACCTTTGGCATTGTCATAACAAAACCCCAACCATCGGAACGCTACGGCTTGCAGGAAAGCAACTCGACAGGATTCTTAACAGGCTGACTCATCGCGCTGACAAAGGATGTATAACAACGCTCACTTCATCCAGAAATTGCGCTACCTGGGCGGGCAGGGCACAATTGCGTCGGCCGCCGCAAACCGTTCACACCGCTCCAGATTTGGGGTTTGATAGGCCTTAACCTTGTGGGCGAAGTGTCGACCGCTTCGCGGATGAACGAAAAGCGGTTCGTCCGCGGCTGACTTTCTCTTGTACTACGCTTCAATTGCTTTTAGGTTGAGCAGGGAGTCAAGGTCTAATTTGCGTAGTTCACTGGTGAAGGTCTTAAGTGAAAAGAGTGCGCGGCCCGCGTCACTGTCTGAATTCAGTGGCATAACGTCGCGCTCGTTGAATCCCCTAACGGTGTCGCTCAGCCTTTCAAGTTCGTCGAGTGCTGCTTGTAGTTTCGAGTTTGTCATTGTGCATCCTTGCTTGTTGCGGAACCACACACCCGCCTGCATTCGCCCGTGCCGGCGCTCTTCTGAACTCCCTGCACCGGCGTTGAACCGTGCGCCCTCACTAACGTATCAACTGCGGCTTGCGGCGGTCTGATCAATAGCGCTCACCAGCTCAGGTCATGGCAGGCCCAGCTGAAAACCTGCAAATAATCGGACATGCACTCGCGCAAGAAGCAGAACTGGTTCGGGCGTCAAACTAAAGATGGTTTCTGGGGAGGAAACCTTTAGGAATGGATGCAGCAAAGGACATCAGCACAGCCCCGTTGGCTGTGCCCCGGTTCACATCCTCGAAGGCTCGGATACTGGTCAGGTCATCGAGGCTGCCTCTTCGGAGCTTTGGGAATGGGACTCCGTCGTCTGCTCCCTTTCGCACCTCTTCGGGAACCCTTCCCAGCACCGCCGAACGCCGCATTGCTTGCTTTTGCTGTTGACCGTTCCTCAGAAACCATCCTCTTTGACGCCCGGACCGTCTCCGCTTCCTTCGCGTTTGCCCATCCGACTCTCTGCCGTTTTTCGCCTGTGTCTGCCATGATCTGAGTGTCTCCTTTCAACCGGTGCTCTAATACATGTCTGAGCTAGGCATTGCTCCTGCACACCAGCGGTTTCGGATGTCGTTGCTCGATAATCTAAGGAATGCAGGTTCATGGCGGGCCTTCATCAAGCGCGATGTCCCATCAAGGCACTCCACGAACGATTCTTCTTTTTCAACACTTCCACCGAGACGATAAATGACAGCAGGGTAGCCACGTTGACCGCCAGAATAGTGTTGGCGGGAATCACGAGTGCGAAGACGGAAGCAAACAGGCCAGCAAGAGCCAGAAGTACGGGAATCCAGAGGAACCTATCGGCCAGATTCGAGAGAACGAAGCCTCCAATAGCAACCAGCCAGACGGCAAGCAACAGTACTGCGCAATCGCGGGCTGACCCCCAGAACAGGCTACTTAGCAAAGCAGCACCCGTGAACGATTGCAACAGCGTCGTAAGCATTGTGGGCCTCAATTCATGACCGCGTTCGCGAGCTGAGTGACGGTCGGTGGCAGTAACCAATGGCCTAGTATTCAATGGGCGCCTTGCGAATACTGGTCACAATTGACCACCCCGGCAGGGAAAGAGCTGTTGCTGCGAATTCCGGTGAAATGCTCCGGTGATTCCGGCGATGTCTTCGGATTACTGCCATATTGGCAGCTTTATGATGCCCGGTCTGATCAAAAGTGCACGTATGACGCACGCATGCAGAGAGCGACAGCAGCCTGATTGACGCGGTCATAGGCAGCCATGCGGTTGAACTGGCCACAGTGATCACTTTTGAACAGTCACGCCGCCGCCCAGGATGCTCCAATTGCTGTTTCGGGATCCAAAAACAGAATCTCAAGTAAGGTGTCGGGCTATTGGGAGCTAAAACGGAAATTCCAGTGAAACCCTGTTTCGATTACCGGTTAAAAACCGAGAAGGCGTAAGGTCTAGCGATGTTTGCCCGCTGTGTTTCTATACGTTTGAACCCTCATACCCTGGCAGATTTTGGTGAGACCTTCGAAAAGTACGTACTGCCTCTACTGCGCCAACAAACGGGGTTCCGCGATGTGATCACGCTGGCAGCCGAGGGCGGCATGCATGTGACCGCGATCAGTATCTGGGACAGCAAGGAACAAGCTGACAGAGGTGCGACCGATGTGCCTATTACTTGAACAAACTGGAGAAGGTGTTGGACGGCACGCCTAAGGTCCGGGTCTCGGCCGTAATTAATTCCACCTTTCACCACATCGCTGCGGTCACAGCAGCCTGAATCCTGGAGCACATCAAGCGGAATCCCGGGCAATCGGCGCGGACCACGTGAGTCCTAGTGCTTATTTGATGCGGTAGATCTACTTAAGCGGGTCGATAGACAGGCAACCGCTCGGGACTATAGAAGCCGGCAGGTCATTTTTCCGCAAGGCGACAGTCGGATGCGCTATACTACGTCCGCAGTGGCACGGTGAAGCTGACGGTCGCGTCCAAGAACGGCAAGAAAGCGGTCCTCGCCATTTTGGGGCGCGGCGATGTGTTTGGCGAAGGTTGCTTAGTCCGGCAGTCGCCGCGGATGTCTACCGCTACGGCCATTCATTCTTCCACCATTGCCCGCGTGACAAGGACAGCCATCATCCACGTCCTTCATTAACAGCCCGCCTTCGCGCAGGTCTTTGTCTCGTATCTGCTCTTTCGCATCGGGCGGCTGGAAGAAGAATATGTAGACCAGGTTCTCAATCCCAGCGAAAAACGACTGGCCAGAATCCTGTTGCTCCTGGTGGGCTTTGGACCGCAGTTCAAGCCGGACTCGGCCCTGCTGAAGGCGAGCCAGACAACCCTCGCGGAGATGGTGGGCACCACCCGCTCCAGAGTGAGTTACTTTGAGTTACTTTATGAATCGGTTCCGGAAAAAGGGTCTCATCGACTACAACGGCAGCCTGCGGGTGCACAAGACGTTGCTCCACTTTCTCCTGCATGAGTAAGACTCGCGCCCGCTTGCACAACCCGGCACGTGGGGCCCGTCGGTCCTGAAGCGCATTTGTCTCCCGGCACCTACCAGGAGGGTGTCGGTCGGTTTCCAGACCACTATCACCCCACAAGCCGCATGCGCCGGCCGCTCTCGGATTACCTCGCGTTGTCCTGTTCTGTCGTGAAGCAAGGTTTGGCCGGCGGCGCCTGTGCAAATTACTGGAAGTTCTGACTGATGCCATTTGGCCTATAACGCTCAGGTGGCCGGCGCCGATTCAGCCAAAGCTGCAGCTCCCACTGCGGTGAACTATAATTTATTTGCTCGGCGGGAGCCCGCGCATACGCTCCCCGAGGGGGAGGGGTTGCATGTCTATTAAGCGCCCCGTAGCGGCCGAGAAGAAAGGACGGAAGACGGCAGATAACGCGCACCCGCCTCTGCGCCTAGTGGCAGCTCGGGAAGCGGTGGTCAGTCCGGCAGAGATTGGCGTGTCACGGGAACGGCGTGCCGCTTTCGATCCTCGCCTCCTCCTGACGAAACTTGCGGGGGGAAAGACCAACCGGGAGTACCTGGACAAACAGGCCATATTTTCGCAAGGGGACGCGGCCGATGCGGTGTTCTGCATCCAGAGCGGCAAGGTGAAGCTTACGGCTGTATCCAAGCGTGGCTCCCAGAAGAGAAGCGTCAAGTTGCGCCGCATGGAATTTCAGGACCGCATGGACGAATGGGCACGCGCAGGACTGATACTGGGCTGGAGCGTCTGGGTTCTCCGGGCAGCGTTGGTACAAGAAGAAGGCCGGTCGAGCGCCCCCGATGATTTTGCCAGGTGCGCCAAATTACGCCCGGAAAGGCTTTTGTGACCGCCGCCACATCCTGCCGTGATTCATGCTCGTACAAGATGCCAAGATTTTGTTCTAAACTAAACACTTGGAAAGCCAGTAAGAACAGCTCCCGTCTTCGACCTTGCCAACAGAGTTATCCGAATGGAACAGGCAGGCATCAACGCTAGACCTGACCAACTCTCTTGCGAACGTTCCGGACACGTCTGTGTGGACGGTCCCGCAAGCAAAACGCCCCAGCAAACGACGACTGGAATCAATCAGATGGGAATGGCCGTGTCCAGCCCTGAAAAGGCTGGCGTCCGCGCCGCTTATCCCGATTTTGCAGCACCCCAACCCATGAGATGCGGTGGTTTGGCCCACATTCATTTGGCCGCGTCAGCATGCTAGACCTTAACTGTCCTTCCTGAGGAATTTTCGCCGGCCCAGTCCAACGCTGCCGTGCAGTTCCTCGTGCGGGACGTTGACGAAAAGGCGCCACGTTCTGTCATAGCCGGTAGCGCCCGGCACTTCGCGCTCAGGAGCGGGACCAAGCCATGCTCTAGTACTGCGGCCGGTCAGCTCGAGCAGGCGTTCGCGTACCGGCGGCGGAATATCGGCCTTGACGTGATCGGCCAGCCAACCGAAGCGCCGCACGAGAGTGCCTGATTCGATCCGCTGGAGATAATCGGCTGCCGGCTGCCTTGTTCCGGTCGAACCGACGGCTGGCGGTCGCCAAGATGGAAGCCGCCTCCCCTACGCCGCCGGCAAGGGCCGGACGATCTACGCAATCGATAGCCGTCTTTTCGCGGTAGGAGATCATGACCGACCTTGTAGCTGAGCACATCGACCGGCGCGAAACCGAAAAACTTGTTTGCCGATGGATTGACGATCCGGACGCGCGCCTCTCCTACGCGGCGCGCGAACCCACGTAGATTCGGAAGTGCTGAGGCAAACTCCGGCATCCGCGGGCGTGTTCCGTTAGTGTTCCAAAAAACCGCGTGTTTTAGATGGAAGATTTTCTGTCTTCGGCGGGTAAGTGACTGAAAGGAATGGTGGAGCTAGTCGGGCTCGAACCGACGACCTCAGCAGTGCGATTGCTGCGCTCTCCCAACTACCAGCCTTTTTGGACCAAATGAGAACCGCTGAACTGCGGAGTCTCACTTTGTGGGGTCTCAGGGAAAACGGAAAGCCATCAATGCACCAGTGGCCGACTTTCGTTCCAAGAAGGCTGTAATGCCCCTGGTGGCCGAAATCTTGTTCCCCGTGAATGTCGGTAGCCAACCCGTGGAAGCCACCATGCCCCTACAGCAGTTCGTGGAGACGGTGTGCCGTTTAAAGATGTTCTTCTCATTCATCGTTGTTTTTTTTCTCAACGATTGAAAAGACAATGCAACCCGTGACAACATCGGGAGAAAGATTGCCGATAAGCCCCCGGGTGGGCTGCTGATACCAAGACGAAAATGAGTGGCAATTTCGTGGTAATGACACCGCCATCGTGCGGGACGCAATCGAGTATGATGGCCGTGGAATTGAGATTCGGACAGCTTGCGCCACCCTGGTTCCGAAGCTGGCCAGACACCCTGCCCGAAGTTCCTCATTGCTGTTTGTTCTTCTGTGAAACACTTCTGCTTCGGCTGGGGAGATGCGTGAAAACGAACTTACCTAGACCGAATATCGGCGTAGAATAAAAGTACCTGCTGGCGTGGACGTTCCGTGGTGGGTTGGAGCCGCGATTTGATGTCTACCGCCGCCGGGAAAGTGATTAGCTCTGCTGCTGCAAAAGCAACCATCCTCTGCATCGATAGATATCCTAGCCTTCTGCCAACCGTGAAACTCCTCTTGCAATCATTAGGGTACAAAGCGCTGACGGCTTCCAGTGTCGATGAGGGGCTGTCGCATCTCTCGGAAAACCGAATTGATATTGTGATTTTGGATTACACCCTCTGCGAGCATGACCACCGCAAGAATGGGTGCGTTGGTGACCGAATCCGTGCCGTCCAACCGAATGTCAAAATTGTTGTATGGTGCGCTGACGATGCCCCTTCCAAGAATGGTTCCCCTTGTGCCGATGTAATTCTCATCAAGCCAGTTGACCCACGGGAACTCGCGACACAGCTTGGTTTCCTACTCGGAAGTTCCACAGCGTTGGCCTAATTTAAAATCTCTTCGCCAACCGCCTCATTTTCATCCCATACATTTTCCAAGATTCTCATGGCCTGAACGGCGGCACCATCCACGGTCTTGATGTAGCAATTCTGTGTCACGGCAACCGAGCTGTGCCGTAAGATCGCCTGAATTGTTTTGTCTGGCACGCCCAACGAGTACAGGTTCGTAGCAAAGCCCTTCCTTGGAGAATTGGCCGAATGATACGGACAACGAGGTTATCGAAACTCAGCGGTTTGCCCGATTTGGAGGAGAACATCAGGCCGGTGTTTCCCCCCACCTTTTCCCGGTGCCGCTTCAAGGATTCGTGGCACGGGCTTTATCACAGGAATTGGAGCCTTACTGCCCCGATGCTCGCGATGCAATCGGGCCGCATCAACTGAGATAGCGCAACGGCGACTCAGGAAATTCCCACGACAGGGGAGACACCTGAGGAACGTGACACGCAGAAAGTGGAGGCTCTTAAAGGGTGCTTGGAACAGAAGCTGGAACAGCACGTCCGGCAAACCCAAGATGGCATCTGGACAGCCGTCGATATTGACGGCTCGGAGTGGGTTTTTGAGGACAAGCATTGGACCAGGAAGGGAATCGCCGGACCGGGAGACGGAAATGATCTCTGAAATCATTCCCTTTGCAGGGCCGTGCGAGCTCGCCGGCATCGCCGCCAGGCCGCCCGGTGAAACCTTCACAGAGATGTGCCGGGCTTTTCTAGCGGCGCCGTTCACTCTGCCTTGTCCCATGCTGCGAACATGCCTTCATCCGCAAATGCGACACCGTAATGCCGCCCCAGCTCAATGAGCGTCCCACGCCAGTGCGCCCGACGCTGGTACATACGGCTGATTGCGGGAGTTCCTGTAGTGGCGGGCCGGGCCGGGCAGATTACGAGAGCGAGGTCGCAAAATCGCGGGTCCCAGTGGCCCACGATGTCAGCCCGCGATTCCCCTGTCTATGACGACGTTTCAGTTACTTACGCAGCCACCTGAAACCAGTTAAGTTCTTGAAACTACACAAGCCTGAAGCAGAGCATCCGACCGCAAATCTGCCACTGCTTCCATGTTGACTGCTGTCGCGCACACTGGCTAAATCAGGAAACGCAGAAGTGAGTTTTGCTGACTATGATGAAGAAGCGGTGGGCCGAAAGAAGGGCAAGCGGTCCACTAGAAAGGTCGGCGCACCGCACAATGAATGCAGCGGCAAGAAAGCGGATCTCGCAGGCGATGAAGAAGAGGTGGGCGGCGCGGAGGAATCCAAGCTGGAAGGCGGCATAGTCGTGTGAGGCGAATTGGCTGGAGACAGAAGAATAAGCCATGCTCCTTAGAAAAGGGTGGGGCTTACGTCGTGTACGTGGTCTTACCCGCACCATCCAGTGTCGGGGTCGTCAGCTGGGTCACGCCATCGTCCAAGATCACCGTGCCGGTCGGTGCAACGCCGGATGAATTCTTGATGATGCACGTGTATTTTTCAGACGCCCTCCAGACGCCCTGGCCGATGCCTTATGTGTAACTACTTGATTCTGAAAGGTCGTAGATGGAGTAATCTGGTCATGCAAGTCGTTTATTGTGAATAGGTTACAGACACTTTTAAGGCATGGGTCGCAGGTTCGAATCCTGCCGCACTCACCAGAATTTCTGGGCTAATTTTTCGATCACTTACAAATTTTCCCAGATGGCGAGTGCCTGAATTTTATGGCCCTATTGTGGCCTTATTGGATGTTGCTGCTCACTGCTAGTTCCTCAAGTCGCTTCATCGCGTCCACCGTCTGTTTCGGCAGGCTCTTGATGTAGCAGGCTTGCGTGACGGCAACATTGGAGTGCCGCAGTATCGCCTGAACGGTCTTGTCATCTACGCCCAAGTCATGCAGGTTTGTCGCAAGACCACGCCTGAACCCGTGCCAGCCGCGCCACTGCGGTAAGCTGCTGTCACGCTCAAAACGATGGTCAGCTTTCTTGTGGCGGTCTTCGCTCTTGTGGCACTGAGCACAGCGATTCAGTGCACGCAGGATTTGACGGTCAAGCAGATTGTTCATGTCTGCGGGTTTGCCCGCATCATTTTTGAAGATCGGACCAGCAGCGGGATTCCCTAACCGCAGACGGATTCCGGGGAAGTCGATCAGCGATAGACAGTGCTTAATCTCGTAAGTATTTCTATTGCCTATTCCCGTTGTGGCACATGTTACACTTTTTATATTGGTGGGGCAGAACGCATTACTCATTAGTAACTATGCCGGACGCAATCATGCTGGTAACCCTCAACTGCTTCGCCACAGAGCTTTCTGTTTCTGCTCCGGGAAATTTTATTGATCAATACGGTGTAAACCCAATCGGTAATGGGTCTCCCATCGGAAATACAGGCTTCTACACCGGGTCGTTGGATGACTCCATCAGTGTTACATCCATCACGCCGGTCTCCGGCACGACCGTTACTGCGACTCAAGGCACGTCGACGGTCAATGTTCCATTTCTCGGCGGCGGGGCTTTTCCACACCAGTTCTACAAAAACATCAATCTCGCATCCAACCCCTTGTTGACCGGGTCCTGGACGCTGACCATCGTGAACCTTAGCGTATCTAATAGCCCGGTGGTGGTCGCAACTCCAACCCTAGCCGTTACAACCCCTCCGGCACCGGCCGTGGGGGTCAACTATACCGCCAGCTTGTCTGGAGGTTTTACAAACCTCACGGTCAATTGGACCTTCCCGAGCGGGTCAACCGCAACCGCCGAGACAGTCTATATTTTTAATACCACGGCAACTCCCTCCGGAGGCGCGGCATTCGCGAGTGCGGCGTTGCCGACAACTGCCAACAGCTATACGTTTACTGGCCTTAATCTCACGCCAGGTAATTCGTACTCGATTTCGGTCCAGTCTGACGTGTACAGTGGCGGTGGAACTTCAGGACACCTTCAGGCCCGAACTCGTCAGTTTACCGCGAGCTTTGCTGCGCCAACAGCTTCCATTACGACGCCAGTCTACCTGCCCTCAGTTTCGCCGGTGCTTAGTTCGTTTGGTGGCCCTATCTATCAATTCAACGTTCCTGTCCAGTCGGGCGTGCCGATCCTGATCGATCCGGAGGTGGCGACTGGCTTCATTTATAAGACGGGGAGTTCAGATCCGAACTTCGCCAGCGTTGAACTGCCAAATATCGGAAATCCCACTCCCTATGACCTCTATCTCTGGAGCGGGTCGTCGTTTGTGTTCGATACGACCCTTGCAGCCAATACGACCTTCGACTTTGCGTCAGGCGGCGTCTCAGAATTTGAGATTCTTGGTATCGACCCTAGGCTAGGGCTAAACCCAAACACGCCTGACTTTGCCACTCAATTGACGTTTGAAAGCTCGGGTACGTTTACCGGAACAATGACGCCGGTAATTTCAGCAGTCCCCGAGCCTTCATGTCTGGCCCTGCTCGGTACCGGGCTTGTGGGCTTCGTTGGTGCAATTCGCAGGAAATTGTCGAAATAGAGTCCATCCAAGATCGTTCAGTCATAGCTGCCTCTCGGGGCAGCTTTTTCATTGGCCGGACGGCAAGCGCGGGGCTCAGGGCGGTGGTATAGTCTTCGGCTATGGAAACGGTTCTGGGACTGATGCTTGCAGGGTTAGTCGGGCTGTTCGGTGGCTATCTTGGCGGGTACATGAAGCGCAAGGGCGAGAACCTCGCACTTGCTGACGGGTAACGCGGCCACGATCCATTGTTGTACAACCTGTACCCCGGACTCGACCTTAGCTTTGTCGTGCGGCTTGTAAGGCCGTGCCGGTATCACCCCGATGCCATAGTGCATGTCCATGTCCTGGTAGGTCAGGTTCAGATCCGGATCATAGCGACAGGCCCGGATCACGCCGGTCTTCGTATTGTCCGGGACTAGCAGTTTCGGGCACCCGGCCAGGTGCTCGAAGGTCCGTACCTGCGCTCCGATCCAGTTCGGCAACTGTTGATCGCTGGTCAACTCCGCGTAGGCGTAAGAGCTGGCGCCCAGCACCGCCACGAACAGCGGCGCCTCGATAACCGCTCCGCTTTGTCGGTTATGGATGGGTACCGTGGCCCCGGCCCAGTCCACAAACAGTTTCTCCCCCGGCTTATGCTGCTGGCGCAGCACGACCTCCTGCTTCTTTTTCCAACGCCGGTATCCACGATCCTGCCGAGGTTTCTGTGTTGTACTGGGCAATTTGCAATTTCCAATTTGCAAAGTAAGGAGCTGGAAAGGGTTACTTTGCAAACTACAAATGGCAAAATTGCAAATTTGCCAGAGCGATCCGATCACAACCGAAGGTAGTATCAATCACAGACTTTCCGTCGCCATCTGACGATTATCATCGGGGACCAAGCCACGGCTGATCAACGCGACCATCTGCAGGGGTGAGCAGATGCCTTTGGCGACCACGACCATCCGAAGCTTAGACGAGGCCGTTTCCCATGAGCGCCAGCTTCAGGCGCTGGTGGAAGTTCTCGACTGTATCAACTGTCACACCGATCTGCAGGAACTCTTTCACGATCTTGCCGCGCGTCTGCGCCGGCTCGTCTTTTTCGATGCCTTTTATGTCAGCCTGCACGATCCGGTCCGTGACGTAATGCGGATCAGCATTATCGAGACCACCAGCCCGGTGACCCTTCCGGTTGGACTGGAAATCGCGAAAGACGACTCCGCTTCCTGGATGGTCTGGCACACGCAGCAAATGCTCCTGCTGGAAGATCTGGATCAAGAAACCCGTTTCGCCGTGGCCACGCGAATCTACCGGGAGAGCGGGCTCCGGCGGGTGTGCTTGTTGCCACTTACCACGGCGGGGCGCAAGCTGGGCGCCGTGGCTTTCGCGCGCAAACAAGACCTCTGCTATGAAGCGTCCGAGTTGCGGTTGCTGGAAAATGCCACGGCGGAGATGGCTTTGGCGCTCGACAACCACCTGCGTTCGCAAGAGGTGGTCTCGTATGAAAAGCAGTTGCAGCAGGAGCGGGACCGGGGCCTGTTGCTTCTCGACATTACCAATGCCCTGGTACGAAATCTGGAATTGGAGGAACTGTTCGCTGCCATTTCCACTTCGTTGCGCCGGATCATGCGGCACGAGTATGCCGCATTAGTTCTCCTGGAGGAGGACAGTAGCCTTTGCCTGTATGCCCTGGACTTTCCCGGCGGCTCCGGTTTGCTGCGCCCGGATTTGCGCTTTGCCAAAGAAGGGTCACTTGCCGGGCGCGCCTTCAAGACCGGCAACCCTGTCCTGATCAGCCATTTGCAGGCGAAGGAGTACCCTGGGGAAGTTGCCAGGATGCTGGTTGCGGAAGGATTGAAATCTGCCTGCTGCCTGCCGCTGGTGAGCCGGCAACGCGCTCTGGGCGTGCTGACGGTGGCGAGCCGCATGGAAAGCGCTTTTGGCGTAGAAGATACAGATCTGCTGGCGCAGATTGCGAACCAAGTGGCCATTGCGGTGGACAATGCCCTGGCGTTTCGCGAGATCGCGGAACTCAAAGAAAAACTTGCCGAGGAAAAATCCTATCTGGAAGATGAGATCCGCACTACCTTTAACTTCGATGAAATCATCGGGGAGAGCACGGGACTGAAGGC
>Ga0326728_10022146_pt1 | contig 11839 bp, 13 predicted proteins | sample MB3enrmetagenome_FD_207602 | JGI IMG/M metagenome (GOLD analysis project Ga0326728, IMG submission 207602) | Lab enriched peat soil microbial communities from McLean, Ithaca, NY, United States - MB31MN | ecosystem: Environmental > Terrestrial > Soil > Wetlands > Peat | place: USA: New York... | reverse complement strand
TACCTTCGTTACCGGGGGCGCGGTGGTGTGCACATTCTTGCCCAGGCCGCTTGAGCAGGATGAAGACGCCATGCGGGTGCCGTTCTTCCATCGCAACACCGATTACGACGAGTTCATCTTCTACCACGACGGGGATTTTTTCAGCCGCGACAACATCAAGGCGGGGATGGCCACCTTGCACCCCCGCGGCATCCACCACGGCCCGCATCCCAAGGCCTTGCTCAACCAGAAGAAGAAGACCCACACTGACGAATACGCGGTCATGCTGGATGGACTGAACCCGATCCACGTGCTGCCGGCGGGCGAACAGGTGGAGTGGAAGGAGTATTGGTCGAGCTGGGTGGAGAAGAAATAGCTTGGACGCGGTCTGGAAGCCCTCGCGGGAATGGATCGAGCGGACCAATGTCTGGCGTTTTATCGAGCGCCTGGGGTTCGACGATCGCGAGGCGTTCCTGCGCTTCTCGCGCGAAGAGCCGGAGCGGTTCTGGGACGAGCTGATGCGCGAGATGAAGGTCGAGTGGTTTGAGCCGTACCGCCAGGTGATGGATGTGAGCCGCGGTCCGGAGTGGGCCGAATGGTTCGTGGGCGGGCGAATCAACATCGCGCATAATTGTCTGGACCGCTGGGCGGAATCTGGGCGCATAGCCTGCATCTGGGAAAACGAAGACGGGGAGACCCGCAGCATCACGTTCGCCGAATTGCGCGACGAGGCCAACCGCGTAGCCAATGGGCTGGTGTCGCTCGGCCTCGAGCCGGGCGACCGCGTGGCCCTGTGCTTGCCGATGGTGCCCGAGGTCCTGTCGATTCTCTACGGGTGCTTCAAGGCTGGGATGACGGTGACGCCGATCTTCGCCGGATTCGGCGCGGGGGCCATCGCCGGGCGCATCGAGGATTCGGGCGCACGCGCGCTGTTCACTGCTGAATCGTTGATGCGGCGGGGGAAACGGCTGCCGCTGGCGGAGAAAATGCCGGGCACCGTTGAACCGATTCTGGTAGGCGGACGCGCGTGGCGCGAGCTTCTGGCAGCTCAGCCGCCGCGCTTCGCGACAGCCTCGCTCGATTCCGAGCACCGCGCGCTGATGCTTTACACTTCGGGGACCACTGGGAAGCCGAAGGGCGTGGTCCACACTCATGCGGGCTGCCTCGCGCAAATGGGCAAAGAGATCTGGCTGGCGTTCGATCATCGGCCCGAGGACCGTTTCTTCTGGCTCTCCGATATTGGCTGGATGATGGGACCCTGGAGCATCCTGGGGAACCATCTGTTCGGGGGCACGATTTTCATGTACGACGGAGCGCCCGATTATCCCACGCCGATGCGTCTGTGGGAGATGATCGCGCGCCACGGGATCACTACGTTGGGAGTCTCGCCAACGGCCATCCGGATGCTGATGGAGGCCGGCCGGCAACCGCCGCCGATGCCGTCGCTGCGGCTGCTCGGCTCGACGGGCGAGCCGTGGGACGAGAGATCGTGGCGCTGGTATTTCGAGCGGGTGGGCCGGGGACGGCTGCCCATTATCAACATCTCGGGCGGCACTGAGATTGTGGGCTGCTTCCTTCTGCCATTGCCGATACAGGAGCTTAAGCCGTGCACCCTGGGATCGGCCGCGCCCGGAATGGCGGTGGAAGTGGTGGATGAGAACGGCCTTTCCGTGCGCGGGCGCAAGGGCTACCTCGTCTGCACCAAGCCGGCGCCGTCGATGACGCGCGGTATTTGGAACGACCCGCGGCGCTACCTCGAGACCTATTGGTCGCGCTTTCCGGGCATGTGGGACCACGGCGATTGGGCCAGCGTGGATGAAGACGGTCATTGGTTCCTGCACGGCCGCGCGGACGAATCGATGAACGTAGCGGGGCGAAAAGTGGGTCCGGCGGAAGTGGAGGCGGCCATGCTGCGGCATCCCGGCGTGGCGGAAGCCGCGGTTATCGGGGTTCCGGACGAATTGAAGGGCGAGGCGATTGTCGGGTACGCGGTCCCGGGGTCGGGCGCCAAACTGGATGCGGCCGCCGTGTGCGCTACCGTGGTGAAGGAAATGGGGCCGGCTTTCCGGCCGCGTGAAATTGTGATCGCGAGCGAACTGCCGAAGACACAGAGCGGTAAGATCGTGCGGCGGCTGCTGCGCCAGAAGTATATGGGCGAACCGTTGGGCGATCTTTCCACGGTGGCGAACCCAGGGGCGTTGGCGTCATGATGCCGCGGTCTCTGCGGGCGCTGCTGGCGAACGTGGTGGATTACGCCGGGCTATACCCGCCCGCGGCGCTGCCCTTGCCGGAAGTGGTCGCGAATTACGAGCGCTACCTCCTATCGCCGGATGCTTGGATGCTGAACCGGCTGGTATTGCCGATGGAGAAGCTCGACGAGGTGGCGTTGGGCGAGAAGTGGCGCGTAACGCTGTTGGTGGATCGCGAACCGGGTCCGCTTCCGCCCCAGGTGGAAACGCTCGAGACGAAAAATGGAAAGCGGCTCTCGTTGCCGACTTACTGCGAAGTGCCGCTGGACCGCGTGGAAGATGGATATGCTAAGGTTCGCACTGGCGGGTTAACTGCCGATGCCACGCCCTCGGCCGAAATCCTGGCGGAGTTTCTTTCGAGCGCCGCGGCGCGGCGCTTGCCGTTCAAAGCCACCGCGGGCCTGCACCAGCCGATCCGCTCGACCATGCATGGCTTCCTCAACGTGTTTGCCGGCGCTGCCTTCGCCTGGCTGGGGGTAGATCGGGCCGCGGTAACCAGGCTGCTGGACGAGACCGATCCCCAGGCCTTCGACTTTCGCGACGACGGGCTGCGCTGGCGCGAGTGGCGCGCCTCCACGGCCGAGGTTGAGGAGGCTCGCCGCGATTTCGCGCACAGCTTCGGTTCATGCTCGTTTTCCGAGCCGCTGGACGGTTTGAGGGCCTTGGGCCTAATGGAATGATCGACCGCACGCACGCGCCGGAATTGCGGAGCTGGGTGGAATCGGCCAATGCGCCGGGGACCGAATTTCCGATACAGAACCTGCCCTTCGCCAGCTTCCGGCTGGCCGGCGAGGAACGAATTCGCCTGGGAACCGCCATTGGGGACCAGGTACTGGATGTCACGGAAGCCTTCGGCATAGGCTCCATGGCCGCCGTGATGGCCATGCCGCCGGCGAGCCGCGTCGAATTGCGCCAACGCATCAGCGATCTGCTGGCGAAGCACGCGCCCGGCTCCGATAGGCTTCTGACCCCGATGTCGGCCGTGGAACTGGTGCTGCCCTGTCCGATCGGAGATTACACCGATTTCTACGCATCCATACACCACGCGACGAATGTGGGCCGGATGTTCCGGCCGGATAACCCGCTATTGCCGAATTACAAGTGGATGCCGATTGCCTATCACGGCCGCAGCTCGTCGATCGTGGTGAGCGGGACCCCGGTTCATCGCCCATGCGGGCAGATCGTGGAGAGCGCCGCGGGGCCGCCGGTCTATCGCCCGAGCGGACGCCTCGATTATGAGCTGGAGGTCGGCGCGTTTCTGGGGCCCGGCAGCACGATGGGCGAGCCTATCCCGATTGCGGAAGCGGAAGCGCATCTGTTCGGAGTCTGCCTGCTGAACGATTGGTCGGCGCGGGACATCCAAACGTGGGAGTACCAGCCGCTCGGACCATTCCTGGCCAAGAACTTCGCCACTTCGATCTCGCCGTGGGTGGTGACGCGCGAAGCGCTGGAGCCTTTCCGGTGTGCCGCCCCTGTGCGGCCTGAAGGCGATCCAGAACCGCCGCCCCACCTGCGCGCGCCCGGCGGGGCGTACCGCATCGCTCTGGAGGTCTGGCTCCGCTCGGCTGCGATGCGCGAACCCATGCTCGTGAGCCGGAGCGACTTCTCCACGCTCTACTGGACGCTCGGCCAGATGATTGCGCACCACACCTCGAACGGCTGCCCGATCCGCCCGGGCGACTTGATCGGCAGTGGAACGGTGTCGGGGCCGGGCAAGCGCAGCCAGGGCTGTCTTCTGGAGGTCACCGCGCGCGGCACCGAGCCGCTCCAACTGCCGGCCGGCGAGACGCGCCGGTTCCTGGAGGACGGCGACGAGGTGATCCTGCGCGGGTGGTGCGAGCAGTCCGGATTTCGGCGGATAGGGCTGGGCGAGTGCCGCGGCGTGATTCAGCCCGCCCTTCGGTAGCTGGCGCTTTATGGTTTGAAGGAAAGCACGGAGAGAATCCGCTTCACATACTCCTGGGTCTCGGGGATGTTGGGGACAGCCCCGTCTGAATCGACCTTCGAGGGGCCGGCGTTATAGGCGCCGAGCGCCAGCGGCAGGTTGCCTCCGTAGCGCGTCAGCAACTCCTTCAGAAGCTTGGCTCCGGCTTCGACATTCGCCGCGGGATCGAAGGGGTTTGAAACGCCCGATTCGGTGGCCGTGGCGGGCATCAGCTGCATCAGCCCCATGGCGCCTTTCGGGGAAACGGCGCAGGGGCGGAAGGCCGATTCCTGCTGCATCACGCCGCGCAGCACCGCCTCATCCAAGTCCTGCCGTTTCGCGGCGTCTGAAACCAGGGAATCCACCTCGGAGGCCGGGAGAGGGTCGCAATCGCCAACGGCAACGATCGGCGCAAGCGCAATTGATCGCGCAGCGGTTGCTCCCAAAGAAGCGGGCGGCGGTAGCACGAAAAAGGCATTTGACGCGGCTTGCCCGGTCTGCTTTTCGATGGAGGAACGCTGGCGGGCCAGAGACTCATCGATGGCTGAGGCCGCCGCGCGCTGCTGGGTCAGGGCGGCATTCATCGCCGCTCTTGGGTCCGCGGGGGTCTGGGCCGGCAACACAGCGGCGGCAAAGATGGCGGCCATGGCCATTTGCCCGTTCCCGATTTTCATGAGAATCTTCCTCGAATCTGGGGGCGCTGGCGCCGATGTGATGGGTGAGGGCCGCAAGGCAAGCCGGCTATGGCAATAGGACCGCTAGCTCGCGTATCGATGAACGCCCCGGTGGCGGCGGGCGACCCCGCGCTGGAAAGCCTTACCCTGATGCGGGAGCTGGTGGCCGCGGTTGGCGCGCTCAACCGGACCGAGTTGCTGGATCGGGGTCGCGAATTCAGACTGCGCCGGAATGCCCGGGGCAGGAGCCCCATGGTGGACCTGGTGGACCTGGAATCCGGTGAAATACTCGACGAACTTCCGCCCGAAGAGGTCTTGCGGATGATGGCCGAGCTGGAAAAAAAACGCGAAGGGGAACTGTAAGCGACATGCCGAGAAATGTCTATCTGGAGAGCCGTGTAATGTCGGCAGACCCGGTGGAATTGATCCATATCCTGTATGAGCACGGGCTGTTGCAGTTGGGCGCCGCGCGAACCTCTCTGGCCGCCAGGGACATCGCCGGCCGCAACCGTGCCATCTCCAAAGTGCTCGGGATACTCGGCGAACTGGAGGGCTCGCTCGATCACAAGACGGGGGGTTCGATTAGCCAGAACCTTGCCCACATCTACCAGTACATGCGCAGGCGGGTGGTGGATGGAAACGTGAAGCAGGACGACCACGCGCTGGCCGAAGTGGAATCGCTGCTGCGGACACTGGATGAGGGCTGGACCGCGATGCAGCATGCCACATGCGCCCCCGCCGCCGCGCCGTATTTCCACGCCGTAACCGAACTTGTCGCGCATAACTGGAACGCCTGATCTGGTCCGTGCGGCCCGAGGGCACGCGGAGAGCAAAGGCGTCAACTTCCGGACGGCTTTTGCAAGCCTTTGGCAACCAGGTCCGCCAGCCCCAGCCCCCCGTTCTGGGCCATCGATTGCGCAAAAATCTCCTGCCCGTACTCCATCGCCGAAGAGGATGAATCGTCATCGCCGGTGCCCAGCCAGCCGCCTTCTGAATCGTGCATCGATTTCATCATCTGGGCGATCAGCAGCGCTTCGAACTGTTTGGCCGCGCTCTTGATCTTGGCGGGGTCGTCGGCGGGGCGCGCCGCGGTGTTGAGGCCCGCCGAAGCGGCGTGGATGGCGTCAAGCATGCTTTCCTCCTAAATCACCCGCAGATCGGCATCCAGCGCGCCGGCGGCTTTGAGGTTTTGCAGAATCGAGATAATGTCGCGCGGGCTGGAGCCGATGGCATTGAGCGCGCGGACCAGTTCTTCGACCGTGGCGCCCTGTTTCAGCAGCAAGCTGCGCGCCTGTTCCTGGTTGGCGGCGATGTTGGTCTGCTGCACCGCCTGCGTGGTGCCCGAGCTTAGGGCGTTGGGCTGCGAAACGCTGGTGACGGTCTCGATTTCCACATTCAAATTGCCCTGCATCACCGCGACCGGCGCAATATGCACGTCCTTTCCCATGACGATAGTGCCGGTGCGCTCGTTGACCACGATGGCAGCTTCGGTGTCCGTCTCCACGGTGAGGCGCTCCAATTCGGCTACGAACTCGGTGGTTTTGTCTTGAAACTCGGCGGGAAGCGAAACGGTTACCAGCGCGGAGTTTTCCGCGTGCGCGACGGCGCCGAAGCGCTTGTTCAGGGCCTCGGTGATGCGCGCGGCGGTGGCGAAATCGGCGCGTTGGAGTTGCAGGCGCATATGCGCCGTAAGATTCACGCTGGGGGCTCCGCGCTCCACGATCGCGCCATTCGGAATCCGGCCCACGGTAGGATGATTCGATGTGCGGGTGTTTGCGCCGCTTCCGGCCACGTAGCCGCCGAGCACCATGGGCCCCTGCGCCACGGCATAAACCTGGCCGTCCGGACCCTTGAGGCCGGTCATCAGAAGTACCCCGCCTTGCAGGCTGGCGGAATCGCCCATTGCCGCCACGGTGACATCGATGCGGGAACCGGCCTGCGAATACGGGGGAAGCGTCGCGGTGACCATCACGGCCGCGGTGTTCTTCACCTGGATGGCCGTGGGAGATACGGTCAGTCCCATGCGCTCCAGCAGGTTGGTCAGGCTCTGGGCGGAAAATACGGTCTGCACGCGGTCGCCCGTGCCGGCCAGGCCCACCACCAGTCCATAGCCCATCAACTGGTTGTCCCGCACTCCCTCGATGGAAACCAGTTCCTTCAGACGAGTGGCACATTGCGCGCCTGGAGCGGCGATCGAGTGCAGTGCGATCAAAACTGGAAGTATGCGTTTCATGGGAATTTTCAGAACGGCAGCAGGCCCAGGAGAATGCGATAGAGAATATTCGGCCGCCGGATGGCATCGTTAACGACGCCCTTGCCGTCGATCTTAATCTCCATCTGGGCTATCTGATTCGAAGAGATGATATTTCCGGTGCTCAAATCCGCCGGGCGGATCACGCCGCGGACGGTGACGAGCTGGTGCTCGGAATTGACTTGAACGTCTTTGGTCCCCTCGACAACCAGGTAGCCGTTGGGCAGTACGTGCGTGACGCGGGCGCTCAAGGTGGTGCTGAGAGCGGAGTTGCGCGACGTTGTGCCGGCGCCGTTCAGGGCCTGGGTCGAGCTCAGGTTAAGCAGGTTTTGGGCGGCGCCGCCTGCGCTCTTCGGTCCGGCCAGCGCGGCGATCTGGCTCTGCGCGCTCGAGGCCCGCGAAGTCTGGGTCGCTCCCGTGGCGACGGCGGAAGCCGATTCGGCCACCACGATGGTCACCAGGTCGTCCGTTTGCGCTGCGCGGACATCGCTGCCGACGTCGGTAAGACGGGATGCCGGCGACCAGAGGGAGCCCGCCGATGGCTGCGCCGGAGCGCTCGGCTGTTTGAGCGCTTCTTGCAGGTACTTGTCCAGCGCGCTCGGCGTGGGGGGCTTCTTGTGCTTGTCCGCGCCCTGGCTTGCGGCGGAGAAGAGCGCCAGCACCGCTACGAAATATGTTCTCGAAGACATAGGATTAACCCATTACCGGAAGACCGCGACAGCATCGGTTTCGATGAGCGCCTTGTCCTTGCCTTCCACGCGCGCCTGAAAAAGCTTGTTGCTGGAAGGATTCCGCAGGGCAACGAAATCGCCGTTGCGTCCGCTCGATTCGGCTTTGGCGGCAAGCGCCAGGCGAGCCGCGCCGCAGCGGACCTCGACCTGGACGACATCGCCGCGATTCACGTCGTTTGGCGGAACCAGGAGTTCGGGGCGGATTTCGGCCCCGGCCGCAATGGGCCGCACGGGGACCAGTCCCTGAATCGAAAACGGCGATTTTCGCGCGGCCGATTCCGATGCCGGAAAGCACGCTGCGTGCTCGATCCGCAACTGTCGGAAATCGATCGGTTGGCCCACTCTCAACGCTTCGATTGCAGTCGCGCGTTCGCACGGCACCGTCACCCGGACCGTGGCCCACACCGGATACCTCTGATCGCCGCCATAGATCACCACGCCACGCCAGAGCACGGGATCTTTTTGCGCGGGGGAAGCCGGCCTTCCCAGCGACTCGCGGGGAAATTCCAAACGCCCTCGTGGAACCGGGTTAAGGCTGGTCTCGGCGATCGCGATGTGCGCATCGGGATCTCCCAAAGATTCGCGCATGGCCTGCATCACGCGATTGCGATCCAACGATTCCATCGGCCATTCGAAACAGACATCGCGCGGCGAATGGAGCTGAATCGAATACCGCTCGGCGAACGAAGCCAGTTCGGCGGCATGGAGGGTGCGCTTCGACCCCGGCGGAAGCATGTTGCCCAACAACGTCTCCGGCGGAATGTCGCGGAACTCGGGGAGGGCGGCCGCCAAGTGCTTACCTAGTATGCGGTCGCCCTCGACTGGTTCACACGGGAGCGCCTGCGCGGGAGCGATTCGCGAGGCACACCACAACGCAACTACGATACGCAGAATCATTGCTTGAGGTTATTGACCTGCTGATACATGTCGTCGGCGGCCTTCACGACTTTCGAGTTCGCCTCATAGGCGCGCTGCGCCACGATCAAGTTGATGAACTCCTCGACGATGCTGACATTGGATTGCTCGGTGTAACCCTGCAACAGCGTGCCGAGGCCTTCCTGGCCGCCGGGAGACGCGACGGTGGGTTCGCCGGAGCCATCGGTGGGCTGATACAGGTTCTGGCCGATGCTATTCAGACCGGCCGGATTCTGAAATAGAGCGAGCTGAATCTGCCCGGCCTTCTGGGAGGCGGTCTGGCCGGGCAGAAGATAGCTTACGGTGCCGTCCGTTGCAATGGTTACAGATTGCGCGTTGGGTGGGATTACGATCTGCGGTTCCAACTGGGCGCCGTTGGAAGTGACGATGTTGCCGTTCTTATCGAGTTGAAATTCCCCATCGCGCGTGTAGGCCAGGTCGCCACTGGCGCGGCGGATCTGAAAGAAGCCGTTCCCCTGGATCACGAGGTCCAAGGGGTTGTCGGTCTCCGTAAAATTTCCTTGGGTGAAAATGATTTCGTTTGATGACGCGCGCGTTCCTAGACCCAACTGGAGACCGGTCGGCACGGTGGATTGCTGGCCGGAGGCCGCGCCCGGCTGCACCATATTCTGGTACAGCAGGTCCTGAAACTGTGCGCGGCGGGACTTATAACCCGCGCTGTTCGCATTAGCCAGGTTATTGGCGATGTTATCGACATTGAGCTGCTGCGCGTTCATGCCGCTGGCGGCGCTGTACAAAGCCCGGATCATTTAGACTCCTTGAACCTTTGCGGCGGGACCGGCTTACGAGCCGACACGCGCCACCTCTTGAATCGTTTTCGTATCCATATCGCTGCTTACGCCGATAGCTTTTTGCAGCATTTCAAACTGCCGCATCACGCCGACCAGCCGCATGGCGGCTTCGGCCACGGGCACGTTCGAACCTTCGATCTTGCCCTGCTGAACCTCGACATTCTTCGCGGGGACCGGAAGATTCTTCGGATTGCTGTTTTGGAAACACGTGCTTCCAAACTTGGTCAACGAAGTGGTGGATGGAAAGGTCACCACGGCGAGTTGCCCGAGAGAATTCCCGCCCTGCGTCACGGCGCCGTCCGTTGCGATTTCGATCGGTTGGCTGGAAGAGACCTGGATGGTTCCTCCCGCGGCAGTGGTGATTGGGTAGCCATCGGCGGCAGCCAGAGTGCCCGAAGGCAGCACCTTTAGACTGCCGTTGCGCGTATAAAGAAGTCCGTTGGGTCCTTTCACGACGAAAAAGCCGCTGTTTGGCAGAGCCACGTTCATGGGATTGCCCGTGACCTGGATCTCCCCCTGCGAGAAATCCGTCCACTGGGACTGAATGGTCGGCAATGTGGTCGCAGGGGCATCGCCTGCGCTGGAGGCTTCATCGGAGGTGAACACGCCGTAGAATTCCTGATCGCGCTTAAATCCCGCGGTAGCAGAATTGGCGAGGTTGTTGGCGAGCAGATCCAACGACTGCATGCGGGAACGGAGTCCGCTGACTGCCGCGATGGTCAAGGAATCCATAAATGTTGCGCCAAGGCATTATGCACGCCGGTCGCCAAGAAGAACTCGGAAAAAAGCTCGAAAAGCGAGCCAGCCAAACGATATGTATCAGTAAGCGGAGTTATGACTCGTCAATTCTTTGACTAACTAGATTGACTGTCAAAACTCCAACACCCCTTCGCGCCGACCCATCTGGTTGAAAAGAATACTTTCGCGCGGTGGCTAGTGATCTGCATTTTCCCTGGCTGTGAAGATCTCCCCGCCGGCGGCTCTCACGGCTCCGCAAGCATGCGCCGTCTCCGCAAAGTCACCCTCTAGGAGCAGCGAGGATTTCACGGACAGCGGGTTCGCCCAAGCGCTGTTCGCCGCGGGAATCAGCGGCCGGACGGGAATCGGTGGACCCACGGCAACGGCGTCCGCATGGCTTCCCAGCGGAGCCCAATTGGCGAACGGCACACCGCGCGCGACAAGAAGCAGCAGTCCGCCAGCGACACAGGAAGGTGGGATAGTCACGACGGCCGCCGCGGTGGCTGTTCCGACGTCCGCTTCCGCCGCCCTGCCGCTGTTAGTCCAGCCGTTCACACTGCAAGCGGGCGACCTCGATGAAACCGCCAAAGCAGTTCCATCCGCGCCTGGAGCGGAACCAGCCGCGCCGGCCTTGGTTGTCGCATTGGCGAGCGGCACGCCGCGCGCGGGACGAAATAACAAGCCACAAGCGACACAGGAAGCCGGGACGGACGCGACGGCCGCTGCGGCGGCTGGCTCGCTTCCAGCGTCCGCTTCCGCCGCACTGCCGCTGGTGGTTCAGCCGTTCGCGCGGCCAACGGGCGATCTCGACGAGGCCACGCCGACGCAATCTTCCTCAACTCCTCCGGCTCAGGAAGCGTCCACCGGGACCGAGCAGAGCTTTGCTGTGTCGGCTGTGGACGCCTCACTTCAGGCGCCTGCGCGCGGCTCTCGCTACGAAGCGGCGGCCGCGACACAAGGGTCGTCGCAGGGAATGACTGAAAACGCAGGCGGCGAAGCAGCGACGGTTCCGCCTGCCACGGCAAGCTCAGGTTCATCCGCAGCCTCTTATCGGCATGCCTCCGCCCAACTGGAAGGAACAGCCGCGGAGACGGCACAGCCAGCGGGGCCTGCCGAGGTGAAGACGGTCCCGGAAGTGCAGCCCCAAACGGCATCCGCTCCGCTGGACGACGCTGGCGGGGATTTTGCAGACAGCGGGTTCGCCCACGTGTTAATCGCCGCGGGAATCAGCAGCTCGACGGAAACCAGCAGCCCCGACACAACCACTTCCACATGGGTTCGGAGCGGAACCCCGCCGGTGAGCGGCACACGCGCGGGACGAAACGCCATGCTGCAACCGAAGCAGGACGGCAGAGTTGTGGCTACCGCCGCTGCGTCCGCTGCCACCGTCCCGGTTGCTCCCGCCACACTGCCGCGGGTCGTCCAGGCGATCTCGCGGCAAACGGGAGATCTCGACAAGGTTGCCAGCGCGGTGCCATCCACGGCTGGAGCGGAAACAGCCGTTCCGGCCGTCCGTCCGGCCCAGGAAGCGCCCACTGGAACCGAACAGCGCTCCGCGGCGCGGAT
>Ga0326728_10022145_pt1 | contig 11839 bp, 12 predicted proteins | sample MB3enrmetagenome_FD_207602 | JGI IMG/M metagenome (GOLD analysis project Ga0326728, IMG submission 207602) | Lab enriched peat soil microbial communities from McLean, Ithaca, NY, United States - MB31MN | ecosystem: Environmental > Terrestrial > Soil > Wetlands > Peat | place: USA: New York... | reverse complement strand
CGCTGGGCCAATTACCGGCAGATTACCCGCGAACAGGTCATGGCCATTGGTGACAACTATAACGACATTGAAATGCTGGTCTTCGCCGGCCACCCATTTATCATGGGGAATGCATCGGAAGAATTGCGTGGCCGGGGTTGGAAGCTTACCCGCTCGAATGCTGAAAGCGGCGTGGCCGCGGCCATCGACCACGTGCTCAACGGAACCGCGCTTGATCCGGTAGTCGTTGACCAGATTCCCGGGCCGGCGATCGTGAGCAGCTTGTGACGATGCGAAGAAGATGACTCGAAGCGGACCATTCGCGACGGTGCGGGCTGCGAGAATTGCGGGGAAGGCCGCCGCGTTTTTCTGTGCCGTCGTCGTAGCTTTGCTCGCTCGTCCCGCGACTGCCGCCGAGTTGGCGATCCTGCGCAACGGCTTCTCCATCCGCCATGAGCATCGCCTGGTGATGGGAACGACGACTCGCCTCTATCTTACTGCCGACGATTCCAGCTTCACCGACGTGCCCACCGCGGAAATCACCGGCTACGAAAAAGACCTGCTGCTACCGTTGCCGGCGCCCGCAGATGCGCACGCCGCCATGGCCGCTAAGTCTGAGTCTGCGAAGTCTGGCTCCGCGCCCGCTCTGAATCAAGTGGTGAACTCCGCCAGCGCCGCGTATCATCTCGATCCCGACCTGGTGAACAGCGTCATTCACGCCGAAAGCGGATTCAACGCGCGCGCCGTTTCTCCCAAAGGCGCTCGCGGACTGATGCAGTTGATGCCGGCGACCGCCAGCCAACTGGGCGTCCGCGATGCCTTCGATCCCGAGACCAATGTGGAGGGCGGAAGCCGCTATCTGCGCGAACTTCTGGAGCGCTACAATTTCGATCTGGTCAAGGCGCTCGCCGCTTACAACGCGGGCCCGCTGCGCGTCGAGCAATATCAGGGAGTACCGCCCTTTCGCGAAACGCGTGCGTATGTAGCCCGCATCGTGCACGAATACAACACTAAAAAGATCACACAGGAAAAAGAAGCGAAACAGAAGCAGGTCGCCTCTCAATCCACGAACAAAGCTCCGGTTCATGCGCGCCGCGCTTCGAAGCCCGCAGCCGCCGCCGAGCCTCCGCGTTGAACGTCTCCGCGTTGACCCTTCTCAGTCCCTCATTTACCTTCAAGTGGGGCTGCGCTCGCGACGGCTGCGCCTCTCTTCTGAATCGGGAGTGAACTTCGCACCGCATGAACAAGAAAAAATACGTAGCCTACACGATTGTTTTCGGGGTGTTGGCGGTGCTGGTCTATCTGCAGTTCCGCACCTGGCAGCACTTCGACTGGGCCTTGCTGTTTCGCCAATCGCATATCGCATGGCATCACATCGTGTATGGGGTGCTGTTCACTTACTTCGCCTATGTGCTCCGCGCGGTTCGATGGAAGATCTTTCTGCGGCCGGTGCGCACAGAAGCATCGGTTCTGGGACTGATAACGCCGACGGTTATCGGGTTTACGGGACTCGCCCTGCTGGGGCGCCCCGGGGAGTTGATTCGGCCCTACCTTATTGCGAGGCATCAGAATCTTAGTTTCGCTTCGCAGGTAGCCGTTTGGACGGTAGAACGAATATTCGATTTCGGTGGCTTCGCGGTCCTACTGGTCTCAGCTATTTTCCTGCCGCCATTCGATCTGCACAGGTTCACACAAAATGCCACACCTGAAATCAGGCACTGGATTCATCTCACGGGATATTTCCTGATCGCGCTCGTGCTTGGCCTGCTATCGGCGGCTCTGTTGGTCTCACATCGTGGTGAGCGCATTGCCCGGTGGGTCGAGCAGCACTTTTCCCATCTTTCCGAAGGGATGGGGCATCGCATAGCGCATAAAATTCGGGAATTCACCGTCGGACTCAACACGATTCACGGGCCATCCGAATTCATCCAGCTGTCCGCGGTGTCGATCGTGATGTGGGGCATCATCGCCTTGGCCTATGTGCAAGTAACCACCAGCTACGGCGTAGCAATGGAATCCTTAAGGTCTACGAGGGTCCTTTTGCTCATGTTTTGCAGCATGCTGGGATCGATGGTGCAACTGCCTGGAGTGGGGGGTGGATCGCAGCTCGCCACGATCAGCGCCATGGATCACGTCTTTCATATTGTGCCCAAGGAACTCGCCGTCAGTTGCGGCATCATGCTGTGGCTGGTCACGTTTGTCTCCGTCGTTCCCGCCGGACTGTTGCTGTCGCATCACGAACGCCTGTCGCTGCGCAAGCTTTCCGCAGAGACGGCGCAGGCCGAGGAAGTCGAGACGGATGAGGAGGGGTAGTAGATGGATCAGGTTCCGAAGACGCTGGACGCAATCAATCAAGCCTGGAGAGAACGGCGCTTTGAGGCCTTGACTGAGCTCCTGGACGAACACATCGTAATGAAGGGGCCAGGTCTGAAAGAGCTGGTTCGAGGCCGGCAGGCGTTCATCCAAAGCTACGTGCAGTTCATGGCGCAGTCCAATGTTACCGAGTACGCTGAATCGAACCACACGGTCGACATCTGGGGCGACGTTGCCGCAGCAACCTATGACTGGGCGATGACCTACGAACAAAAAGGCCAAACCAAAACCGAAAAGGGACAGGATATGTTTATTTTCAGGCGGAGCGCTTCGCGATGGGTGGCCGTACTGCGGGTGATTCTTTTCTAGTCTTCACTCCGAATCACGAACGCGTGCCGCTGCGCGGGCCTGATACGATGCTCGAACTTGTCATCCTGACCAGATGAGGCAATCATGGAGACTTCTGCTCTGGCTCAGTCCGTGTCGGACCGCTATTCCCGAGTCGCCGGTCCAATCCACACGATTTTGGTCCTGGCCGCGTTGACCGGTTGGGCGTTCCTGTCGAAGATTTTTGCGGATCAACTGAGGGTAGCGTCTAATCCGAACCGCGTGCGCTCTTATGTCGCCACCATGTTCCTTGAATGGCTTGTTTTCGGTTTCGTAGTAGCGGGTGTGCGGCGTAGTGACGCGTCTGTCCTCCTCGTTCTCGGAGATCGTTGGCATTCCGCACGCCAGGTGCTGCGGGATATTGGAATCGCCGCCGGGTTCTGGGTGGTTGCGCTAATGCTGCTTTGGATATTTGGCCGCCTCCTGCGCGTCGCCGCGCTGGCTCGCAATATGCAGTTCATATACCCGCATGGGGGCGCTGAAATAACAGTATGGCTGGCGCTCTCGGTTACCGCCGGTATTTGCGAGGAAACGATCTTTCGGGGTTACCTGCAACGGCAGTTCATGGCCCTGACTGGGAGTGCTCCCGCCGGCATTCTCCTTTCTGCCGCTGCATTCGGCGCGGCGCACGCGTACCAGGGCTTCCGGATGGTGATTTGGATCGGCCTGCTCGGAGCGATGCTCGGGATTCTGGCCTATTGGCGAGGAAGCGTTCGCCCTGGAATGATCGTCCACGCGTGGCAGGACTCATTGGGCGGAGTGCTTGGCAGTTTGATGAGGCACTAGAGTCTCCGTGGCGCTAAATCGCCTCGGCCCGACCACCTCGTCCGCCATCGCCTGCTACAATCATGTTGATTCCCCAGTGTAGCCAAGCGCATGAAATGCCCCTTTTGCGGGTTTGAAAACGACAAAGTCGTGGATTCGCGCGAAAGCAAGGAAGCGGATTCCATTCGCCGCCGCCGTGAATGCCTCAAGTGCGAAAAGCGCTTTACCACCTACGAGCGCATCGACGAAATCCCCTACATGGTGGTGAAGAAGGACGGACGCCGCGAGCGTTTTGACCGCCAAAAAGTGCTCAACGGCCTCATGCGCGCCTGCGAGAAGCGCCCGGTGCCGATCAGCAAACTGGAACAGATTGTCAATGAAGCGGAGACCTTCGTCATCGAGTCCGCTGAGCGCGAGCGCAAGACCAGCGAAATTGGCGAACTGATCATGAACCGCCTGCGTCGCTACGACAAAGTCGCGTACGTAAGGTTCGCCTCCGTCTATCTCGACTTCAAAGACGTGCAGGAATTCATGACGGAATTGAAGGACCTGCTAAAGGCCAAAGACGCGCCCGAGCCGAAGGGCAAAGTGAAATCGGGCGATCGGGTGATCGGGTGATCGGGCCATCGAACAGCAGATCCTTGATAGGTTTCGATGACCCGATGACCCGATCACCCGATGACCCGATCCACGTTTATTCTCTATGATCCATAAAGTAACTCTCATCCCCGGCGACGGCATTGGCCCCGAAGTTATCGAGGCCACGGTTCGTATGCTCGAAGCCACCGGCGTCAAATTCGAATGGGAAAGCTTCGCCGCGGGCGCCGAAGCTTTTGAGAAGTACCACGAATACATTCCCAAGGAACTCAGCGAATCCATCGAGCGCACCCGGGTCGGACTGAAGGGGCCGGTGACCACGCCCATTGGCGGCGGCTTTGCCAGCATCAACGTCGAACTGCGCAAGCGGTTCGAGCTCTTCGCCAACTTCCGGCCCATCCGCAACCTCCCGCACATTCCTACCCGCTACCCAGGCGTGGATTTGATCGTCGTCCGCGAAAACACTGAGGGCCTCTACTCCGGCATCGAACACGAGGTTGTCCCCGGAGTGGTCGAGAGCATCAAGGTCATCACCGAGAAGGCTTCCACCCGCATCTCGCGTTTCGCCTTCGAGTATGCGCGTAAGAACAAGCGCAAGAAAATTCATTCCATCCACAAAGCCAACATCATGAAGATGTCCGATGGATTGTTTCTGCGCTGTTCGCGCACCGTCTCGAAGGAGTACCCGGAGATCACCTACGGTGAGCACATCGTCGACAACACCTGCATGCAATTGGTGATGAACCCCTACCAGTACGACATGCTGCTGCTGGAGAATCTCTACGGCGACATCATTTCCGATCTGTGCGCCGGACTGGTCGGCGGACTGGGCCTCGTTCCCGGCGCCAATTTCGGCCACGAGTGCGCCATCTTTGAGGCTGTTCATGGTTCCGCGCCCGACATTGCCGGAAGGAATATCGCCAATCCTACTGCCGTGCTGCGATCGGCTCTGCTTATGCTGCGCCATCTCGGCGAGCATGACGCCGCCTGGAAAATCCGCAACGCCATCGACGAGGTCTACCGCGACCGCAGCAAACTCACCCGCGACGTGGGCGGCACGGCCGGCACATCAGAATTCGCCGACGCCATCATTGAAGCAATGGAATCACAGAGTGCGACCGCAGTGGGTGAACAGCCGCAGACGCCATCGCAAAAATAGAGACGCGGCTCGCCGCGGTGGTAAACTATTGCGTTTAGGGAAACGTACCGGGCATCGCTGGTATCGCCGGTTTCCATGGGGGCTATCCTGAAAGCCATCGAAATTCCCTACCATCGCGGACTGCACCGCTTCGCCATTTTCACCGCCTGCGCCACTCTCGCCCTGATCGTGGCGGGAGCGCTCGTCACCAGCAATGACGCGGGCTTATCTGTCCCCGACTGGCCGACCAGTTTCGGCTCCTTCTACAAAATTCCGCGCATGGTTGGCGGTATTAAATACGAACACGGCCATCGCATGGTGGCCGAATTCATCGGACTGCTCACTATCATTCTGGCCGTCTGGACGTGGCGAGTTGAAAAGCGCGGCTGGCTGCGCGTTCTGGGCCTCGGGGCGCTCGCCACCGTGATCGCGCAAGGCGTCCTCGGCGGACTGACCGTCTTATTCTTTCTACCCGCGCCCATTTCCACCGCGCACGCCGCCGTGGCGCAGACCTTCTTCTGCATCGCCGTCGCGATCGCCGTCTTCACCGGGCGCCGCTGGGTTGAAGAGCAACCGCGCACCGAACTCGACCAGCGCCGCCCCGCTCTTTTCACTCTGACCCTGCTCTCGATTTTTGTGCTGTACGTGCAACTGATCCTCGGCGCCATGTTCCGCCACCATGGCTTGAGTTGGTGGCCGCACGTCATCAACGCAGCTGTCGTTGCCATCGTGCTCGCCTGGACTGCGGTTCGCGCCATTCGGGTTTACCCGGAAGTGGACGCCGTCCGCCGTCCGGCAATCGCCATGCTCGGCCTGATGTTAGCGCAACTCTGCCTCGGCTTTGTCGCTTTCGTCACCCGCGTGATGTGGGGAAGAGACGCCGCGCAGCCCGAGCTGCCCATGGTGATCTCGACCGTGGTCCATGTCGCCGTCGGAGCGCTGCTTCTCGCCACTACTGTCGTTCTCGCCATCCAGGTCTGGCGCCACGTCCCGGTCGCGTTCGAAGAGCGCGTCCCCGACCCGGATCAGAAGCCCGTCGCCGCGTAGGGTATCGGGTCATCGGATGATCGGGTCATCGGGTCATTTAAGCCCGCAAGAATTCAGTTTTTCGATGATCAGATCACCCGATCACCCGATCACCCGATCAGCGTCGGATGATAATCCCCTCCCTCCCGTCGTAGAATAGCTTGTGGCCCCGAACTCAACTGCCATCGACATCGCTCCGCCCGCGCAGCCTGCCGAACTCGCAGGCCAGCCCATCATTACCGTTCGCGACCTCGTCCATCGCTATCAGGACCGCACCGCGCTGAACGGCGTCTCCTTCGACGTTCGGCCCGCCGAACTTTTTGGACTTCTCGGCCCGAACGGCAGCGGCAAAACTACTCTGTTCCGCATTCTTTCCACGCTCATGGTCCCCACTTCCGGCAGCGCCACCATCGCCGGCTTCGACGCCGTTCGCCAGCCCGGAGCCGTGCGCCGCCACATCGGCGTCGTTTTCCAGGCGCAGAGCGTCGACCCCAAGCTCACCGCCTACGAAAATCTCTGGCATCAAGGACACCTCTACGGCCTGCGCGGCCCCGATCTCAAGAAGCGCATCAACGAGATCCTCACGCGCGTCGGATTGCTCGACCGCTCCGGCGATCGCGTGGAAACTTTTTCCGGAGGAATGCAACGCCGCATCGAACTCGCCAAGGGCTTGCTCCACCATCCCGAGGTTCTGCTTCTCGACGAGCCCACCACCGGCCTCGATCCCGGCGCCCGGCGCGACCTTTGGCAATATCTCCAAATCCTCCGCGATCAGGAGCGCGTCTCCGTCATCGTCACTACGCACCTGATGGAGGAGGCCGAACGCTGCGACCGGCTCGCCATCCTGAATGAAGGCAACCTGGTAGCTCTAGGCACACCCGAGGCCCTGACCCGCGAAATCGGCGGCGACGTCATTCTGCTCGAAGCGCGCGACCCGCAGTTTCTGGCGGACCGCATTCGCGAGAAGTTTCACGTCGACGCCACCGTCATGGACAACCGTGTCCGCATAGAAATTGAAAATGGACATCGCTTCGTCCCCGACGTAGTCGAAGCCTTCCCCGGAGAAATCCAGTCGCTCAGCGTAAGCAAGCCCACACTCGAAGACGTCTTCATCCATCGCACCGGCCACCGGTTTTGGAGCGAAGATGCGGAACCGGCGCCAGCGGCCGGCAAGAAAAAGGCCAAAAAACATTGAGTCACTTACGCTGCTAGACTAGGGATAATGGCAACCCAAACGGCAACATTCCCGGTAACCGCTCCCGCATCCGCCGGAATCCTGCTGCCCGCCTTCACGCTTTGGTGGCGCGAAGTGGTGCGCTTCTACCGTCAGCGGGCGCGCGTGGTGGGCGTAATCCTTTCTCCGCTTTTGTTCTGGGTCGTCCTCGGAAGCGGTTTCGGAACCTCATTTCGTTCCGGACAAGGCGCCGGCCAGCAGCACTATCTGGATTATTTCTATCCCGGCACGCTGGTGATGATCGTGCTCTTCACCGCCATTTTCACCATGATGTCGGTGATCGAAGATCGCAACGAAGGCTTCCTGCTTTCGGTACTCGTCGCCCCGGTGCCGCGTGCGGCCATTGTTCTGGGAAAGGTTTTGGGCGGCACGACCCTGGCTACCATCCAAGGCTTGATTTTTCTGGTTTTCTCGCCGCTGGTTGGCATCCACATGACACTGGCTTCGTTCGGGCTGATCGCGCTCACCGTTTTTCTGGTATCGTTCGCCCTGACCGCGCTCGGTTTCGCCATCGCCTGGCCCATGGATTCGACGCAAGCCTTTCACGCCATCATCAATCTATTTCTGATTCCGCTGTGGCTGCTTTCGGGAGCGCTCTTCCCTCTGTCCAAAGCTTCAGGATGGATTCGCTGGCTCATGTACGCCAATCCGCTGACCTACGGCGTCGAGGCGCTGCGCACGCTGATGTATCCCGAAGCGCCCAGCGCATTCTCGCTGCCCGCATCCCTTTTGACGCTGGTGCTGTTCGCGCTCTTCATGTTTGGACTGGCCTTCGCGCTGGCGAACCGGCGCACGACGAAGCCAGCCGCGTAAGGCGATTTTGTAATTTTGTAATCGGTAATTTGGTAATCTAAGAGCGACAGCCACGCCGGTTTTCAAATTACAAAATTGCCAAATTACCAAATTACAAAATGCCCTTAGACATTCTCGCCCTAGCCGCGCACCGCGACGATGTGGAACAAACCTGCGGCGGAACTCTGCTCAAGATGGCCGAGCGCGGATACCGCACCGGCATTCTCGATCTCACGCAAGGTGAAATGGGCACGCGCGGCACCGCCGAAGATCGCGCCCGCGAAGCGGCGGAGGCGGCGCGCATCCTGAAAGTTTCCTGGCGCCACGCGCTCGATATTCCCGACGGCCGAGTCGAAAACACCTGGGAAAATCGCTTGAAGGTCGCGCGCGTAATCCGCGAACAGCGTCCGCGGGTGCTGATTCTTCCTTACTGGGAGGGTCGCCATCCCGACCACTACACCGCTTCCGTGCTCGGATATGAAGCCAGCTTTCTAGCCGGACTGGCGAAGCTGGCTGTCAGCTATCAGCTCTCAGCTCTCAGTGGGCACGCCACGGACGCTTATTCCAAGGACGCCGATTCGCCTCATCGTCCTTTCAAGATTATTTACGCCAGCTTGTACCGCGACGTGCGGCCGACGTTTGTCGTGGACATCACCGGCCAGTTCGAAACGCGCTTCGCTTCGCTGATGGCGTACAAATCGCAGTTCACCGATCAGCAGGCGGGCAGCGGGATTTTTCCCGCGCACAAAGAAATTCGGGCGCGGATAGAATCCATGGCCCGCTTTTACGGGATGATGGGCGGCGTCACCTATGCCGAGCCGTTCGTGCAGAAAGAAGTCGGGCTGGTGGAGGATGTGATGGCGATCCCGGTGAAGTCGATCTGAGGCAACAAGGTGGGTGACTCAGCCTTCCGCAGGCGAACTTGTAAGTTGGCACGCAAAACAACAATAAAAGAGGGTGTCGACCATGAAAGCAGTTGTCTACCATAACTACGGTTCACCCGATGTTCTCCAATGTGAAGAAATTGAAAAGCCGGCCGCTGGGGATAATGAAGTCTTGATAAAAATCCGGGCGGCTTCCGTCAATCCACTTGACTGGCACTTCATGAGAGGCACGCCGTATGTCGTTCGCATAATGACCGGGCTGCTCAAACCAAAGGTCACACGACTGGGCGTTGATGTGGCCGGCCAGGTGGAAGCGGTGGGCAGGAACGTAACTCAGTTCAAACCGGGTGACGAGGTGTTCGGCGCGTGCCGTGGGGCCTTTGCCGAGTATGCGTGTACTGCCGAGTCGGCAGTGGTCATGAAGCCAGATAACGTGACGTTTGAGCAAGCCGGTTCTGTACACGTGGCGGCCTTGACCGCCTTGCAGGGGCTTCGCGACAAGGGACGGATTCAGCCGGGGCAGAAGGTCTTGATTAACGGTGCGGCGGGAGGCGTGGGTACGTTCGCGGTGCAGATCGCTAAGTCGTTCGGCGCAGAGGTCACCGGCGTATGTAGCACCAGGAATGTGGACATGGTCCGATCCATCGGCGCAGATCGCGTCATTGATTACACCCAGGAGGATTTCACCAAAACTGGGCAACATTACGACATCTTTTTCGACTGCTTTGCGAACCATTCCTTGTCAGCCTGCAGACGCGTCTTGAATCCGAAGGGGATATACATCGCGATCGGAGGACCGAGCGGGTCAACGATCGGTATTCTGGTGGGTTGGATCACAGCGCTTGTATGGTCATGGTTCGTGAGCCAGAAGTTCCTCACGTTTATAGCAAGATCGAACAAAGAGGACCTGACCATCATCCGCGAGCTCATGGCGACCGGAAAGGTAACACCGGTCATCGACAGGCATTACAAGTTGAGTGAAGTCCCTGAGGCTATCCGGTATCTGGAAGAAGGGCATGCTCGAGGAAAAGTAGTAATAACTTCAGGCTGAAGATCTGGCCTTATTTCGACCCACTCGCCAAGCCATAGCTATTTTCAGTAAACAAGATCATACTGGCCTCTCTGGAAGGAGAACGTAAATCATGATGCAGAAACTCGCATGCCTGGCTCTTTTCGTGGGCCTTAGCTCAGTGTTGTTGTATGCCGCACCGCAAATGGCGGGTGACAAGGCGCCGGCGACGCAGACCGTAACCGGTTGTCTTCAGAAAGGTACTGAACCCGTAGGATTTTTTCTCATTAGCACGGACAACAAGCATTGGGAGCTTTACGGCAACAAGGACGTGGCGCTTGCCGATCATGTCGGCCACACCGTTACCGTAACCGGTACTTTGGCGCACCGATCGAAAGCACAAGAAGACAAAAGCCAGCCTCACGAACAAAAAGAAATGGCAGGAAGGCAACACGACGATTTGCAGGTATCGAGCGTGAAGATGGTCAGTACGACTTGCAAATAAGAGTTGACGCTCCACTTTGGCATTAGAGGCCGGGGGCATCGAGTTTGGCAGCAAGCTCCTTCCCCCGGCCAGTAATTACTGCGTTCCGAAGAACGTGGGGTCGAACCGTGTCGGCGGTCTGGCTTACGGCGGTCCGCCCGCCCAAGGCCCGTCCGTCAAGCATTCTCGCCTTGACGCACTTCTTTACCAAGAGTATTCTCGCGTGTCCGGCGCGTTGTCCACCTCCCCCGAGCCGTGACCGAGCCTGGTTATGGGCTCCTTACCCTCCCCCGCTCTTCTCAGCAATTTTCTATCTCATTGGGAGGCACTATGAAATCGATCCGTTTCTTATTCTTGCTTGCCGGCTTTGTGTTTGCCGCTCTGACGATCCTGTTGGTGGCGGCACAACCGAATCCTGTGGCCCGTAGCAATCAACCGGGCGCGATTCCCGAAGTTCAAAAGGCGCCTGCGGGGATGGGCGCGCAATTAGTCCCGGAGCCGCAGCTATCCCTAAAATTTGCGAAGCTCGAGACCTACACTTTAGGCGCGGTGGGTGCACGTTCGGTCGCAGTTGCCGACCTCAACGGCGACGGCCACCCGGATTTGGTCGTGGCCAACCCCTGTGAGTCCAACAATCAGTGCGACCTCGGCGGAGTGACCGTGCTGCTGGGCAACGGTGATGGCACCTTCCAAGCGCCGGTTACCTACAGTTCGGGTGGGTATGATCCTTTTTCTGTCGCGATCGGGGACGTGAACGGCGACGGCCACCCGGACCTGGTCGTGGCCAACTGGTGCCAGGATCAGCAGTGCGACGGTAACTACCAAGGGGAGGTCGGCGTGCTGTTCGGGAACGGAGACGGCACCTTCCAGCCACCCATCAGTTTCAGTTCGGGCGGCATGCTGGCCACCGGCGTTGCGGTCGGCGACGTGAACGGCGATGGTTTTGCCGATCTGGTCGTGTCCAATCTGTACGGCACAGTGACCGTGTTCCTGAGCAAAGGCGACGGCACTTTCCAGTCACCGATCAGCTACAGTTCCGGTGGAGTCGACGCCGGATCCATCGCCATCGCGGACCTGAACGGCGATGGCAGGCCGGATCTGGTAGTGGGCAACGATTGTTCGGACTACAACTGCACCTATAGCTCGGTAGGCGTACTACTGGGCGACGGCCACGGTGACTTTCAGGGTCCAGTCGTCTACACGTCCGGCCAAAACCAAGCCCGTTCCATCG
>Ga0326728_10022142_pt1 | contig 11840 bp, 10 predicted proteins | sample MB3enrmetagenome_FD_207602 | JGI IMG/M metagenome (GOLD analysis project Ga0326728, IMG submission 207602) | Lab enriched peat soil microbial communities from McLean, Ithaca, NY, United States - MB31MN | ecosystem: Environmental > Terrestrial > Soil > Wetlands > Peat | place: USA: New York... | reverse complement strand
CCGCCAGTTGGAGGATTCGGGTAAAAGCCTCTCTTCATTGCTCAGTTTAGCTCTCAGGCGGGTAGCCGGGTAGGGAGTGAGGATACCGAATATAGGAACCTGGATGCCGGCCGTTTGGACAAAATCCACTGTCTTCCGGAAGATATCTTTTTGATCGTTTTCATGGCCGAAGATAAATGCGCCCTCAACAATGATGCCGTGGTCGTGGAAGATCTTGATATACTCCGTCATCCGATCCGCTCGGGCCCACGATTTGCGGGAGGTGTCCAGATTTTCCAGGGAGATAGATTCAAAGCCGATGAAGAGCTCGATACAGCCAGATTTTACGGCCAGGTCGACCAACTCACGATCCCTTGTGGACGCAACAGAAGCAAAACTTCCCCACTTTATCTTGAGAGGAATGAGGGCTCGAAAGACTTCCTTCGCATAATGCGGATTGCCGCCGATATCGTCATCAACGAAGAAGACCATTCTCGATGAAGCCTGTTCGAGGGAAGTCCGGAGGTCACGGACCACATCCTCCACGGGTCTCAGACGGTATTTGTGTCCAAAGAAGGGAGTGACGGAACAGAAATCACAGTCATGAGGACAACCACGCGTGGCCTGGATAGAGTGGATGAAGCGGCGGTGTTTGGGTTGAAGGAGGTCAAATCGCGGGTGCGGCACTTTGGTAATATCCGGAAGCTCCTCACTCTTATAGATTCCCTTCATCCTGCCATTTCCCAGATCCGAAAGAACGCGATGGAACACCCCTTCTGCTTCACCCACAACAACAGCATCAGCGTACTGGAGAGATTCCTCCGGCAGGGCCGAAGGATGCATGCCTCCCATCAAGACAGGTATGCCTCTATTGCGAAAATGATCTGCCAGGTCATAAGCACGAGAGGCATTGAGGGTGAGCGTCGAGATACCTACAAGATCGACGTTGCGGTCGAGGTCGATCTCCTCGATCGTTTCGTCGGCAACATTTACTTCCCAACTCTCGGGAAAGAGGGCTGCCACCGTAATCACGCCCAAGACCGGAAAGACCGAGACAGGCTGCTCGGCCACTACTAACGATTTTTCAGTTGAATGGATCAGGAGGGCTTTCGGCACGAAAAAATTATACGGCAGTTGGACCCGAAAAACCAGTTGTGTACTAAATTAGGTGTGCGCCCCCTCTGTTCCTCCAAGAGATAAAAAAGGCAGAGCCATTTCGGACAGGGTAAGGAGCATCCATAAAGAGTACCCTAAGAGGTCGAATTCCCTTCCAACCTTATCGATTTCGAGTGAGATTGGCTTTTTTCTAGAGCCTCAACGCAAAAGCTCAGAGGCATGCCGCTTGTTGAGGCGTCCCTCTGGAGCGATAGGACGCGCAATTCGATGACTTACGAGTTTGAATAGATTTTGTCTCACTTCCATTCGCTTTCCGGTTGGCCCGGACTCCTATTTTCTCAGAGGGGGATAGCACACCTCGAAAATATTTCCTGACGGATCACGAAATAGGATAGTCTCACCATCCCTCTGGGCTTTCGGTCCAGAGACAATTGGAGCCTTCAGTCGCTTCACGCGCTCGACAACGGAACCGAAGTCTTCCTTCCTGCATGGAAAGGCAATATGCGCCATCGTTTGCTTTGTGAAATCGTAGTCCTTGACTTCCATCACGCCAAGAACCACACCATCGTTTCCGACAAAGGCCTGCCTCGGCGAATCCCATCTCTGGATGACCTCGAATCCGAACATATCCTTGAGAAAGGCAGTGCTCGCCTCAAGATCAATGACGTTAAGTCCAACATGGTCAAATCGATTCTCAATCATCATCTGCCTCTCTTGTCTGAACGGCGGAGCGCTATGTTCGGGAGTTGTTTTCTCATGTCTCGGACTCTACGACAAAGCTGAAGCCATGCCGGGTGAACCCAAGAGCGTCATAGAACCGATGGGCAGGTTCTCGGATGAGGTCGCTCGACAGTGCAAGCTTGTAGCAGTGAGCCTCACGACAGAGCGCCATGGCATGGTTCATCATGGCCTTGCCTGCTCCTTTCCTACGCCAATCGGAGAGGACCACAACGGACTCCACAAGCGCCGAAGGCGCACCCCTATGAACCAGGTTGTCGAGAATGACCAGGGAGTAAGTACCCACAATGCGGCCTTCCGAGCATGCAACAAAGAGCAGGTAACTAGGATAGGTGCTGATCTTCAGAAAAAGAGAGTTCGCCGTTTCGAGGTCCATGACTTTTCCGTTGTCTACGTCCGGCTGACCATAGAGAGACAAGATAGCCGGAAGGTTAGCACTTACTGCTTGTCGGATGATATATTCCATGATTTAGGTCTGCCTATGCCGAACGTTCCAGATGAGCGACCGGAGCGAGAATAACCATTGACAACCGTCTTGCAAGCCAGCATGCGAACCGCGAGCGCCCGCTCCGGTTCGCTCCATCTGGTTTGTTAGGATGCCCCTAAGTTATCCCGCTACATCCGCACCGCGTCCAAAGGGCTTCCTCGCAACATTTGGAAATAGGCCAGCAAGACCACAGAGTATGGACAGAGCAAGCACGACGAGTGGCCAAATCCAATTATTGGCGTTCCATCGCCCGTTGGCTGGTGACAAGGGATCATACAGAACTGAAACCGTCGCTCCCGGTCGCAATCTGGCCCTTTTCAAACCACTCATGCCTCTTGTGCTTGGGAGAGACTCCCTTATTCGGAATGTCTGACCTCCAACATTATACTCAATGGTGAACCTCGATCCGTCTCTCGCTACGACTTGCCCTTGGGTTTCAGACGCCGATGAGGTAAACTTCAAGTAGTCGAACAGAAGGTATATCCCGTAGGCGAGTCCGATGACTGACAGAACAACTAAGAACAGAATTCTTGGCTTCTGGGTATGTTCTGGAGTGCTCATTTGAATCCTTGAACTGCGATACGTGACGCCAGATGTGATAGCCACGATGATCGAGTCCTCTTGGGCAGCCTAACGCCAGCGTCACCCGGAGCCGGATTTATCGGAGATCCGGTGAGCCGTACGTTAACCACTATTTCCTGGGTTTGGCAAATACCGCGCCTTTCAAACTTTGTCCACCTACTACAAAATTCGTATCGTCGACAATTTCAGGCCACTGGGGATGTCTGACTTGTTTCAGAGTTATAGGAATATCTGCGAGTTTGGATGAGTTCTTGTCGTAATAAATAGTGAGATCGTCCAGTCCCTCATACTGATCAAGATCGCATATCAAATATGCCATTGGAAAGTACTTTAAAATACTGAAAAACCCCTTTGTTCCTAAATTTCCGCGTACTGAGGGCATAACAACATCTCGAATGACCACAGTATAGGGATATGGATAAACCCAGTAAAACATTTTCAAATGATTCGGAAAATCAGCGGATTCACCACTGAAGAAGTCTCTCAATTCTTCATCTACGACTGTTCGTTCAAAGTAACCTTTAGCCGCCAACATATGCCCAACGATGGCCCTAATTAACGGATTGGGCCTTGTTTCGTATTTGATTATTGAGGGCATCTCAAGGGTAGTCTTAAGGAATCTGCCAACACCGATAGCGAATTCATTAAGCACGGGATCATACCTGAGCCCGAGAAGGGTGTTATTGCAGTGCCTGCATATCGTTCGAAATTTCACCCCGTTTTGAGATATCGAAGAGAGCCCCTCATTTTCCTTGGTGGTAAGCAACTGTAAAATCGTCATCTGGTCAACTGAGGTAACTTCTATACCGCCTTTTGGCGGCACATGGTCCCAAGAGAGAGTAGCGTGATTCCGGCAAATATTGCAGTGATCAAGTTTTTCTCTCTTCACTTTTACATAATGAATTTCGGGGTTCTTCACTTTCATTGGTGAATTCTGCTAGTTAACGATTTGCATAACCTGCGCAAGCGATCACCAATGCTAAAACCTGGCGCGGCTATTCCGCGTCAGGTTGATGCTGTTGTTATGTCATGTCTTGCTCGTTATGATTAGGTTTCGTTTGAATCGCCTTCAATCCCATGCGAATAAACCATCTGCCACTTCTCAACAAATACATTCCTAAAAGAACACCGCCAATGCTTGAAGCAGCATTCAAATATGTGAACTGCCGCTCGCGAAACAGATCAAAATACGGTGGTGCATTCACATAAACAATGTAGGCTGAGACTGTTTTTAATAAATCGGGAATGTAAATGACTAATAAATATATGCCGAGCATTTTAACGAAAACCGTAAACTTCCATTCTAAATTGTCTCCCCCTTCTGCCTCATTTGGGTATGCGAATCTGTAAAGTTGACTTCCTCCTCGCAATAAATAAATACCTGCAACAATAAATAGGATGGGAATAATTCGAGCAACAATGGCAGCAGCCAAGAATATTCTATGCATCTCGGGTTGTAAGTTGCCTGGAAATATAAATGTTGGTATTGCTGCAATGAGACCAACAATGCCGTGAAACAGACACCATATCCCAAAGAGCTTACTACCGAGAATGAAATAATCTCGTGCTTTCATTTTCCCCCTCTATGTTTGAGACATAACGTTCGGCTTCAGCGGGAGCCCTCGGCGATCCGCTGCAAGCCGTTGTTATAAGCTGCATGTAATAGCTCTTCGACTTTGTTTCTCATCTCGTTTTCTGGGCCGAGCTTTATTGTTCCCAGCTGCGTGAAGTGAACCGAGGGCGGAAATCGAAATATCTCGGGAATTACACTATATAGCCAGTAGCAGAGGCGGGGTAAGAACCTATGGTGATCCGTTAGGTGAGTGACAACCAAAGAATCATCGACGGGCTGAAAATCAAGCCTGTGGTGGTTAGCGCCTTCCCACCAATTAAGCTCGTAGTTGTAGGCCTCATAGTGGGTGTTGTAGCCCAGTCTCAAGGCGTGTACTGCGGCTATTTCGCGCAAGATGGTTTCGATCTTCTTGGTTCTCTCATCATCCATTGTCGTCTATGCTTATAACGGCGTGGCTAAGAGGCTGCCAAAGGAACGCAGCGAATTTGCCAATCCTTCTTCAGCCGCTGGTTGTGCAAACTTATAATTTATCGTTCTCATCGCCTCGATCGTTCGGGAAATCCAAATATGAAGGATGGGCCCCCAAACCGTTATCAGGTATCTTTCCCTTGGAACCTGTATATTCATGTAAATCGGGTGGGTGACATGTCTTGTAGTATTCTGGAGAACCCTTAGGATTAACAGCACAGGATGTCCCTCGATTAGCAAGTTCCCCCCATAGTTCAGCATTCTGAGGGAACTCCCATGCAGCGATATGTTTCCACCTTTCACTTGAATCACTCATAAGGTCAAGTGAAGCTATGATTCTGTCTTGGATGACAGGTTCTTCCCACCGAGTTTCAAATATTAAATGTTTAGTTACAGATTGCCTCGGAAGAACAGTGAAGGGCATCCAATCACCGATAACTATTTCATCAATCCATTTGAATCGTTCCGAGACAATTTTTCTAGCATTTGATGGCTCAATTTCAAATTTCGGTCCGATCAACTCTTTATTCTCGGGAATTGGGAGGCTAGGAAAGTGGAGCGAAAGGCGAAGGTCTATAATATTTCCTGGTCGAGCGCCTTCATTTGTCACCGTAATTGGTAGATCAAAACTGGCAATGTACCAACGGTGTCCTTCGCTTCGAATAGGATAGATACGTCGACACAATCTGCCAACAGCGGCTAGTGGGTTGAATTTCGAAAAATGAGTTTTCCACAAGGAGGCAAGCGAGATACCGAGGGCACCCAGTGCGATGATTGTCGAAAAGAGTGCTATTTCAGTGGGACTCGGCATAAATAATATTCCCTTTGAGCTTTATGCACAACAATTAATAGACGAAGTTCGTATTTGTTTGGAATCGGGTCTTCTAAGTCTACCTTATTACCACTTTTTACCCTTGCCGTCTACAAATTTATTGATTCTGTTTCGTTTTTTCCATTACAATAACAGAAAATTTGGAGGAAGGATGAGATTGGCTCGCTTTCGGTTCGCAAGGACCACCTGCTCTGTTATTTTTCTGGTCCTTACCGTCTTTAGCTCTACGCTTTTTGGCCAGGAGTTCAAACGGGCGCTTCCGGGGAGAGTCTTTTCTTTTCCCCAGGATCATTTCTCTCATCCTGAATTTAAAACCGAATGGTGGTATTATTCCGGCCATCTTTACAGTCAAGAGAAGAAATCATATGGTTACCAGCTCACTTTTTTCAGAACGGGTTTAAACAGGGAAACAAAACATCAAAAATCGAATTGGTCTATTCAAGACCTTTATTTTGCTCATCTTGCCATCACGGATGAATCGAGAGGGAAGTTTGAATATCTTGAAAAGATCAGCCGCGGAAGCTTGGGAGAAGCCGGAGCTTACCCTTACAAAAAAGGAGAAAAGGCCTTTCGAATCTGGATCGAGGACTGGTCGATCGAAGGCAAAGGTCTTGGGATGCAAAATCACATTCTCAAAGCCGGAGACAAGACTTTTGGAATTGAGCTGACGCTTACACCTGGGAAAAACCCGGTCATCCATGGGCAAAATGGGATCAGTCAGAAAGCTGAAGGAGAGGGATATGCCTCGCATTATTACTCCCTCCCTCGGTTAAGAACGGAAGGAAAGATCTTTCTGCAAAGCAAAGAGATTCCTGTCCAGGGAATCAGCTGGATGGACCATGAGTTTGGCTCGTCCCAACTCCGGGAATACCAGGTTGGGTGGGATTGGTTCAGCATTCAATTGGAGGGGGGGACGGAGCTGATGTTTTATCAAATCCGAGAAAGGGACGGGAAAATAGACCCTTATTCGGGTGGAACCATAATTTTTCCTGACGGAACATACCAGCACTTACCTAAAAACGAATTTCAGATTGAAGTCCTGAATCATTGGACAAGCCCAAAGAGCAGAGCCGTCTATCCTTCCAAATGGAGAGTAAAAGTCCCCGGTCATCGGATTGATTTGACCATTTCCCCAACCGTTAAAGATCAAGAATTGATTACGAAAGAATCCACCCGGGTGATCTATTGGGAAGGAAGTGTCAAGGTGGGCGGGAAATACCAGGGCGAGCCCATCAAGGGCGTTGGTTATGTCGAATTAACCGGATACGCCGAATCCCTTTCCGGGAAAATCTGATCCGCTGGCAAGTCATTTGTCTTGATATTTGAAATAATTTAGAATGGGATTGGTTCTGCCTATCCCGCTTTGGCGGGTTGGGGCACGTTCCGGTCAGAAGATTGCAAAGTTGATGGAGGTTATTTGCATTGAGGCTCGGCACGAAGCTGACTCTTTATCTCTCCCTGATCATTATCGTTGTACTTTCAGGGTATGGCTATCTTAATACGTTATCCCGTCGGGAGATCCTCCTGACAAGGATGAAGACTGAGGTGCAAAGTACCACTCAAGCCCTAAAGGTGTCGCTCGAGGCGATTCAGCTGCCGGAGGAGATGAAATATATCCAGAGGCTGATCGATGCCGTGAGCGAAAATGGAAAAACTCTGGATGTCGTCGTTTACTACCCGGAGGAAAACCTCATCTTTCATAGTCATTCTTTAGAGAGGTCCATTGAACCTTATTTGGATTTAATCAAAAGATCGGTTCGGGAAGACCGCCCCCAAGAGGAATTTGACACCCATCAAAAAGTCCCCGTGTTTTCATACACTCTCCCTTTCAAAGAAAGAACCGGGCACATTGGAGGTGTTTCCACCCTTCGACACACCTCCTTGATGGAGAAGGAAATTGAGAAATCGCAATGGTCTATTTTCGTTACCATCTTTGTACTCATTTGCGGGACCCTGTTGTTGATCCTTTTAGGCACAAGGAGATGGGTGACACACCCCATCTCCAAACTGATGGACGGAATCAACCATTTGTCAAAAGGGGACCTCGCTCACCAGATCGATCTGAGAAGAAGAGACGAGCTCTCCCAACTGGCTCAGGCCTTTAATCAAATGGCGGTGGATCTAAGGATCGCCCGGGAACGGATCTTGCGGGAAGCTGAAACCAAATTAGAATTGGAAAGGAGTCTTCGGCAATCGGAAAAGCTCGCGACCATTGGTCAATTAGCTTCAGAGCTGGCTCACGAGATCGGAACGCCTCTCAGCATTATCCATGGAAGAGCGGAGTTGATGCAAAAAAGACTGGGAGAAAATGAGGAGACGCATAACTATTTGAATATTATCCTTCACCAGACCGAGCGCATTACAAAGATCATTCAGGAACTTCTCGGATTTGTGAGAAGAAAGAAATCGGAATGGAGGGATTTAAATCTCAGGACCATTTTAGAGAACACCCTTGATCTTCTTGACCAACAGATTCAGAAACAGAGTGTGAGCGTGGTCAAGGGTATGCGGGATAACCTTCCACCTGTAATCGGAAATCCGGATCAACTCCAGCAGGTCTTTTTAAACCTCATCCTCAATGCAATACAATCGATGCCCGAGGGGGGGAGGCTTTCTCTTTTTGCTTCGATGAAGGAGATTTCAAGGGAGGGACTGGAGGAGGACCGGAGGCCATATGTGGAGGTATGTGTGGAGGATACGGGAGTTGGAATAGAGAAGGAAGTCATCCAGCAGATTTTCGATCCCTTTTTTACGACCAAAGACACAGGGACAGGGTTGGGTTTGATGGTGACGCAGGGCATCGTGCAGGATCACGAAGGATGGATCGAGGTGAAGAGTGAAGTTGGGAAGGGGTCGGTCTTCAAGGTCTATCTTCCCTCTGCCCAAGGACGGATGAAGGATGACGAACAAAAGCCACAAAATTTTAGTCGTTGATGATGACCTGGAGATGTGTAAATTGCTCTCGGATGTCCTCAGTCAAGAGGGATTCTCGGCCCTCGCGATCCATCAAAGTTTGGAGGCCTCCAAGACGATCAAGAAAGAAGAGTTCGATGTCATTGTCACCGATTTGAGGATGAAAGGCTTGAAGGGTCTGGATCTCCTTGAGGAGGCGAGGCGGGTGGCGCCTCTGACACCGGTGATCATCATCACTGCCTTTGGAACGATTCAATCCGCCATCCAGGCGATGAAGATGGGCGCCTACGACTATATCACCAAGCCGTTTCAAATCGACGAGTTCGTCCTGACGGTTAAAAAGGCGTTGGAAAATCGTTTGTTAAAAAAAGAAGTGGTCCGGCTGAGAAAGGAGGTGGAGTCAAGGTATCACTTCCACCAACTCATTGGGAAAAGCCCTTCCATGCAAAGTATTTACGACCTCATTGAACGAATCGGTGATAGCACCAGTAATGTTCTGATCACCGGAGAAAGCGGAACCGGTAAGGAGTTGGTGGCAAGGGCAATCCATTATAATGGGATCAGAAAAGAAGGTCCTTTCATCCCGATCAATTGTGCCGCCATCCCGGAAACGCTTCTTGAGAGCGAGTTGTTCGGTTATAAAAAGGGAGCCTTCACCGATGCGAAGACCGATAAGAAGGGATTAATGGTTGAAGCCGCTGAAGGAACCATTTTTTTGGATGAGGTCACAGAGATGTCTCCATTGTTCCAGGCGAAATTGCTCCGGGTGATTGAGGAGAGAGAAGTTCGGCCCCTCGGGGATACGAACTCTTACCCCATCGATGTGAGGATCATCTCTGCATCGAACCGAGATATAGAGAGCCTCATCCACCAAGGTCGCTTTCGTGAAGACTTATACTTCCGGATGAAGGTCATTGACATCGAATTGCCACCCCTTCGAGAGAGAAGGGAAGATATCCCTCTTCTCGTTGACCATTTTATCAACCAATTTGGGAACAAGCCGAATCGGAGAATCTCAGGGGTTTCGGAAGAAGCTTTAAAAATACTCATCAATTATTCCTGGCCTGGAAACGTGAGAGAGTTGCAAAATATCATTCAGAGGGCGATAGCCCTTTGCCGGCATGAAGTGATCCTGCCGGAGGATTTACCCTCTTCGATGCTCCGCGAGCAAGACGACGAGAGCCTTCTGGAGAAGGGGCTCCATAAGAAATATACGCTGGATCAATTAGAAAAGGAATATATCAAGAAGGTGCTGATCGAAGCCGGGGGAAACAAATCGAAGGCGGCTGAGATATTGGGCCTTGACCGAAAAACGCTTTACCGCAAGATCGAAGAAATATAGTATCGTCATCCCTAAGTCCTTCTGTCCCATTTTGCCACGGGCTGTCGCATTATTCCCCATCTCTTTATTTCTTCAATCCTCATCTATTTTCAAAACCCACTGAAATGAAAAGGTTTCTGCTTTTCTTCCTATTGGCAACCCTATTGCATAAACACGTCACTGGAGAAGGAAATCCTCAAAATGGTTCGAATACTGATCGTTGAAGACGATGAAGAGATGAGGGCCTTGTTGAAAGATTCCCTGCTCGAGGATGGAATTGAGTTCGAATCAGCGGGAAACGGTTCTGAGGCAATTCGAAAGCTTGCGGAGGAGCCGTTTGATCTTGTTATCACCGATATTCGGATGCCTGGGTTGACGGGATTAGATATTCTCCCGGGGATCAAGAAACTTCAACCCGAGACATGTGTCATCGTCATTACAGCATTCGGGAGTGAAGAAGTTCGTCGTAAATCCTTTGATCGAGGTGCCACGGCCTATTTCGAAAAACCCATCAATATGAATAGATTAAAAACACTCATCCAGGAAGTGGTCTCAACAAAAGGAAAAGGGGCAAGGGCGTAAATGAGGATGGCACATGATGTTCATCGGTTCTGATGGCCTTGGGAGTTCCGGTGGAAAGAGAGAAACAACATACTCAAGGAGGTGACATGAAGCGTCTGGCGTGGCGTCTGCTTATAGGGTTTGTAGTTGTGGGCTGCCTCAGCACAGAGTCCTTCGCGCAGCAGGCTTTAACATGGCAGCAGGTTCGGGCGAGATTTTTGGCGGACAACCCAACTTTGCAGGCAGGACGAATCGGCATCGAGGAGTCCCGGGCACAGGAAATCACCGCCCATCTGCGTCCGAACCCGACCTTTACGGCGTCGGTGGATCAATTGCAACCATGGAAGTCGTACGGCGCCTTGGCGGATACGTTTCCGTTGGCCTCTGTAACCTATTTGATCGAACGGATGAACAAGAGGGGATTGCGGCTTGAGAGCGCGAAGAAGGGAACAGACGTCGCAATCTCGCAACTGGCGGATCAGGAACGAACCCTCCTCTTCACCTTGCGGAGCGCATTTGTACAAGTCCTACAGCAAAAGGCAGTTTTGGATGTGGCGAAGGAAAATCTTTCTTATTACGATCACGTGCTTCAGGTGAGTAGCGAACGATTCAAGGCAGGGGATATCGCGCAAATCGACCTGGACCGGCTGCAACTGCAGCGCGTTACCTTTGAGTCCGACCTGCAAACTGCCGAAGTAAGCCTGCGAACGACGAAAATCCAGCTTCTAATGTTGCTGAACGACCGGACGCCTGTCGAACAGTTTGACGTGACGGGGTCCTTTGACTTCTCGGAGCAAATTTCGCCACTTGGGGAGTTTCGTAAGATCGCGCTCGAGGCAAGGCCGGACCTGAAGGCTGCAGTGCAGTCCATCGATCAGGCTAAAATCAACCACCGGCTTGCCGAAGCAAATGCCTCGACCGATCCGACCATCGGCATAGATTTCGGGCGAAATCCTCCGATCGCGAGTTACATAGGCTTTAGCATCAGCATTCCATTGCGCATCTTCGACAGGAACCAGGGGGAGAGGCTGCGCACCCAACTGGACATCACGCGCAACGAAAGGGAACGGGATGCCGCTGAAGCGCTGATTTACAGCGATGTCGATTCCGCTTATGCAATGCTGCTCAGCAATGTGATCTTGTTGCAGCCGTACAAAGCGAAATACCTGCAACAAGCTGTGAGGGTTCGCGAGATAGTAACCTTTTCCTATGAGCGCGGCGGGGCATCTTTGCTTGATTTTCTGCAAGCCCAGAACGACTACCGCGCCGT
>Ga0326728_10022141_pt1 | contig 11841 bp, 4 predicted proteins | sample MB3enrmetagenome_FD_207602 | JGI IMG/M metagenome (GOLD analysis project Ga0326728, IMG submission 207602) | Lab enriched peat soil microbial communities from McLean, Ithaca, NY, United States - MB31MN | ecosystem: Environmental > Terrestrial > Soil > Wetlands > Peat | place: USA: New York... | reverse complement strand
CGCCTCGGGAATTGTCGACAGGCGGGGGCGCTTCATTGCCGGTGTTGTGCTGCTTACTGCCGGATACTCCGCGGAGGGCAAGTATTCGCATTACCTTGTTTTGCAGGCGCCGGTCCGCATCGGTGGCATCGCTTTCAAGCCCGGGGAGTATGTGTTTGGATGGGACCGGGCGCAAACCGAGGATGCTTTGAGCGTTCACTTCTACGTGGCTGCGACGGGAGCGCCGGTAGGCTCCGCGGACGCACATCGGATTGCCGGATCGAGCCGCGTGGAGAGCTTGCGCATCTGGCCTCCCGCCGAAAAGTCCTTGATTCAAATTGGGCGGTTTGGAATCCCCTACGAGTTAGGCGAGGAGTAACCGAGAGCGTAAGACGTCTGAAATGGGATAGCCGCAGCTGTCCCAAGGGCATTGCGCTACTCATTCCCAACTCACGGGCCGGGCTCTACTGAGGAGGCGCAGGTTGTTGCTCTATTAGCTCGAATCGCTTCCTATCCACGAAGATACTCCAGCCAGAGCTGCCAACGAAAGTTGAAGGAATTTGCGCCGTCCGGTTCTCATTCTTACAATCATTGCCTTATCGGGACTTCTCAAAACACGAAGGGCGGATTCATTCTCTCAAAGCAGTCTTCATTTCGCATTTCGAATCAAGAAGTCAGCACCGCTTGAGGCAGATCCTTCTTACCAGACGTAGGTTGCAACCACTTGGGGAGGACCGGACAATCCGTCGGTTACGGTCGTATGCAGGACGATCTGCACGTTCTTCCCTTCCCAGTCCGGCGGGGCAGTCTGCAATGCCTTCTGAAGATACTCCGGACTGGAGACGAACTCACCCGCCGCTTGCGTGCCGTATGACCTGATTCCGGCCACGACTAAAACGAATTGACCAGTCTTGGAGTTCAGAAGCCTGGTAACAACAGCATAGTCCTCCATGGCTTTGCCATTTGCATCAGATCCTGAGTACCATCGACGTCCAGATGGACCCTCTTCGCGGATGACAGATTGGACACCCTCTTCAACGAATGCAAAATGGAGATTGGAAGTCATCTGCATCGTCCAGCGATTGTTGAAAGCTCCAATGACGACCGCGGGAGAGTTGCGCAGGTCCTGGAACGAGTAGTTGCCTCCAATTCTGACCTGATTCCTCTTCCCAATTTGGCCAAGAAGGGCAGAGACCTGGATCGCCGTGTAGACATCCCCGGCCGCCAGCCCATAGTCTGGGTACTCGACCATATCGCTCCACACCAGCTTGTCTCCCGGTTGCAAATCAGGCCTCTGACTGAGCCTCTCGTACTGGCCCAGAAACTCTTCGGGAGTCTTGGAATGTCTTTGGTAGAGTTCGACTGAAGGCAGGTAGACCGAGGGTTTGGCCAGGCAGATCAGAACAGGCTCTGGAGAGGAAATCGCGGGAGCCCAGAACTTCTGCAGCACGGATTGGGGCGCTCTGGCGTGGTAAATGTCTGACCAGATCAAGGCCAAACCGGCCAGCAGGGCGAGGCCGACTGCCGACAAGGCCCACACCAGCTGTCTGTGCTTTTCGGCAGCACGTTTTGTTTCTGCCGGCGAAGGCGATGCCGGCTGGGGTGATTGCTGCCCGTGTCCCAATGCTTGGGGCGGCTCTTGAAGTTCCGGCGAAGTCTGAAGCGGGGGTGATTGCTGCAGGCGCGGCGCCGGTTGTGCCCACCGGAACTCAGGAGTGTAAGAGCCGACATGAAGTTCGATCCGGACCGTCGAGGCATTGGGGGCAGCCTGGTAGTACTGCTCCAGCCTTCTGCGCACTTCTCCAGCCTGCACCCGTACTACGGGATCATCTCCGGTTGCATACCCTACAGGGCGCTGAAAGAGATCCACGCCGATGGTGCGTTCTTTGAGCCGCTCGTGGTTCCCCTCTAGGCGGTGGCGGACTACGTAGGACAGAAATTGCTGGCACCGCTTGCTGGGTTGAAAGATGGGACTGTTCAGGATCGCATCCAGTTCGCGAAGGACTGATATCTTTTCCAGTTCATCGAGGGTGCGGGCCTCACCATCAACTTCTTCTCGACCAATCGGATTGGTTGTCGAACCCATGGCATTCACTGTCTTTCGTTTGAGAGCGGCTGTGTTTGAGCACGCCGCTGCCAATGATCGCTGTACGGGTCACTCCGTAGTGGAGCGCGTGAATTTTTGCACCTCTACCGAAGGGGAATTCGGTGCACAGAGACTGTCCGTCCCAGATATTTCCTTTTCGGCTCTATCTTGCACAACCGGAACGGGTTCGTCAACTCTGAAATGCGCTGACTGCTCGTCAACATACTGTAATACACCGTGTCCTACTTGAAAAGCCTTTTCATCACGGCAGATTGTTGCCTGTGAACATGGCAACCTTGTGTGCCTGCATCTCGGCTATCCCCATGTAAGCAATGACGATCGAGTTCTACAGGGTTGCCAGGGTCCAAAGCGAAACCCGGGTCGAAGACTCGAATGGACTTCACAAGGCCGCCTGGAATCAGAGGGCGCAAGAAATTTAACGGCATTCCCGAAATCGCAGGAGCATACCTGAATTTCGAGTTCAACAAGGAGACCAAATGACCAGTATCAGATTTACGACAAAAGTTTCGATCCTCGCGGTCCTTCTAGCGGCCTTCGCAGGATTGCCGGCGATGGCCCAGTTTCTGAGCGGAATTGAGGGTACGGTAAAAGATCCATCCGGGGCTCTGGTTGCCAAAGCCAAGGTCACCATTACGGATGTGCAGATCGGAGTGACGAAGATCGTTAACACAGACCAAGCGGGCTACTTCCGCGTCGACAGCATCGGGGCATCCACTTACACAGTGAAGATTGAAGCTGCCGGCTTTAAAACCTGGGAGCAGACGGGACTTGACCTTCAAGCCGGCGAGACCCGCACCCTTGCTCCTGTAATGCAGGTGGGGCAGGTATCCGCCGAGGTCACTGTCAACGCCGACGTGGCTACAGTCGATCTGGTGACGGCGAAGACCGAGTCGGTTATTTCAGAAGTCACCTTGCAGGAGACGCCGCTTTCAGGCCAGAACGTCTACGGCCTGGCCTCTCTGACGCCGGGCATGACCGGCGCCGCGACCCAAAAAGGGGCCGACGACTTCACCAACGAGTACTCCATCAACATCAACGCCGCCGGACTGCGCCAGGAGCAGAACGGATTCGAGATCGATGGCGCGCAAACCAATACCCCGTCCCGGGGCGGCGGCACCTCCATCTCTCCCAATCCCGAGATCGTGCAATCGATGGAGATCAAGACCAACGATTTCGACGCGCAAAAGGGAAGGAATGGCGGCGCGACGGTCGACGTCTTCACCAAGTCAGGCACCAACCAGTTTCATGGATACATCGACTACTGGTTCACCAACAATAACCTGCAGGCGCTCACTCATTTTCAATCTTCAATTCCCACCTCCCAGCGCAACGAGATCAGCGGCGTCATGACCGGGCCGGTGATCAAGAACAAGCTGTTCTGGATGGGCGCGATCGACGTGCTTCGCTCCAGTGTCACCAGCTCCGGCGTGTCCACGGTCGAGACGCAGGATTTCTATAACTGGGTTAACACCAATCTCAAAACCGTTGGCGGCAACCCAAACCTTGCGCTTCAGGCCTTTACGATGGCGCCGCCCTTGACATACGCGACCGCATCCTCTACCAACGTGCAGACGGTCGCCCAAATCGAAAGCACAGCCTTCGGCGGCACGAACGCGGCCGGCGGCAGTTGCTATAACTCCGGTTCATCGTCCAACAGCTGCAACGAGCTCGTCGCGCCGCCGGCGGGCATTCCTCAAACTTTGGACGCGCTCGGCAGCGTTAATTTCACCGGCGTGGCGCCCAAGAACGGATACCAGTGGAACTTCCGGGTTGACGATTATGTCGGCAAAAACGACCGCGTCTACGTGGATGCGATGCGAACCTGGGACTACGGCTATAGCAACGGCCCCGGCATCCGCGCCGCGCAAAACGCTAACGGCACCAACCACTCCGATTTTGTCAACGTCGATTGGACGCACACATTCTCCTCGCGTCTGCTCAATGAGGCGGGCGCGAATATCATTCGTCCCTACGGCCAGGACGGCGGAAACGCCACGTTTGCCATTCCTGGCGTCAGCGTAGGCTCGAACGTCTCGGGATTCGGAGGCTGGGGACCTGGGAACTTTACCCAGACCACCATCGCCTGGCGCGATACCATGACGGCAACCGTCAAATCGCACACCCTCAAGTTCGGCTTTGAGCAGGACAATATCCGCGAGTACGATTCGCAGCAGCCGGGGAACGATCGCCCCTCGTACAGCTTCCAGAACCTGCTCGATTTTGTGCAGGATGCGGCGGTATCGGAAAACGGAACACCGGTCTCCCTGCTTCCTGGGACATCCGTAAATGGCTTTTACACGCAAGCGCCCTATAACCGGCGGTACCGTGAACTGTTCACGGGCCTGTTTGTTCAGGACGACTGGAAGATCATGCCGAGATTCACGTTCAATGTCGGCGCGCGGTTCGACATGATGACCAACATGTTCTCCATCCTCAGTCCGAAATTATCCCCATTGAAGCTGGGAACAGGCTCGACCTTCAATGCGATGGTCACGGGCGCAACCGTCGGGCTGGCCCCCAACGATAACGTGCTGAATCACAACCTGTGGGAAATCACCCCTCGCCTGGGATTCTCCTGGGATGTCTTCGGGAAGGGCAGGTCGGCATTGCGCGGCGGCTTCGGCATGTTCGCCGATCAACCGCCCTACCTGCACATCTCGGACATAACGGCAAACAACCTGCCAAATTCATACCAGCCGAGCTTGAACACGTTGTCGGGGAATACGATCACATTCCAGTTCTGCAACGCTCCAGTGGGCTTCACGATCGTGTGCCCGGTGGTGCCTATCAGCACGAGCTCGGTTGTGGTAAGCCCGACGACAGGCGCGCTCAGTGTCAATGGCGTGATTCAGAGAGCGGGTCTGGGCGGATACGATTCCAACTACAAGATGACTCAGGTCGAGGCCTGGAGCCTGAGCTGGCAGCAGCAGATCGGAAAGGACCTTATTGCCCAGGGGAACTACTCCGCGTCGGAGGCCCATCACCTGCCGATCTACAATCAGGACATCAACCGCTTTGCCGGCGACCTGATTCAAAACCTCGGGTCCTTTACCCGCCTCAATCAAAACTTCGGCGGCATCAACTATGCCACTTCCAACGGCAACTCCGTCGGTCAGTACTTCTCCGCATTGGTGACGCGCCTGCCCTCTCACGGGCTGGCGATGAGCGGCATTTACACCTTCGGGCATGCGACGGATGAGCTCAGCACCTCGGCTTCGCTACCTGGTGGAAACATCACCAGCGGCAACCAGAACGGTCCGATCATCGAGAACGGCAATTTACCGTTCCAGCGCGGCCGGTCCGACTATGACATCCGGCAGCAATTCACTGCCTCCGGCAACTGGTCGGTTCCCAGCAACTACAGCAATGCCCTGGAGAGAAACACCCTGGGCGGATGGGAGTTCGGCGGCGCGTGGATCATTGACACGGGGTTGCCGGCCTGGGTAACAAACGGCCACGCCTTCTCTCCGGTCTGCTCGTCGGGATCGCCTTCAGGCGGCAAATGCCCTGCCGGCACCACCGTCGTCGGCAATACCGGAGGCAACTACAACGCGGACGGAAACAGCGCAGGCATGCCGAACACACCAACCTTCGGCAGCCACCTGACCGGCCAGAAGAAGGCGAACTACTTGTCCCCGACCGGAATATTTACCGGCGGCTCGTCGGCATTTCCTGCGCCAACCTTTGCCGCCACCGGGACGGAAGGCAACCTCCCGCGCAACTCTTACGACAACGATGGATATAACAGCCTCAACTTCACCTTTGGGAAGTTCTTCTCGACTCCCTGGTTCTTCGGAGAAAAGTTGAAATTCGAGGCCAAAGGCGAACTCTATAACGCGTTCAACCGCTCCAATTTGATCGGACTGGACGTGGGTATGGGCGATGCCAAATTTGGACAGTCGACGAGTCAATTGCCCGCCCGCTATTTCCAGTTGCAGCTACGGGCCAGCTTCTAAGTCAGTAAGCTAGTTACACCTCGGGGAGAAGTGATGGATTGCGCGTGTCGCTCTTTGACCTCACGTCCGCGGTCCACCACTTCTCCTCTTCCCTTTTGCAATGAACGAGTGGCGGGTAGTGTGTCTGCGCTATCTCTCTAGCGGCCTGTTTCGCTGCGTGGGGTACTGGCCTCGGCACGTCAGGAGGAAGTGAGGAAGCATGGCGATGAAGTCTATGGTGCATCATGGCAGAGTCTTGGCATGGGCGTTGGCGGCCTTGTGTGGAGGGGCGGCTCTCGCCGCTCAGAACGCCGGCGTAACGATTGAACGAGACGGCAGCACCGTCGTCCTTGAGCCCTACGCGCCGAACATCCTTCGCGTGACTATGAGCACGCTGAAGGAGGAAGCGACATCGGGGCCAGGCTATGGAATTGTGGCAAAACCCGACGCGGCAGGCTGGGCACATGAGACAACGGCAGCGGGAGACACATATAAGTCGGCGCGCATGACGGTGTCTCTTGCCGCACCTCCTCCTCCGCGGCCGAGGCCCGATGGGTCGTTTTTTAGAGGCCCGAGGAGGTACTTCGGCAGCTTTGGCGGCCAGTCCTATATAAGGATCACGGGCGCGGATGGAAAGCCTCTGCTGGATATGCAGGGCTGGGGAATGGGAGTGCTGAACGACAAGGATGACGACAGCCAGCTTAACTATGACCGGCGGCCGGAAGATAAGCAGTTCTATCAGGTGGGAGCCACATTCACCTCGCCAGATGATGAACATTATTACGGGCTGGGAGAGAGTCAGGAAGGATATCTCGACCGTCGTGGTCATAAGGTCGAATGCTGGGCGGACTATCAGGCGGTTGGCGGCCCCAGTTTCTGTGTTCCTTTCCTGGTAACCAACAAAGGATATGGCTTGCTTTGGGACAACCCTTCAAAGACCACGATTCAGCCCGGATTCAATGAGCAGACAAAGTGGACGTCGCAGGTGGGCCAAAGGGTTTCCTTCTTTGTCGTGGCCGGCGCCACAATCGACGAGATCTATGCCGGATACCGGCTGCTGACAGGGGATACGCCCATGCTGCCGAAGGGAGCCTATGGGTTGATCCAGTGCAAGCAACGGTATTCGACGCAGGCGGAAATGCTGGCGGTGGCCAAAGGCTATCGCGCCCGCCATCTGCCCATCGACATGCTGGTGCTGGATTGGTTTTATTACACCAAAATGGGTCAGATGGACTTCATCAAGGATCAGTGGCCAGATCCTGCGGATATGAATCGACAGCTTCATGCCATGAACATTGAGACCATGATCAGCGTATGGCCGCGTTTCAGGCCGGACTCGCGCTTCTACGATCTTATCCAGAAGAATGGGTGGTTCTTGCATCATGCGGATGGGACGCCTGAGGACGGCCTTCCCTACGATACGCAAGGGTCGGACATCGATACCACCAATCCGGAAGCGGCCCAGTGGTATTGGGGCGTCATTCGGGACAATATAGCCAGCCAGGGATTCGACTCTTTCTGGGCCGATGAGACCGAACCGGACCTGCCGCCGGATGGTGGCTATTTCAAGGTAGGACCGGGCACACAGTATTACAACGTGTATCCGTTATTCCACACCGCGGCATTTTACGATGGCATGCGTAAGGATATGCCGGACAAACGGGCGTTGATCCTCTCTCGCGATGCCTATCTGGGCGCGCAGCATAACGGAGCCATCTTCTGGTCCTCCGATATCTTCCCCGACTGGGATGCGCTACGGCGCCAGATTCCTACTGGCCTCGACGTAACCGCTTCGGGAATTGCGTACTGGGGAAACGATATCGGCGGATGGCAGGGTCTGCCGAGAACCCATGTTCCTGTGCATCCACCGCTGATCGATCCCTCCGACGCGCGCGATAATGTCGGAGGCTACGACGACTATCCGGAGTTGTATGTCCGGTGGTACGAATATGGGGTCTTTCAACCCAACTTCAGAACCCATGGCACCCGGCCGCATAACGAAGTGTGGTCTTATGGCAAACAGGCCGAGCCGATCCTGGAGAAGTATCTCCGGCTGCGCTACGAATTGATGCCCTATATCTACTCGCTCGGGTACTTTACGCACACCACCGGAGCTCCGTACATGCGCGGGCTGTTTATGGACTTCCCGAACGACCCGAATGTGGCCCAGATTGGGGATGAGTATATGTTCGGTCCGGCATTCCTGGTGGCGCCGGTAACCTCTCAGGGGCAAACCACGAAAAGCGTTTATCTGCCCGCCGGTACGGCATGGTACGACTACTGGACGAACAAGCGCTATGAGGGCGGCCAGACCATCCAGGCGAGTGCGCCGATCGATCAGATTCCGCTTTTTGTAAGAGCGGGTTCGATTGTGCCGCTGGGCAGCGCAATCGAGAGCACTCATGACACCCAGACCATCGCGCATGTGAAGGTCTATTCCGGTGCAAATTGCGACTTCACGCTCTATAACGACGATGGCCAGACCTATGCATACGAGAAAGGCAATTTCCAAACTACGCACCTGCACTGGGACGACGCCACCCGAAAACTGACACAGTCCGGAACCAAGGCGTGGAGTGGAAACGCACCTCTGGAGGTGGTCCGGGGACGGTGAGGCGCTTTCTTGAGCACGACCTGTGTCTTGTCCTCTTCTCGAAGGGGCAAGGCGTTTTGCCTGGCGAGCGTGCGCACAGTCACCTGAATGCCCTTGACTCGTACTTCCGCGACCAGAAATTCAGGGCGTTTTCGCCTGCTGTAAGGGGGGAGTGACGAGGATGAAAGTAACTGCTGTTGTTCTAGCCGCTCTTGCGGCCACGCTCGCCACGGGCACGCTCTATGCCCAGGCCCAGGTCAAGGAGCAGGAGAGTCCGATTCCACGCCTGGTGCAAAAGGACGGACGATTCGCACTGTTCTTGGACGATGCTCCATTTCTAGTCATGGGCATAGAGGATCTGACCATGGGCGAGTGGCCCACGCGTCCCACTGTGTGGCCCGCCTTGGAATACATGGGTGTCAACACGGTCGAGGTACCGATCTACTGGCAGGATTTCGAGCCGCAACAGGGACAGTATGACTACTCGGTGGTGGACCGGCTCCTGAACGAGGCTCGCCAGCATCACGTTCGCCTGGTGCCGCTTTGGTTTGGAACGTATAAGAACGGCCACCCGCACTACATGCCCGACTGGATGAAGCTGGACCCCGCCCGCTATTTCCATGCGCTGGATATAAATGGGCAGGCAGTGGACTCCCCATCGCCGTTCGCCGACGCGTCGCTCGATGCGGACAAGAGGGCGTTCGCCGCGCTCATGCAGCACCTGAAACAAGTTGACCCGCAGCGTACCGTCATCATGGTTCAGGTGGAGAATGAAACCGGTAACTGGAACAGTGTCCGCGATTACTCCCCGGCAGCGCAGAAGTTCTTCGAAGCGCCAGTGCCGCCCGAGATTCTCAGGGCCATGGATGTGCAGGCGGCTTCCGCATCGCCGAACTGGCAGCAGGCCTTTGGTCCCAATGCGGACGAGTACTTCAACGCCTGGGCGGTAGCGAGATATGTGGGACAGGTTGCGGCAGCGGGAAAGGCTGTTTATCCCCTGCCCATGGACGCCAACTGCGCTTTGCGCGACCCGTTCCATCCGGGCCCTCCCGGAGATCCGGGCGCTCATGGCTCTTACGAGAGTGGCGGCCCCACCGACAATGTGATTCCCATCTGGAAGGCAGCGGCGCCGGCCATCGATGTTCTGGGACCCGACGATTACCAGAACGATCCCGCCGCGTATTTGATGGTGCTGGAGCTTTATCGCCGCGCCGACAATGCCCTCTATCTGCCAGAGACCGGTTGTCCCGACTGCGCCCGATTTTTCTTTACGGGGCTAGGCCTTCAGACCATTGGCTTCTCGCCGGCCGCGGATATCACCCAGCCCTATTTATTGGGTGCGCAGGCGGGAATCGCGGCGGAACAGGCGGGCGACTCGAGCGCCTGGGACGGCTACAAGCCGGTGGACGAATTCCTGACTTCCTGGGGAATGAATTTCCGTTTGATCGGCCCCATGCAGCGGGAGATCGCCCGCCTCAATTTCGAGGGCAAGCTCCAGGCCGCGGCAGAAGAGCCGGGCAGCACCACGCAGGTCCTGCATTTCGGATCCTGGAATGCGGAGGTGACTTGGGGAGCCTTCGGTCACAATCCCCATGCCGCCCCGGGGAATGCGAAGCCCATGGGGCGCGTTCTTGTTGCCCAGCTTGGGGACAGCGAGTTTCTGGTGACAGGATACGATTTCCGCATCGACTTCCGTCCGGCCGGCACCGAGCAGCAACGCAAGTCAGAGCATATCGTGATTGGAACCCAGGAGACTCCCTCAGCTTTGATCGATGGGAAATGGCAGCATCGGCAGTTTCTGCGCATTCAACAAGTAACCTACGAGAACGGCGCTTTCAAGCCCATTCGCACCTGGAGTGGACTGGGGGGTGAATCAAACGGCCTCTTCTTTGGCGAGACGCCCGTGGTGTTGCGCGTCGCGCTTACCAGCTATTAGAGGTTGCAGCAGCCTCTACTCCCTCGAATCCGGCGGTGCGTGGCCGTCCGCGACGTCGAAATGCCCGGACTATCGGTGAACTGTAATCAGGGCGCTTTCGCCCATCCAAGTCAGGAGTGGTGAATATGAGAATACCTTCCGCTGTTTTGGCCGCTCTTGGGGCAACACTGTTCGCCGGTCCGCTCTATGCCCAGGTCCAGGTTAAGGAGCAGGAGCGTCCGATTCCCCGCATCGTGCAAAAGGACGGACGCTACGCCCTGTTCGTGGACGATGCTCCCTATCTGATTTTGGGCACAGAAGATCTATCGATGGGTCAGTGGACAACGTCTCCTGACGTTTGGCCTAACGTAGAACACCTGAATGCGAACACGGTCGAGGTGTCGATTTACTGGGAGCAGTTCGAGCCGCAGCTCGGACAGTACGACTACACGATGGTCGACCGGCTCATGAACGAGGCTCGCCAGCATCACGTTCACCTGGTGCTGCTCTGGTTCGGAATGTATTACAACGGCCACCCGCACTACATTCCCGATTGGATGAAGCTGGACCCCGTCCGCTATCCGCACGCGCTCAACAGAAGCGGGCAGCCGGTAGACTCGCTTTCACCGCTCGCCGCCGCAACGCTCGACGTGGACAAGAGTGCCTTCGCCGCGCTCATGAGGCACCTGAAGGAAACCGACCCGCAGCGCACCGTCATCATGGTTCAGGTGGAGAATGAAACCGGTACTTGGGAAACCGTCCGCGATTTCTCTCCGGCCGCGCAGAAACTCTTTGAAGCGCCGGTGCCGCCCGAGATCCTCAAGGCCATGCATGTCGAGACCATTTCCGCATCCCCGAACTGGCAGCAAGCCTTCGGTTCCAATGCGGACGAGTACTTCAACGCCTGGGCGGTGGCCAGCTACGTGGGGAAGGTTGCCGCCGCGGGAAAGGCCGTTTATCCGCTGCCTATGGACGCCAACTGCGCATTGCGCGACCCGCTTCGCCCGGGCCCTCCCGGCATCGAAGGGTCTGCCTCCGGGCGCTACGAGAGCGGCGGTCCAACCGACAATGTCATCCCCATCTGGAAAGCCGCTGCGCCGGCCATCGATATCGAGGCTCCTGACATTTACCGGGGCGACCCCGCCTCCTATGCGAAGGATCTTGAACTCTATCACCGCGCCGACAATCCTCTCTACGTGGCTGAGACCGGCGGCGCCGGCAATGCCCGCTTTTTCTTCACGGCGCTTGATCTTCAGACCTTAGGATTCGCACCGTTCGCGGCGGCAGATATTCCCCAGGCGGATGCCGAGCC
>Ga0326728_10022140_pt1 | contig 11841 bp, 6 predicted proteins | sample MB3enrmetagenome_FD_207602 | JGI IMG/M metagenome (GOLD analysis project Ga0326728, IMG submission 207602) | Lab enriched peat soil microbial communities from McLean, Ithaca, NY, United States - MB31MN | ecosystem: Environmental > Terrestrial > Soil > Wetlands > Peat | place: USA: New York... | reverse complement strand
TCGCCCCTGCAGCTCTCTTCGGTCTGTGCCGTGTTCAGCGCGACCTCCGTCAACAAGTTCAAGAATCGTTATCCGCTGGGCGACGTGATTGCCGCCGCCTGCCGCGCCCAGGCCAGAACGATCATCTCCGGTGTAGGCGACCTGTTTCTCGACTACGGCGGACCTATCGTCTTCCAGGGAGGGGTTGCATCGAATCCGGCCGTCGCCTACTACCTGCAAGCGATCACCGGCAACCCGATCGTGATCCCGGAACGGAACAAGGTGATGGGGGCATTGGGAGCCGCGCGGATCGCCCGCGATCGTTGGCAGCCGCAAACCGCTTTGTCCGTGCTGGACGCAAATGGGCGACACGCGCCACACGGCCCGCCGCGCCAAGTCGTGCCGAGCCCCGTCGGATCGTTCAGGAAGTCGGCGGCGATGCGCACGCGCCTTACGCTGCGGGAGTTCCTGCCGAATCGCGATGCCCCTTTGATTTGGCGCAACCTGTTCTTCCCGGCGGAGATACTCAACGCGCTGGGTGTCCGCATGCTGACGTTGGAAACCTATGCCGCCTTGCGGACCCGCAATGGAAAATCGCTGCGCACGATGTTCGACAAGGCGGCCCGCAAGGGCTTTGCCGCGGAAACCTGCTCGTTCCTGCGCGTGCTGGAAGGCGACGACCGCCTCCCCAAGCCCGACTTCGTCGTCGGCACCAGCGAACCTTGTCAGCAGGGCGAGCGGGTGCTTGCCGATCTGGTGCGCGACCTGGGCTGCCTGGATCGCTATCATCTGCTGTCCACCCCGATCCGCCAGGATGACAGCTCCATCGAGAACATCGCCGCCGGACTGGAGGCGTCCGTGGCCCACCTGGAGCGGTCCCTGGGCATCAAGCTGGACTTGGGGCGCCTCAAGGAGGCATGCGCCTTGTCGAACGAGGCCCGCGATATCGCGATCCAATGCAACAATCTGCGACTCACCAGCCCCCCCTTGATTCGCGGCAGCGAGGCGATCTTGTTCGCGACAATCTTCTCGCAACTCTGGGGCAAGAGGGATTTGGTCGAGCTGCAGCAAACGCTGCTCGAGGAGTTGTGGGCGGCAAAAGGCTCCGTGGAACGCCAGCTCGGCATCGACGACACGCACCGGCTGGCATGGCTCCATCTGCCGCCCTTCTACAGCAGCCGGCTCATGGATTTCATCGAGCTGACCTGCAATGCGCCCGTGGTGTTCGAGGAAGTGAACTTCGTGGGTTGGCGAGAGCTGGACCCGGAAGATCCGTATCGCAGCCTGGCGCGGAAGCTGTTGACGGTCGGCTTTCTCGATCCCGAGTTTCGCGCGACCCAGTTGCGCAAGTACGCGCCGGATGCCAAGATCAGCGGTTTCGTGCTCTATAACCACATGTTCGGCCGATGTTCGATGGCCGACAGTTGCTTTACCAAGCGTCTGCGCAACGAGCTGCGGGCGGTCGGCATACCGCTGCTCGTCCTGGACGGCGACTGCCTCGACGAGACGACCGATCCGTGCAGCACGACGACCAAGGTGCGGGCCTTCGTAGAAGCACTGAATCTGAAAAGGTTCGGCAGCCTGTTCAGCGACTATGACGGGCAGAGCCGGCTCCGCACGGCCCCGCCTTTACGCAGGGCGGCGTAGCAGCGGCGGAAGATACGGAATAAGTTGTTACAGGCCGGTGTTGCCGGGCGTGTTTCCGGTGGAAGGAAGCGAACGAGTGTCTGCTCACGTCTGCCCCTGGTGGCTCGCCTGGCTCGCCATCGACAATCCGCTCCGCCGCCTGGTCCACAATCCGCAGAAGATCGTCGGGCCATACGTGCAGCCGGGCATGACGGCCCTCGACGTGGGCTGCGGCACGGGCTGGTTTTCGATCCCCATGGCGACGATGGCCGGCCAACAGGGCCGCGTGATCGCCGTCGACCTCCAGCAGCAGATGCTCGACATGCTGCGGCGGCGGGCCCAGCGGGCAGGCGTGGGCGACCGTATCCAGACCCACAAGTGCGCGCCGGATAGCCTCGGGCTGGACGCCCAAGCCGACTTCGCTCTGGCCTTTGCCATGGTTCACGAGGTGCCCGATCCGCGCCGCCTCTTCGGCGAGATCCTCGCCTGCCTCAAGCCGGGCGGCAGGCTCTTGCTTGCGGAACCCCGCCTGCACGTTTCCGCCCAGACGTTTGCCGTGGAGATCGCCGCCGCTGAACAAGCGAGCTTCCGCCTGCTGGAGGAACCCAAGATCCGCTGGGCGCGCGCGATGCTGCTTGGTCGGACTATCCCGGGGACTGGTACGACGGGCGAGCGCTCGCTGACCGACGATCTGCTGGAGTCCAGCGCCGAATCCCAAGTGGGCTCGAAGCGGGTAGAGTCGGGAGGCGGCGCGGTGGGGTAGGCTTCGGCATAATTCCGCCTCGCGGTTTCCCCGGACGTCAGTACTAGCTGCGCCCCGCTTCAACCTCCGTCGTCTTGTGCTTCTGGCTAGGCCATTCTTCTCGCTGCCCGTCGCCGACGCCGAGCCATCAGCAGCCCCATCGCACCTAGACCAGTCCAGGCGACAATGGAGGAGGGTTCGGGGACGCTGGATTCGGGCGTGAGGAGGAAGGCGTGGTATTGTCCGTCAACCTGGCCGGAGCCCACGATCTGGCCCGAATCGTTGATGCTAGTGGCAACCTCAAGCATCAATCCAGAAGACGGATCGATCAGATTGTTCAAGTCCCGCATAAGGCCGTCGCTGTATAGGAAGGCGTGGTCAACACCGCCGCTGGTATCCGCTTCCCCCACGACCTGCCCGCTGTTGTTGATGCCAAAGGCCCAACTAAATGTTCCGCTGAGTGTGCCGAGGTCGTCGGTAGCGGGATTGAGGGGACCGCTGCCGCTGTGCAAGAAGGCATGGATGGTGGCACCGTCGCTCATATAGGACGCCCCAACAACCTGCCCGCCGTTGTTGATGGCAGTGGCGCAACTGTAGGCTCCGCCGAATGTGCCGAGGTCGTCGGTAGCGGGATTGATGGGCTGGTTGGGTGCCGTGCGGAAGGCGTGGGTGGCACCGCTGCTGGTTACGGCCCCGCCCACGACCTGCCCGCGGTCGTTGATCCCGAAGGCAACACTGCCTGACCCGCCGAGTGAGCCGAGATCGTCGGTAGCGGGGCTGATGGGTCCGCCACCACTGTGCAGGAAGGCGTGCTGGATGCCATCGTTGCTATAATAGAAATACCCCACGGCCTGCCCCATGTTGTTGATGCCATAGGCACCCCCGCCGAACGTGCCGAGGTCGTCGGTAGCGGGATTGATGGGGCCGCTGCCACTGTGCGAGAAGGCGTGCTGGGAACCGGCGCTGTTATACGCATATCCCACGACCTGCCCGCTGTTGTTGATACCCCAGGCTTGGCTGTACAGTCCCCCGAGTGTGCCGAGGTCGGTCACAGTGTATTGAACTTGGCCCGAAGCATCTCCCACAACAACCGACGACAGAAACGGGATAGACAGAAGCAGAAAACCCTTTCTCATCCCCCACCTCCCCGCAATTTGCAAAACCACAACGGCGCAGAGCAATCCCCTCGCTGGCATTCAGGGAACCGGCCAACAGCAGCCGAGCCACCACAAGAACGCACCACGACCTCTCCTGACACGCATCAGACGACGGTTATCGCAGTGCTTCTATCGCAGTGCCTCGCTGCCTCCGGCCCTTCTCGGCCACCAGGACAACGAGAGGTTTCTGGCACTCAGTATGATTGCCCCACGGCTGGCGTCAAGAGTCCCGCCGCTCGGAAAAACGGTTCCCTCCCGCCCCGCCATAACTCTGGCGGGGGAGTTTTAGGGACGTCTTGAGGCACAAGAGAGGGGTTTCGGCGCCGCAGGCGGCCGCCACCTTCGCTGTTCGCCTCGGCTCGGTCTTCTCTCGTGCTCACGCCTTCTCACCCGCCACGTCGCTGCCTGCCACCTGGGGAGTCCAAACCGCCCGGGGCCACCCGGTCCGTTCCTGCCCCGCGCCTAGTACTACAGCGCCCCTTTTGCAAAATCCCCGGGGAATGTGACTGCTGGCACGCCGGTGGTAGCAGCGCCATTCCCGGGAGTTGTTCGAGGTCTTGGGAGAAGGGGCGCTGTAGTACTAGCCGATCTCCGGTAGCTCGTAGCCTTTGCGGCGCGGGCGCGAGAGGAGCTTGTTGGCCTCGTCCGAATTGGTGAAGCGCTCGGCGGCCGGGTCCCAGCGCAAGGGCTGGCCGACGCGGCCCACGTCGCGGACGACGTTCACCAGGTAGCAGAGCGTAGTCGCCCGCTGGCCGATCTCGATGTCCGCGTTGCAGGGCTTGCGGCTCTTGATGCACTCGATCCAGTTCTCGATGTGATAGGCGGTCTCGGCGCGGCGGTTGGGACCGGGGTTGTCCTTGGCCCGCACGAGGTCCTTGGGATTGCTGGCCAGCTTGTTGCGGTTGATCTCGATCTTGGCCTTGTCGCCGACGAAGATTGCGCCCAGGCCCGGGCCGTGGTCGCCGTCCAGGTGCAGCTTCAGCTCGGTGCCGGAGGCGAACTTCATGCTCACCTTGGCCCGCGGGCCGACTACCGGTCTGGCCAGGCCCCAGTAGTCGGTGCCCGTGTCGATGTCGCCGGTCTCGCCCGCGGGGACGCCGCCCACCGTCTTGCCGGCGAACTTGCCGGTGGGGCGGACGGCGACCGGCTCCTCCAGCAGGATTTCCGTCGGGCCAGTATCGTCGGTGCCCAGCGCGCGGTTGATCTGGTCGTAGGAGTGGGCGCCCCAGCCGGTCACGCCGAAGCACAGCCCGCCGCCGTCGTAGTCCCACCAGCGGCCCCAGCCGTGGTGCAGCGCGCCGTCGTAGGGCCGCAGCTCGGCCTGGTTCGTCCACAGGTCCCACCAGGGCTCGACCGGGCCGCGGACGTCCTTCGACGAGGTCTTCGTCCAGCGCTCGGGGCCGACGAAGTCCGGCGCGATGACCGTCAGGACCTTGCCGATCGCCCCGTTCTTCACCAGGTCGCTGGCCCAGTTGTCGATGGGCATCGAGCGCTGCTGCGTGCCGACTTGGGTCACGCGCTTGAGTTTCCGCGCGGCGCGGACCATCTCGCGGCCCTCGGCAATCGACAGGCACATCGGCTTCTCGATGTACACGTCCATGCCGGCCTGCATGGCCAGCACGGCGATCCAGGCGCGGGCGTGGGTGGTGGTCTCGATCATCACCGCGTCGAGCTTCTCTTTGGCGATCATCTGGCGGAAGTCGGCGTAGGCGGGCCAGGGGGCGGCGGGGGAGTGGGCCTTGGCGAAATTCTTGGCCTTCTGCAACTGGCAGTCGCAGGCGGCCACCACCTGGAAGCCCTTGACGCCGGCGGCTTCCCCGATGACCCCGGCCCGGCCGCCGCAGCCGATCACGCCCACCCGCACGGTTTCGCTCGGCGGGGCGGCCGCCTCGAGCCCCAAGATTCGAGCGGGCACCAGGGCCGGCAGCGACAGGGCCGCCGCGGTCTGCAACATTTCACGCCGCGTCCAACGAGATCGAGACATCGGAAGCTCTCCATGGTGGATGGACCACGTTGCCCGGCGAGGTGCCAAGCATCCGGCCGTTATTGTCCCGCGCGGCAGGGGCGAGCGTCAAGTCTGTGTCCATAAGTACGGTAGCACACATGACTTGCGAGCCATGCGTGGCCTAAGATCAGTCGATTGACTCTAGCCGACAAACTGCTCTATCCTCGGGTAGAATATCGTCATCCAAGCGCACATCGCCGGGCGCGTAAGCTCGATCCCTCAACATAGAGCGGTGCCATGAAGACTTATAACGTCGGCATTCTCGGCTTCGGCATGATCGGCAAGGTCCATGCCTACGGGCATCTGAACCTGCCGCTGTTCTACGATCCGCCGCCGCTGGCCACCCGGATCACGCACGTGGTCACCAGCCGGCCCGAGACGGCCGAAAAGGCCCGGCAGGCGGTGGGCGCCGCGGTGGCCGCCACCGACTTCCGCGCGGTGACCGAGGACCCGTCGGTCGACATCGTCCACGTCTGCACGCCCAACCACCTGCACTGCGAGGCGGTGCTCTCGGCGATGCGCCACCAGAAGCACATCTATTGCGACAAGCCGCTGACCGGCTCGCTGGACCAGGCCCGGCGGATCGAAGCCGCGCTGGCCGACTACCGCGGCACGGCGCAGATGACCTTCCAGTACCGTTTCTACCCGGCGGTGCTGCGGGCCCGGCAACTGGTCGCAGCGGGGGCGGTGGGCGAGGTCCTGGGGTTCCGCGCCGCCTATCTCCACGGCGGCAGCGCGGATCCGCGGGCCCCCGCGCGGTGGAAGCTCAGCCGGGCCGCCGGCGGCGGAGTGATTGCCGACTTGGCCAGCCACCTGTTCGACCTGGTCGAGCACCTTGCGGGCCCGATCCGCGCCGTGTTGGCCGAGACCCACATCGCCTATCCCCGGCGGCCCTCGGCCGACAACCCGGCCCGGGAAGTGGCGGCGGATGCCGAGGACTGCGTGGTCCTGCTGGCGCGGCTGGCCTGCGGCGCCGCCGGCACCATCGAGGCCACCAAGCTGGCCACGGGCAGCGAGGACGAGCTGCGGCTGGAGATTCACGGAACTCGCGGGGCGCTGCGGTTTTGCGGCATGGACCCGCATCACCTGGAGTTTCACGACGCCGCGGCCCCGGACCGCCCCTGCGGCGGCGTGCGCGGCTGGACGCGGATCGACTGCGGGCAGCGCTACCCGCCGCCCGCCACGGGCTTTCCCAGCTTCAAGGCGCCGATCGGCTGGCTCCGCAGCCATGTGGCCTGCCTGGCCGATTTTCTGACGGCGATCGCCCAGGGCCGGCCCGCCGCACCCGATCTGAAGCAGGGCCTCCGCGTCGAGCAATTGATGGACGCCGCTTGCCGCTCCGCCGCCGGGCGGCGCTGGATCGAGGTCTGACGTGGGAGCGAGCATAACGAGATCGAAGCCTGATCGCGCCTTCCCGGCATGCGCGTTTGCCGGCTCGGATGCCCCTGAACCTGTTCACACTTCCCAGGCAAGAGTCATCGGTTTCCTGCCGTGCGACCGCTGAAGTGTTCCTCGATCTCCTCGAGGGTTTTGCCCTTCGTCTCCGGCAGGAAGAAGGCGGCGGTGATGAAGTAGATGACCGTGGCGCCGGCAAAGGCGAAGAACATGGCGGCGTAGCCGTACTTGCCGACGGTCGGCAGGAAAACGGCCGCGATCGACGTGGAAACCACCTGGTTCAGCACCAGCGCGATGCTCATCCCGTTGGAGCGGATACGGGTGGGCATCAGCTCGGAAAGCGCCAGCCACACGCACACGCCGGGGCCGACCGCAAAAGAGGCCATGAAGCAGAAGATGAACGCCGCCGTAATCCAACCGCTCGCGGGGCTGGGCACGGGGGCGACCAGCGCGTTGAGGATCCGCAGCGGGGCCGTCTGCGCCGCGGCCAGGTTGGCCAGCGGATTCTTGAAGAACGCCTCCAGGCTGCTCGCCGGCACGCCGCTCGCGCGATGGATCTCGATGGGCTTCGCGGTCTCGTCGTCCGACCGCACCACTCGCGTGGCCGACACGAAATCGCCGAACGCGTAGGTGATCACCAGCGCTGTCGGCCGGCCGCGCAGCGCACTGCCCTCGGCCCCGGCGAGCATGCGGTCGGCCTGCGCCTGATCGAAAGTCAGCGTGAGGTCCTCGCTGTTGGCAACCATCGCCTGGACGGCCGCGTTGCACTCCACCCGGAACCTCTCGGTCCGCAAGAACATCAGGGCCGTGCCCACCAGGGCGACGATGATCCCCGCGCTTCCCAGCGAAAGCAGGAATTTTCGGCCCTTGCGGTCCACCAGCATGACGCCGATCGCGGTGGCCAGGACGTTCACCGACGTCATCAGAACGTAGCCCGTATGGGCCTGAACGTCGGACAGGCCGGCCTGGATGAGGATCGTGGCGTTGTAGGCGATGATCGAGTTGACGCCGGTCGCCTGGGTGCAGGCGAGAATGACGCAGGCCAGCAAGAAGGGAATGACGTACTTGCGGCGCAGCAACGACTCGCGGATCCTTTGGCCGGCGGCGCCGGAGCTGGCGCGCTCGGCGGCGGCCGTTTGTTCCATCTCCGCCAGCTCAAGCTCGGCCTGCTCTTGGGTACGGGTCCGCAGCAAGGCGGCCCGGGCGGCGCCTTTCCGGCCGCGGCGGAAGAGCCAGCGCGGCGACTCGGAGACGATCAGACTGCCGAGCACGAAGAGCGCTCCGGGCGGCAGCGAGACCCAGAAGATGCTGCGCCAGGCGCGGTCCTTGAAGTGGAACAGGGCATCGGCGGAGGCCGTCTTGGCGAAGCTGTCGACGCGGTAGCTGTAGTAGATGCCTACCAGTGCGGCGGCCACGATGCCGAGCGTCAGCAGCCACTGGAAGACGCCGGTTCCCTTGCCGCGGTTGGAGGCGCCCAGGCACTCGGCTAGATAGAGCGGAACCACCACGCCGATGAGTCCGCCGCTGATGCCCTGCAGCAGGCGTCCGAAGAACAGCGGGCCGAAGCCGGAGGCCAGCGCAATCACGGGGATGCTGACCACAAACGTCAGGCCGCTCAGGACCATGAGGGGTTTGCGGCCCATCCAGTCGGCGAGGATACCGGCGAAGAGCGTGGAAAAGACGCTGCCCAGCAGCACGGCTGCCACGATCACCGAAAGCTCGGCCGCGGTCAGGTGGGAGGTGGCTTCCAGGTAGGGCAGCGCGCCGCCGATAATGCCTACGTCGATGCCGTAGAGCAGTCCTCCCAGGCCGGCTACAAGCAGCAGAAATGCGTTGTAGCGGCGGAGAGCGTAGGAAGCGGGGTCGGCGGCAGAGCTGAGTGCGGTCATCGTGGACGCCTTTCAAGGGGTTCAACGCGGGCTTTGCTCGATAGAAAGCTGCCCGGCCGGAAAAAGTCTGTAGACACCAAGGTAGCAGCGGCGATGGGTGCTCTACAATGATCGCATTGCATCTAAACGCTCATTTTTTTGAGCTGAAGGTGGGGAGTATGTCGAATTTCGGAGTTGCCTGGGGAAAAGTGTGTGCCGGCGCACTGCTGGCAGGGCTATGTCTGCATCTGGCGGCGCAGCCAAAGCTGCTGCCAGCGCCGCGAGAGGCGCACTGGGCGCAGGAGACGGCGCTGCCGGAGCGGCTGGTGGTCGCCGTGCCGGGGCGCGATGCGGACGACGAGTTTGCCGCCGCGGACTTGCGGGAGTTTCTCGGCCAGCCTGCTACGGAAAAGGCTTCCGCGGCAAGAAAGACGGCTGCGCAGGCTGGAGCTTATCGTGTCGTACTGCTGCGCGCCGCATCGGCGGAAGCCAAAGCGCTGCTGGAGCGCCAGAAGCTGAGCTTTGACGCGGCCATGCAGCAGGAAGGCTATGTGCTGGTGGTGGAGCCGCGTCAGACCACGATTGTGGGCGCGACCGGCTCGGGTGTCTTCTACGGCGTGCAAACCTTCAAGCAACTGCTGCCACTGGCGGGAACTCCGCGCGTGCTGCCGACGGGCACGGTGCGCGACTGGCCGGCGATGCGCTACCGCGGCATTGACGACGATCTTTCGCGCGGGCCGTTTCCCACGCTCGACTTCCAGAAGCACCAGATACGGATGATCGCGGCCTACAAGGGCAACATCTACTCGCCCTACTTCGAGCACACGCTGCAGTATCCCAACCAGCCCATGCCCGCGCCGCCCGGCAGTTCCATGACGCCGGCCGACGTAAAGGAACTGGTGGCCTTTGCGCAGCGGTATCACGTAACCGTCATTCCCGAGCAGGAGGCCTTCGGGCATCTGCACCACGTGCTGAAGTACGAGCTGTATCAGGATGTAGCGGAGACGCCGCACGGGCATGTGCTGTCGCCCGCGCAGCCGGGTACGCTGCCGCTCATCAAGGACTGGTTCACGCAGATCGCTGAGGAGTTCCCTTCGCCTTTCATCCACATAGGCGCGGACGAGACGTGGGACCTGGGGCTGGGCCGCACGCGCGAACAGGTGGAGCAGAAAGGCTACGGGCCGGTGTATGTGGACTTCCTGAAGCAGATTCACGATGAGCTGGCTCCGCTGCACAAGCGGCTGCTGTTCTGGGGCGACATTGGCGGGGACGATCCGAAGGCTGTGCCCGGGCTGCCCAAAGACATGATCGCGGTGCCGTGGAACTACTGGGATACGCGCGGATTTACCCGCATGTTGGAGCCCTTTGCCAAGGCGGGAATGGAGACCTGGGTTGCGCCGGGCGACGCCAACTGGAACGAAGTGTATCCGGTGGCCAAGACGGCGCTGTGGAACATTCAGGGCTTTGCGCGCGAGGGCCAGCAGATGGGCTCGACCGGCCTGCTGAACACTGTGTGGAACGACGATGGCGAGGGGCTTTTCAATCTGGACTGGTACGGCGTGCTGTTTGGCGCGGTGGCGGCGTGGCAGCCGGGAGAGAGCCCGATTCCCGATTATCAGGACGCCTATGGGCAAACCTTCCATGGCGACGCCACCGGCAAGGTGAACGAAGCCCAGAAGGAGTTGATGGCCGCCCAAGGATCGCTCCCCGAGGCCAAGACAAAGATGAGCAGCGACGAACTGTTCTGGCTGGACCCATGGAGCGAGCAAGGGCAGGCGGTTGCGGAGCGGCTGCTGCAGGTAGCTCCGGAACTGCGCAAACATGCGGAGCGGGCCATTGTGCTGCTCTACGAAGCGCAGACGGCCAATCCGGCCTTGCGCAACCGGGACGCGTTGCTGGCCATGGACCTGGGCGCGCGCCGTCTTGACCTGATCGGCATGAAGTTCCAACTGGCCGACGAGATGGCCAGCGGCTACGCGCGGGCCTACGCCGAGCAGCAGAAGAAGCCCATGCCCAAGGATGTTCGCGCCGGGCTCTATGAGGCCACCGGCATGAATGGACGCTGCGACGATCTGCGCGATGCCTATTCGGCCATCAAGGGCGAATACAGCCAGGTCTGGCTGGGCGAGAACCGCCCCTACTGGCTGGAGAACGTTACGGTGCGCTACGACATGGAGATGCGCAAGTGGGTGGCGCGGAGCGACGCCTTCCAGCAGGCCATCGGCCAGTTGCACAACGGCAAGGGGTTGCCTTCGCCGGAGACGCTCGGGCTGCCGAAGTCCCTGCGCTAAGCGGGACTGAGCCGGGCGGCCCAGCGCCGTCCGGCTGTTCCTGAAGAGAAAAAATTAGCGGCAAATACATGAAAAGGGCTGCGTGCCGCATAGAAAAGCTGCACAGAACGCTATCCGGCGTAGCACACTGAGAACATGCTGAACTTCGACGCACGGCACACGCTCCCCACACTGTTGCTGATCGACGACGATCTGGTCAGCCGCGAAGTGACGGCGACGGTGTTGATCATGAACGGCTACAGCGTGTACACGGCCGAGAACGGCGAGTCAGCGACGGAACTGCTGGATAGCGAAAAATGCGCTCCGGACGTGATCCTGATGGATGCGCAGATGCCCGGGCTGAGCGGCGTGGAGTTGATCGCGGCGCTGCGCCGGCGGATCAAAGCGTACATTTACGCGATCAGCGCCAGCCGGCTTCCGCCGGAACTGGCTGAGGCCGCCGACGGGTTCCTGCAGAAGCCCTTCGATGCAGCCGCGCTCACCAGACTGCTGGAGCGACGCACCCCCAACGAATTCCTGCGCGATGCGGAACTGCTGGAGCAGAGCGAGCCTGTGATCAACCCCGATACGCTGGCGCAACTGCGCGGGATGATGTCGCCCACAGCCGTCAAGGAGATCTATGCCGCGGTGGTGGCGGACCTGTACAAGCGCATGAATGCTCTGGAAGAAGCCATCGGGCGAAACGACACAGCCGAGATTCGGCGCGTCGGGCACGCCATCAAGGGCGGCTGCGGCATGGCGGGAGTCATGCAGGCGGCGCAAATCGGCGCATCGTTCG
>Ga0326728_10022139_pt1 | contig 11841 bp, 12 predicted proteins | sample MB3enrmetagenome_FD_207602 | JGI IMG/M metagenome (GOLD analysis project Ga0326728, IMG submission 207602) | Lab enriched peat soil microbial communities from McLean, Ithaca, NY, United States - MB31MN | ecosystem: Environmental > Terrestrial > Soil > Wetlands > Peat | place: USA: New York... | reverse complement strand
CCCGTTGAGCGTGCTGTCAACCGTATCCACCAGGGTTTCCTGCGCCACCACCTCCACCGTTTGATCCAGGCTCCCCAGTTGAAGAATCAGGTTCACGCGCGCGTCTCTGGATACTTCCAGCACTACGGAGGTCGTTTCCGCCTTTTTGAAGCCGGCGGCTTGCACGGTCACGGTATAAGTTCCGGGGTCGAGATCCGCAGCAACGTATTCCCCGGCCTGATTCGTGGCAAGGTTGCGGACCGTCCCAGTAGCCACATTCGTGACTGTGACCTTGGCGCCGGCGACCACGGCCCCGGATGGATCGGTCACCAGGCCGAGAATTCGGCCTTGATAGGTCTGCGCGGCACAGAAGAGACTGCCCGCGAGTGTAACGACAATCAGCGCCCCGAGACGGAACGTTTTCATGGCTCCCCCTTGTCAAATGCTCAATACAACAGATTTCCTGGCTGTGTCGATTGGACTGTTCCCTGCTGGACGGAAAGCCTGTAGGCGAGGCCGCCCTCGCCTTTCCACCTGATGAGATCGAATCGTCCCCCGGCCGGAACTTTGTAAACAGATATGTCGCGAAAGGTGAGTGGCACGCCGCGGCGGCAAACCTCCGGCGCCTGAGTGGGACGAAGAAGGTAGGCGCCCTGGCCGGGACCGACCACCGTTGCCTTTCCGTCGGCCTCAGCCAACAAAGCTGATTTTTCATCGACTGCGATTTCGAGCGGATTTTTCGCCCACCCGTCTTGCATAATGCGCGCAAGGAACACCAGGCTGCGGCCGAGACGGTCGCGTTTGGCGAAGTGGCTGTCGGTGATCGTATTGCGCAGAAGCGGGACTCTTAGGAAGTCCCGCACCAGTGTGATTCGGGCAAAGAACGGATCACGCAGCGCATCGGCCGACATCAGACTACTTTCGTCCGGAGGGTCATTCAGGGCGCCGTACGAGAATTCGCCCAAAACCGCCAACCCGGCGCTGGTGCCGCCGATTGGTTTGCGGTGGGCGATGTGGCTGTTGATTGCCTCCTGAACGGCGGTGCCGCGCCAGAAGTTGATGTAGCGCGCTTGGTCTCCCCCGGCAATAAAGACCGCTTCAGCACGGCGGATGATGTCAGCCGCGCCGGGGGCCTGGGCGGAGTTGCGGCTGGGAATCACCAGCGTGGCAACCGAATTCAGCGTGCACAAGCCGTTGATGTAGGCGTTGTAGTCGTCATCGCCGCGAGCGCGCAGAATAAGAAAATCGCCGCCCTTCGCTTTCTCGCAAAGCCAGCGGAAACCGGCGTCGATGTCGGTCCCGCCCCCCATCAGAGCAATCCCAGCCTCAGGGATCGTCTGCGCATCGGCCTGCTGTCCCAGGCGGAAGTACTGATACGACTGTCCAGCCATGGGCAAGGACAGTCCCAGGAGCATTGCGACCATAAGCACAATGCGCAAGGCAGGGCGAAAAGGGAAGCTTTTCAAACTCGTGCACTCTCAATCTCAGATGTATACACGGGCGAATAATACACCTGCCCGTCAGAGGTTACAACGAAGATGCTGCTAAAACACGCGAATCTTCAGGGTTAGATACTTCTTGGGATTCTTCTGAAATTCGGTGAGGAAGTCCTTCATCGACTTCGAGCTGTCGCTCAAATTGTTGTAGAGCGTGGGATCGGTCGAGAACTTCCCCAGCGTGCCTTGGCCATCCGCCATCCGGGTGGAGATCTTATCGACCCGGTCGAAGACGTCGTTGGCCCGGTCGTAGAGCTGAGAGTCGGTGGCGAGCTTGCCCAGCGTGCCGTGGCCTTGGTTAATGCCGTCGAAGAGCGAGTTGGCCTGCGCCACGAGGTGATTGACGTTGTTGTACACGCCAGGGTCGGAGATGAACTTGGCAATACTTCCCTGGCCGTGCTGCATATCGTCGAGCACTTTATTGATGCGGTCGAAGGTGGAAGTGGCGTTGTTGTAGAAGGTCTCGTCCGCCAGAAGTTTGCCCAGCGAACCCCTCCCCTCGTCGAGGTTGGTCACCATCTGGTCGAGTTTGGCGGCAGTCGTATTCAGATGGTTGAAGAGGGTTTGATCGTAGATGAGCTTTCCAATCGAGCCTTTCCCCGATTGCAACTGGCCGGTGATGTTGTTGAGCTGGGAGCTCAAGACGCGCAGGTTGACGATGACGTCATCGGCGTTCTGCATCACCTGTTTGATTTCCGCTCCCTCGGAACTTTTCAGCACGCCGCCGTCGGGAACCATCTCTTGGCCGGGAGTGCCGCGCGAAATGTTCACGTAGCTCTCGCCCAACAAACCGACGGTTTCAATGCTCGCCACCGAGTCGGTGCGGATCTCCTTCTGGTAGTTCTGAGTCACGGCCATCACGATTTCAACGGCGCGGGCGCGATCGGCGTAGGGTGAAATCTGCACCACTTTCACGTTGCCGGCGGCGACGCCCGCCAGCCGCACTTGGGCGCCTTCGCGCAGCCCTGAGGCCTCGGAGAGGTAGGTCTTCAGAGTGTATCGCCGGTTGAAGAATCCCACCTGACCGCTGACGAAGAATATTCCAACGGCCAGGATGGCCAGCCCAACGATCACCATGATGCCAACACGAAGTTGAGCCCAAGCTACTCGTTCCTGTTGCGGCATGATTTGTCTCCTTTTGCCACCTCTGAATTCACCCCTCATTGTAGACCAATCGGGGCCCAGAATCGCACTCCTCTGGAGTGGCGGGTTTAGCCTGGGGTTGGAGAAAACCGGACTAGACGGATTGAGGACATAAGTCCGCCGGCGCCTCATGCCAGAAACTGGAGCAGGTAATCGTCCTGGGTGGCAGCCAGTTCTTGGGCGGTCCCCTGGAAATATGCCCCAGCGTCGCGCAATAACAGAAAGCGAGTGACGGGCGGAGGGCCGGCGTGATTCAAGCTGCGCAAGGGCACAAGCGCCGTTTTCTCTTCCAGGTAGAAGTAATTCGTGAGCACGAAGGCATCCTGGAGCCGGTGTGTGACTACCAGCGACGTGACATGTTGCACGTCGCGCAGTTTGGCGATCTGCATGGTGATGGTGTGGCTGGTGACCGGATCAAGGCCGGCCGTGGGGGAATCATAGAGCATGATCTCGGGTTGGCTGATGATGGCGCGGGCGATGGCAACACGCCGGCGCATCCCACCGGAGAGTTCGGAGGGCATCTTGTCGATAGCCTCCTCCATCTCCACAAACCGCAGCACTTCCCGGACTCGCCGCTCGATCTCCGCTTCCTGGCGGAGCCCCTCTTCACGCAGGCGGTAGGCGACATTCTCATAAACGGAGAGCGAATCAAAAAGCGCGCCTTCCTGGAAGACAATGCCCATTCGCCTGCGAATCTGATCGATCTCCTCCTCGGGCAGACCGGTAAGGTCGCGGCCGTGCACCAGCACCTGGCCGGAATCCGGGTTGATGAGACCCAGGATCAGTTTGAGCAGCACGGATTTTCCCGACCCCGTCACGCCGAGGAGAAACAGCGTTTCACCCTGATCCACGCGGAAGGAGATTCTGGAAAGGACCTGCGTCTCTTCAAAGGTCAGCGAAACCTCGCGCAGTTCGATGACCGGCGGCTTGTCCATGGGTTCCTTAGAAGAAGTGGATGGCGATCAGGAACTTGGTGATAAAGAAGTCAAGCACCAGAATCAAGACCGAGGCGACGACCATGGCTTGCGTGGTCGAGCGACCTACGCCTTCCGTGCCACCCTTGGTGTTCAACCCGTAGTAGCAACCCACCAGGGCGATTACCAGCGCGAAGACGAAGGGCTTGATCAGACCTTGGGTGACGTCCTGGAACGTCAACGTCTGATAGACGGAGGTCCAATATTCTTCGGTGGTCAACCGCACCGTGTAGAAGCTGATGAAGAAGCCCCCCAGCATTCCGCAGAAGTCGGCGAGTATGGTCAGGACAGGCAAAGTCGAAAGGGTGGCAAACAGGCGCGGCAGGACCAGTTTTCGAATCGGATCGGTGCCGAAAGCGCGCATGGCGTCGATCTGTTCGCTGACTAACATCGATCCGATCTCGGAAGCAATTCCGGAACTGATGCGCCCGGCGACCATCAGCGCCGTCAGGACCGGACCGAGTTCACGCACGACGGAGAGCGCCACCACCTGTCCCAGGATGCTCACCTCGCCGAAAGTGGCCAGGGTTCTGTAAGTCTGGAGCGCCAGCACGCCGCCCGTGAAAAAGCCTGTCAGCACCACAATGGGCAAGGACCCGACGCCGATGACGTCCATCTGGAGCAAGGTGTCAACGATGTAGCGGGGGGGCGTCAGGGCGCGGCGGAAAGAGCCTACCAGAAGCAGGGTGAAATCCTGGACGGCCAGCACCCAGCGCTTCACAAAACCCACCGTCGCGGTGCTGTGCGTCATAGCGAGTAGCCGTCTGAACCGTTAGCTCTTCGTCGGACTAAAGTCACTGTAGCCAGCCGAGTGGAGGAAGTCAAGCGGCAGGAGAGGCGAGTAGTGTCCTGGTTTGGGCGTAGCGCCGACCTTTAGGTCGGCAAATGCTGGCCTGAAGGCCAGCGCTACGATCAAATCAGGACAGTACCGAGGGCCGACTCTTAGGTTGGCAACTGCGGGCTGAGGAAATCTGGGTAGAAAAAGAAATGAGGGGGAAGTCCCCTCCCCCCTCCAAGCGTCGGGTCTTGGGTCTATTATCCGGACTCATATCGTCAAGATTTTTAAGTCCGGTATACGTCCGCTGGGTTACTGAGCACGTTGAATTCCAATGCTGTGGCGAACTCGCCGTGCCTTTAAGAGCCTTATGTTCAGTAACTTACGTGAATGTCGCCAGGAAGCTTCTTTAAGGCTCGCGCATCTTCCAATACAATTTTTTATATTCGGGATTTGAAATTCATATTTCTGAAATTCCGCGCCTGCAACAACCCATGCTAAACTTTACTTCCATGATTGACATTCACAGCCACCCGTTGTGGGAGGTCGATGACGGCGCAGAGACGTTCGAGGATGCGATGGGCATGTGCAAAATCGCGGCAGAGGACGGCATTACGCACATGGTCGCCACGCCGCACTGTAATTACACATACCCCTTCAATCCCGAAGTCAATCGCCAGAAGCTTGGAGAATTGCAGTCTGCAATCGGCGAGTCACCCAAGCTCATCTTGGGATGCGACTTTCATCTTTCCTACGACAATATCCAAAAACTGACCGGGACTCCGATGGATTTTACGATCAACCAGACTTCTTACCTGCTGGTTGAATTCCCGGACCAGTTCGTTCCGGAGCAGTTCGATCGCATCTTCTACGACGTCCAGGTGGCTGGGCTGATACCGATTATCACGCACCCGGAGCGCAACCCGGTTTTTGCGCGCAAGACCGGGCTGCTCCACCACTGGGTGGCCAACGGATGCCTGTCGCAGGTGACGGCCCAATCCTATACGGGGGGATTCGGCGAGCGCGCCCAGGAGCTGGCCGAAGCGTGGCTGGAGTTGAACCTCGTCCATTTCTTCGCCACCGACGCCCACGGCACCAAACACCGCCGCCCAGTGCTCTCGGAATGCTATCGCAAAGTGGCTGAGTCGAAGGGAGAGGCAACCGCGGAGAGGCTATTGAAGAAGAACCCCGAGGCGGTCATCAACGGCAAACCACTGCCCTATCAGCCGCCCCTGCGGCCCAGCAAGCCGGAACGAAAGCGCAGTTGGTTTTCTTTCCTGGCACGCCGATAGTGGACCAATAAATCCTGTGTTCGCGCGCAAAATCCAAGTGCAACTCGCGGGCCCGCAGGGGCCTGAACCCTGCCCCATAGCCTGGCTGGATAGCTTCTTCATGCGAAGCTTTACCGGACGCTCGGCTTTTGACGAGACTCTTCCGTTAGCCGACGGCCTGGTCGAAGCGGGCTTTGGAGTTGACCTGGAGGCGTTGAGGGCGGACCTCGAAGACTGGCTCACGCGGAAGTTCGGGGCAGGGAAGCGAGTCGACGTGATTCTTACGGAGGTCGGTACTTAATTCTGAATGGTGAATGGTGAATAGTGAATTGTGAACTTAGCTTCGACATTCACTATTCACCATTCACTATTCATCATTGAGCGCGAAACCGGGCACCTTATGCCTACGCAACCTTGATGGCGATGAAGACCTTGTCATCGAGGTGAGTTCCTTCGCGGGAATACACACTGACGTCGGCAGCTACTGCATTGACGATCCCTGCCGCGTTTGCGGAGATGCTGCCCTGAACGCACTGAACCAGCCGCTGGCTTCCGTATTCCTCCTGTTCGCGGTCCATTGACTCCGTGATGCCATCGGTGCACAGAATCAGCACATCCCCCGCCTGGAATTGGACTCGGCCTCTTTCATAGCGGCGATTATCGAGCAGGCCCACGACCATGCCGCCCTCCCTCAAGTCCACAGGCTCCCCTTCGGTCCGGACGACGACCGGCGGAACGTGGCCGCAGTTGACGTAGTTGATGGCTTTGCCCGGGATGTCGATTACCCCCAGGAACATGGTGAGGTATTTCCCACCGCGGGTGCCTGCCAGGATCATGTGGTTCAAGGATTCGGCCAGGTGCTCCAGCGAGTGAAGGCTCGGCGCCAGGGCGCGCAGGGTCGCCTGGAGGTTCGACATCACCATGGCCGAGCTGAGTCCTTTGCCCTCCACGTCAGCGATGACCACCATGAGCGTGTTGGGGTCGAGCCGCAGGAAGTCGTAGTAGTCGCCGCCCACCTCGTAGCAAGGCTCATTCATCACGGCGATGTCAAAGCCCGGAAGCTCGGGCGGCGTCTCGGGAAGCAGGCTCCGCTGGATGTCGCGGGCCAGCGCCATTTCCCGTTCCAGCCGCTCCTTCTCGAGCAGGGCGCGATGCAGTTGAGCGTTCTCGAGCGCCAGCGCCATGTGATCTGAAATTGCGAGGAGGAAGTCGACGTCCTCGGGAGTGAAGGGTCCGCTCTGCTTGTTCAGCAGTTGGAGTGCGGCGATGATCTTGCCGCGCTTATTGCGGATCGGAAGGCAGAGGAGACTGCGAGTGCGGTAGCCCGTCCGCGCATCCACGTCGCGATCGAAGCGAGGATCGGAGTAGGCGTCCGGGATGTTGAGGATCTCGCCGCTCTTGGCGACATGGCCGGCAATCCCTCTTCCGAGCGGCAAACGGATTTCGCGTTTTTCGATCCCGTGGGCGATCAGCGACCAGATCTCTTCCGTCTTCTCATCCACCAGAAAGAGCGTGCCGCGCTCCGCCCCGGCCTGGGATTTCGCCACCTCCAGAATTCGCCCCAGTAACTCGCCGAGATCCAGGGTCGAGGCGAGGGCCTTCGTGGCCTCCATCAGGAAGCGCAGCTTGCTTTCCAGGTCCTCGATCCGGCGCTTCAGGCCGGCGGGGCTTTCTTCAGTTCTCATGGTTTGATTGGCGCCGGCAGTTGAGCCTGTATCGGTCACGCTGTTCCCTCTGAGATTGAGTTCGATGGTCGGAACGAGTATATCCAGGCCTGACGCAGGATGCAATTCCAACTGCCGGGATCCTTCGCTTTGTCGGGCGTCACATCATTCCCGCGAAAGCGGGAATCCATCGAACTCCGAACTGACAATGGCCCCCCGCTTTCGCGGGGGTGACGAGCCCCGACTTCCGCTTGTCGGAGCAGGCTACATGACTGCCACGCCTCGGCGTGCCGGCTTCCGCAATGGGGCGCGACGTTCTCTTTCGATCGAAAAATCAAAAAAGCTTGTTGAAAAAAGCGTTAGATGAAGTATAATAGGGCATTTGCGGTTGGCAACGTACAATGGAGTGTGGAGTGGGAACCTATTTCGCGAAGGCGGGTAAAGGAAGAATTCACTGGCGGTTAGTTGATGCCGAGGGGTGGGTGTTGGGGCGCTTGGCCGCGCGCGCGGCCCTAGTGCTGACGGGGAAGGACTCTCCGGACTACACGCCGCATGAAGATCATCGCAGCGGGTTGATTATCATTAATGCCGAGAAGATTCGCCTGACGGGCAAGAAGCTGGACGACAAGGTCTATCGGCACACGACGGGATATCCGGGCGGTTTGAAAGAGATCAGAGCGCGAGAGGTCTTTGAGAAGAAGCCGGAGGGCCTGCTCCGGGAAGCGATTCTGGGCATGCTGCCCAAGACTCGGATGCATTCCCGGCTGGCTCGGCGGTTGAAAGTCTACGTAGGCAGCACGCATCCGCACACCGCACAATCCCCTGAACCGCTTTCCCTGGCGCGGTAGTTTGTCGCGCCCGGAATCCAAACACGGATAGGAGTATTTGTGACAGAGCTTGCTGAGTACAGGGCGACGGGACGTCGCAAGAGGTCTGTAGCCCGAGTGATTCTTAGGCCCGGCGACGGGAAGCTGTCAATCAACCGGCGTGGTTTCGACAGTTACTTTCCCTCCGAGGCTCTGCGCGCGGAAATCCAGCAGCCGCTGGTCAGCACCGAGCTGGCGGGGAAGTTCGACGTCCTGGTCAATGCCCGGGGCGGCGGTGTGCACGGCCAAGCCGGCGCGACCAAGCTGGGCATCGCCAGGGCGCTGATCATTTTCAATCCCGAACTCCGCCCGCGTCTTCGACAGGGCGGCTTCCTGACTCGGGATCCGCGCGCCAAGGAACGGAAGAAGTACGGCCAGAAGGGCGCGCGCAAGCGGTTCCAATTCTCGAAACGATAGTTCACGTGAGAACAACCCCTAACCCCAAGTCCCCTTCCCCTCTTCCCTCTCCCCTGGGGAGAGGGAAGAGGGGTGGGGGGTGAAAGGGTGAGGGGTGTTGGCTGGGACGCTCAAAGCCGAATGACAGGAAGCAAGAGGAGGAGTTTTTGGCGAATATAACGATGAAGGAATTCCTGGAAGCCGGAGTACACTTCGGCCACCAGACGCGCCGCTGGAACCCCAAGATGAAGGAATACATCTACGGGGAACGCAACGGGATTTACATAATCGACCTTCAGAAGACGCTGAAGCTGTTCAAAGAGGCGGCCAAGTTCCTCACCGACCTCGCGCGCGAGGGCAAGACGGTGTTGTTCGTGGGCACGAAGCGCCAGGCGCAAGAGGCAATTGCCGAGGAGGCTGCCCGGTGCGGCATGTTCTATGTGAACCACCGCTGGCTGGGGGGCTTGCTCACCAATCACGCCACGATCCAGAAATCCATTCAGCGCCTCAAAGAACTCGAGGACATGAGCAAGGATGGCCGCTACGATCTGCTGACCAAGAAAGAGGTTCAGCGGCTGGAGCGTGAACGCCACCATCTGGAACAGAACCTCTCAGGCATCAAGGAAATGCCGGAACTTCCGGCCGCGCTCTTTGTGGTGGATTCCCACAAAGAGGACATCGCCGTTAAGGAAGCGCGGAAGCTCGGCATCCCGGTCGTGGCGATCGTGGATACGAACTGCGACCCTGATTTGGTCGATTACGTGATTGCCGGCAACGACGATGCGTTGCGCGCTATCCGGCTCTTTACCTCGAGAGTCGCCGATTCCATTCTGGAAGGGCGCCAAGCCGCATTGGACAAGCAACTGGAAGAAGAGAAGATCGCGGCAGAGAAAGCGGCCGAGGAGTTGGAAGCTCAGCGTCTGGCCGCGGCGGAGGCGTTGCAAGGGGAGGGCCAGGGCGGCGAAGAGTTCCTTACGGGGAAAGAAGGGATGGACCTTTCTCCCGCCGTTCTGGAGGCGGAGGAGAGCGCCGATGGCCGGGTGCGTGTCCCCAAGATCCGGCGCAAGGGCTTGGAGCTGAGGCCGCGTCCTCGCAAGGGAGAGGAAGCCGAAGGCGCCCCTGAGGCCTGACACGCCCGGGTGTCGTGCAGTGCAAGTTCGTTGACGAAGTCAGGCCACGCGCCCCAGCCCCGAAGGGGCGGAGGAGAGTAGCCCAGGGCGAAAGCCCTGGGAAAAGGATGGCCCTCTCCCCCTTTCTTCCCCCTCTCCCGCCCGGCGGGAGAGAGGGAAGGGGGTGAGGGGAGGCCTCAAGAACCCACGGCTCACGCCGTGGGCTACTCGCTTACGACCGCTTCGCGGGCTGACTTAACGAACCTGCCGGTGAAGTTAATTCAAGACTTCGAGAACAGGCGGGCCGCAAGGCTGCGCCAGATTTTCTGCTGTGCGGAGGAAGTAAACGGATGAGTGTATCCGCCGAGCTAGTCAAAAAACTGCGTGAAATCAGCGGCGCTCCCATGCTGGAGTGCAAGAAAGCCCTGGAAGAGGCGGGAGGCGACCAGGAAAAGGCCTTCACGGTCCTCAGAAAGCGCGGCCAGGCGGCCGCCGCCAAGAAAGCGGGACGCGCGACTTCCGAAGGCGTCGTGGGGACCTATATCCACGCGGGCGGGAAGATAGGCGTGCTGATTGAAGTGAATTGCGAGTCTGATTTCGTGGCCCGCACGGAAGAATTCCAGCAATTGGTCCACGACCTGGCCATGCAGATTTGCGCCACCGACCCGCGCTTCATCCGCAAGGATGACGTGACGGAAGAGGTTCTGAAGCGGGAAAAGGAAATCCTGAAGGAGCAGGCAGCCGCTTCGGGCAAGCCCGAGGCCCTGCTGGACCGCATAGTGGAAGGCCGGCTGGGGAAATTCTACGAGGACACCTGCCTTTACGAACAGCACTTCATCAAGGACGCAACCGGCGCGATGACCATCGGAGAGTTGATCACCTCCAAGATCGCCAAGTTCGGCGAGAATATCACCGTCCGCCGGTTCGCGCGTTTCAAGGTGGGCGAAGGGACGCCAAACGCATGAGTTCTCCCGTATTTCGCCGCATTCTGCTGAAATTGAGCGGTGAAGCGCTGATGGGGTCGCAGGGCTTCGGCATCGACCCTGCGACGGTGGCCCGCGTTGCCGCAGAAGTTGACGAAGTTCGGAAGCTGGGAGTCCAGATCGGCATCGTGGTGGGCGGCGGCAACTTTATTCGGGGCGTGGCTGCTTCGGAGTCCGGAATCGATCGGGTCGTAGCAGACCAAATGGGAATGCTGGCCACCGTAATCAACGGTTTGGCCCTGCAAGACGCCTTGGAGAAACTTGGCTGCCACACGCGGGTCACGACCGCCATCGAGATCCGGGAAATCGCGGAGCCCTTTATCCGACGCCGCTCCATTCGCCATCTGGAAAAAGGCCGGGTGGTGATTTTTGCGGCCGGAACCGGCAGCCCCTATTTTTCCACCGACACGGCTGCGGCTTTGCGCGCCATCGAGATCAAGGCGGACGTGATTCTGAAAGCCACCAAGGTCGACGGCGTCTATGACGCGGACCCGGAAAAAGTCTCGGAAGCCAAGATGTTCTCACGTATCAATTATCTGGATGTGCTCTCGCGCGGGCTGAAGGTGATGGACACGACCGCTATTTCGATGTGCATGGATAATAGCGTGCAAATTATCGTTTTTAATCTTAACTTTCCAGGCAATCTCAAACGCGTCATTCTCGGCGAAAAGGTTGGCTCACTCGTAGGCCGTTGAGTGCGCGCCCGGAAAGGCGGGTGGAAAATGGTCAAGGAGACTCTCGCAGCAACTCGAACGCGCATGGTGAAAGCAGCAGAAGACTTGCGTGTGGAGCTCGCCACGGTGCGCACGGGCCGGGCCTCTACGGGCCTGCTCGAACATCTGAAGGTGGAATACTACGGCACGCCCACGCCCCTGAACCAGGTGGCCACCTTGGGAATTCCCGACCCTACTTTGCTGACGGTGCAGCCCTGGGATCCGAGTTTGTTGCCGGCGATCGAGAAGATCATTCGAGCTGCGGGCCTGGGGCTGAACCCGGTTAACGATGGGAAGATCCTGAAGGTTCCCATTCCGGCGCTTACCGAAGAGCGGCGCAAGGAACTGGTGAAGCACCTTCACAAGGTTCTGGAAAACCACCGGACAGCGGCGCGGAATATTCGCCGGGATGCGAACGAAGAACTGAAAAGACTGCTCAAGGACAAGAAAATATCCGAAGACGATGAGCGTC
>Ga0326728_10022137_pt1 | contig 11841 bp, 9 predicted proteins | sample MB3enrmetagenome_FD_207602 | JGI IMG/M metagenome (GOLD analysis project Ga0326728, IMG submission 207602) | Lab enriched peat soil microbial communities from McLean, Ithaca, NY, United States - MB31MN | ecosystem: Environmental > Terrestrial > Soil > Wetlands > Peat | place: USA: New York... | reverse complement strand
GGTGCTCTTGCCGCGCTCGTAGAGTTCGAGAATGCGCTTGCGAAGGGGAAGGGGTATGGCTCTCATGAACACACTCTGCCACAAGTGCCCCCACTTTGCAAGCTACATTATTTATGTAAATGCTCTATGTGCGTGGCGTGGCCTATCTGGCCGCACACCAAGGCGCCGAGGCTGCCACGGAATTCCAGAAAATCCTCGATCACCGCGGCATCATGGTCAGCGATCCTATAGGTGCTCTGGCACATTTGGAACTTGGCCGAGCGTTCGCCTTGTCGGGAAATAAGACCAAGGCAAAGACTGCCCACCAGGATTTCCTCACCCTCTGGAAAGACGCCGACCCCGACATCCCCATCCTGAAGGAAGCGAAAGCGGAATACGCAAACCTGAAATAATCCCCTGCGCCCCGGCCCGCGCTTCCAGAACCTCCTGCACCGCATGAATTTCTCGCCGTAGTTCGCTTCGTCCCTTCGCCATCGGACTCTGGATAAGAAGCCTGGTCATTAGTGCACGAGTCGAAATGACCTGACCGGGACAATAACCCGAGATAAACGCCCTGGTGTTTAGTATTACCGATTCCTGTTGATAAATCCCCTTGCACCAATGATTTCTGGGTGATCGATGGCATCCTGAACGGATTCGGCCTGAAAAGTCAGTTTCCCGCCCCGTGACTACATCTGCGGTCAACAGCAAAGCACCGTTTGACAGGGTGAGGAAATCAAAAGGAGCGGGGTCTGCGGAGCGGTCGGGAACGATTATGATAGTCAACAACCTGAGGACTGTACGACCTTTAGGAGGATGCCGAATGGCCGCGGGAGATCCTCAACGAGTATGGTTTCCGGAGATGCTCGCAAGACTTCGATGCGAGTGGAACTCCCAGATGTCATTCCCAGCGTTAATCGAGTTGCGCAATAAGCTGGACGCGATGCTGCAGCAAATTCGGTCCGCGCGGCATATTGTGTCACCTGTCTTGCGCTGCCCCAAGTGTGGGACGACCGGGCCTTCGGCTGAGCCTCACGTAAGCGTTCGGGCGCTCATCCTCCCGCTCGGCCGATTCGGTATCACTTCGCAAAAAGACACAAAGCGAATTGAGAGAGACTGGGCGGAGTATCGGGTTCAGAACAGGCTTGATCTTTACGGGCAAGCATCAGCCACAGTCGCCGAAAGTCTTTCGGAACAATCTGAGATGGTCAGATGTGCCCACGTCAGCTCTACACCGGGTCAAGGATACTGAACTCGTTTCTGGAAAAAGCGATCCTTCGAATCCGTCCAAGTGGTTTCAGACGGGCATCCGCAACCTAGAGTCCCCAGTGAGGGCCGATACCACCACTCAACTGATGTACGGCCAACCGTCCCGAATCCGGATTCGCGTCCTCGAACCCCGTTTTGCACGCCAGTGGCACTTCAACGGTTTGCCTATCTGAGGAAGTGCGCTGCCAACGAGGCCGCGCCAAGAGACAAGGACCTTACCACAGAGTTTCCGGGGTGCGAAACTCTGCGTTTGTACCTGTCTCGGCGATGTTAGAAAACAGCCTCCGATGGGTATTGGGGGTTTCGGGGAGGCCGCTACTCGCTCTTGGTTATTCGTTGCGCAGCGCGATGAGCGGATCGATGCGGGTAGCCCGGCGCGCCGGAACATAGATCGCCACCGACGCCACCGACGCCAGGGTGACCATCACGGCGCAGAATGCGATGGGGTCGCTAGCCTTGACACCGAACAAGAGGCTTGAGAGCAGCCGCGTGAGGCCGAACGCCGCCGCCAGCCCCACCGCCAGTCCGATGCCCGCCAGCAGCAGACCGCGCCGGAGCACCATCCGAAGAATATTGCCGCCACTGGCGCCCAGCGCCACGCGGATGCCGATCTCCTGCGTCCTTTGTTCCACCCAATAGGACATTAATCCGTATATTCCGAGAGCCGCCAGCAGCAAAGCCGTGCCCGCGAAAATCGTCAGCAGCAGCATATTGAAATTCGTGCGCGCGGTGGATTCGGAGATCACCTGTTCCATCGTGCGGAATCTGGAAACCGGCAATTGGTCGTCCACAGCCAGAAACTCGTGCTGAATCGCGCTGGCGAGCGCCGAGGGTTCCATGGACGTGCGCACCACCCAGCTCAGCGGGATCACTTTGTTCGCCAGTTGCGTGAGCCCGTCAGTGATCTGGCTTGCCGGCACATACATGACAGCTTGATCGGAGCCGGTCAACCCGTTTTCGCGCACGTTGCCGACGATGCCGACGATTTCACGCTCGGGCTCCGCGAATTCGGGACCCAGGCCTTTGCCGATCGTCATGCTGTGGCCGATCGGATCTTCCTCTGGCCAGTATTTCTTGGCGAACGCCTGGTTGACGATCACTACGCGCAGGGAGTTTCCCGTGTCGTGCTCGCTGAAGGCGCGTCCCCGCAGGAGCGGAATCCTGAACGCCGCAAAGTAGTGGGCCGATACCGAACGCCATTGCTCGTCGCCGTTATACACATCGCCCTTTGCGGGCGGCTTGCCGGCGATGTTGAAGGGCAGGTCGATGCCACCCTCGATGATGGGCAGCATAACGGCGGTCGCGACGGATTGCACTCCAGGCAAGCTCTCCAAGCGCGGCGTCATTTGCCGGATCAGGTTGTCGACCTTGGCGGTAGCGCCGTACCGGCCTCCGGAAAGCGATGTCTGCAATGTCAGGACGTTGTGCGGATCGAAGCCCGGATTCACCGCTCGCAGGCTGGCGAACGTGCGGATCATCAGCGCCGCGCCCACCAGCAGGATCACCGCCAGCGCGATCTCGCTCACCACCAGGAAGCCGCGCGCCCGGTTCTGATGGCGGCCCGTTCCCGAGCGGCCGCTGCTGTCTTTGAGCGCGGAGTTTACGTCCAGCCGGGATACGTGCACAGCCGGAAAGAGTCCGAACAGGATGCCGGTGGCGATGGATACGGCCAGCGTGAAGCCCAGCACGCGCCAATCCAGCGCGGATACCGCGGTCGAGGATTGCAGGCTGTCGCTGATATGCGGCAGATTGCCCGGGGCGATGGCTATCAGCACCCGTACACCCCAGGCGCCAATCAGAAAGCCAAGAACACCCCCGGCCAAGGCCAAGGCAACGCTCTCGGTCAGGAGTTGCCGGACGATGCGCAGGCGGTTCGCCCCGATGGCCGCGCGGATGGCTATTTCCCTCTGCCGGGTGGTCGCGCGCGCAAGTTGCAGGTTGGCCACATTCGCGCAGGCGATCAGGAGCACGAATCCCACTGCGCCTAGCAGGATCATCAAAGGCAATTTCACGTCGCCCACTTGCGCTTCCTGCAGCGGCGCCACCGCCACGCTCTCGGTTTTGTCCATCCATAGGGGGTTGGCCTGGCGGAACCGCTCGCCGACGACCTTCATCTGGGCCCTCGCGGCTTGCAGAGTAACGCTCGGCTTTAAGCGTCCTGCCACCGCCAGATAGTGGCCCTGATCCGTGCTGTTCGGATCGGCCTGCAAGGGAATGAAGATATCCGCCGGCGGATCGGCCTTGAAAGTGGCCGGTAGGACTCCCACCACGGTGGTGGGCTCGCCGCCGATCTGGATGGGCGTGCCCACCAATCGCAGATCGCCGCCCAGGCGCCCGCTGAAGAGTTGATAACTGATTACCGCGACTTTAGGCCCGTTGGGGATGTCCTCATCGGCGGCGAAGGTCCGGCCGAGCACCGGCGAGACTCCGAAGACCCGGAAGAATTCCGATGAAACATGGATTCCCTTCACCTGCTCGGGGTGGTCGCTGCCACCGATGTTCATTCCCGGGCCGGCGAAGTCGTAAGCGGCCATGGCCTCGAAGACATCATTCTTCCTCCAAGCATTGAACTTCGGGATGGAAGTCGAGTTGCCAATGCCCTGGAAATCGGGATAACCGCGAACGACTGCCATGATCCGGTCGGCGTCCGGATACGGCAGCGGCTTCAGCAGGACTACGTTGATCACCGAAAAGATGGCGGTGTTGGCGCCAATACCCAGCGCCAGCGCCGCGATGGCGATAGCGGTGAAACCGGGACTCTTGCGCAAGACGCGAAAGGCGTGCCGCAGGTCAGGGAGCAGGTTGTCCATGCCCGTATTACGCGCCAGATTGCCGAATAGTTCCATCATTCTTCCCGGACGATACCCCCATCGCCGCAGATAATGTGAGTCTGATTGTACTCCTGGAGTACGGGCGGAGACAATTCACTTGGACGTATTACGCGTACTCGCGGAAGTGCAGCACCTGACTCCCCAGAAGTCGGCTTCGCGGCCCCGAACCCCGTTTATCGTTCCCAATCCGCCTTAAGTAGTGGGTTGGGCTGTTCCCAACGGTTAAGCAACAACCCTGTCTCGGCGTCATTTGCGCTTGATGTCCTAAAATGTCGGATATATGTCATTGCGGACATCGAACACACACCTTACCCTGGTAGAAGTTCGAGGACGACTTTGCGAGAGGAGAAAACCAAGTGAAACGCCGAGACTTCGTTCTAATCTCCGCCCCGTGTGGCGCGCTGGCGGCTATTGCGGCATTGCGGTTAGGTGGGGGGGTGCCGGTGATGGCCGAAGGTCCGTCAGAAAGCAGCAGCGCATCCGACACCGTTCTGAACCCGCTTACGCCGCCACCCAGCGGGCAGATTCCTGTTGCCGTTGTGATCTCCGATGGCACGGAGGTGATCGACTTTGCCGGCCCCTGGGAGGTGTTTCAGGATGTCAGGATACCGTCGCGCGGCCGGACCAGGGATGAGCAATTGGCCTTCCGCCTGTATACGGTGGCGGAGAACATGGCCACCATCAGGACCTCAGGAGGGCTGAAGATCACGCCGGAATACACCTTCGCCAACGCTCCGGCGCCGAAAGTGGTCGTGATTCCCGCGCAGAACGGCAGCAGCGACGCCATGCTGCAATGGATCAGGACCGCTTCGCGCCACGCCGATGTCACGATGTCGGTCTGCACGGGATCGTTCATTCTTGCCAAGGCCGGATTATTATCGGATAAAGCGGCTACGACTCACCACGGCGCATACCGGGAATTTGCCATGCAATTCCCCGACATTCACGTCAAGCGCGGGGCGAGATTCGTGGAAGCGGGGAACGTCGCCACTTCCGGCGGGCTTTCCTCAGGCATTGACCTGGCATTACGCGTGGTCGAGCGTTATTTCGGGCGCCAGGCTGCCGCCGATACTGCCTACTTCATGGAATACCAGGGACAGGGGTGGATGGATCCCGGCGCGAATGCCGTCTACGCCAAGACAGCGGTTTCCACCGACGAGCATCCGCTTTGTCCGGTGTGCTCCATGGACGTAGACCGTGCGATAGCGCCAACTTCCGTTTACAAAGGTAAGACTTATTATTTCTGCAGCGACGCTCACAAAGCTGCTTTTGATGCGGCGCCAGAGAAGTGGCTGTGAAACCATGCCTGCTCAACACAGACCCGCAATTGAGGCGCAAAAGACGATCGGCATTCTCGGTTACGATGACGTGCAGGCGCTCGACATCGTTGGGTCGGCAGACGCCTTCAGCATTGCTTCAACGCACCTTGCTTCCGAGCGAAACGACGCTGCGCCCGCTTACAAAGTCCTTGTGCTGGGACCGAGTCGACGCATCTTCGTTGCGACATCGGGAATAGCCATCCGCCCTCACCGCGCTCTCGAGGCCGCCCCAACGCTTGATACCGTCATTATTCCGGGAGGAAAAGGGCTGCGGCTGAACGCTGCAACCAACGCGCGAATTGCGCACTGGCTTGGAGCTCGAGCGCGCCATATCCGCCGCGTGGCTTCCGTATGCACCGGCATTTACGCGCTCGCGCCCACGGGCCTGGCGGATGGCCGGCGAGTGACCACGCACTGGCGCTTCGCCAGCGAGATTGCTCAACGCTTTCCCAAACTGCGCGTTGATCCCAATGCCCTGTTTATTAAGGACGGCCAAATCTACACGTCAGCCGGCGTCACGGCGGGAATCGATTTGGCGCTGGCCTTGATCGAGGAAGATCATGGTTCCCACGTGGCCCTCGCGGTGGCTCGCGACCTGGTGGTGTACTTGAAGCGTCCGGGCGGACAGGAGCAATACTCTGAGCCCCTGCGGTTTCAGATGAAATCGAGCGACCGCCTCTCCGACTTGGCGCCATGGATTGCCGCACACCTTCACCAGGACCTATCAGTTGAGACGCTGGCGGCGAAGGCTTGTCTCTCACCGCGTCATTTCACGCGGCGCTTCAAACGCACCTTCCGGGTTACTCCCGGAGAATTTGTGGAGGATTTGCGGCTCGGCGAAGCGCGCCGCCGCTTATCGGCCTCCGGCGTCAGCATAGAAGGCGTTGGCGAATCGGTCGGCTTTACCAGCGCCGATAGTTTTCGCCGCGCCTTCGAGCGCCGCTTCGGAGTCGCTCCCAGCATTTATCGGGGACGCTTTAGCGCGACCTGATGCCGCTTCGTGCCGTACCGCCTCAGTTCGGCATTCGCGAATCGGGAATACTGGCTTCCATGAAAGTGATAGAAGGGATGCGCCGATGCGCCGGAGTGACACAGTCGGCATCTCGAAAGCCGGCGCGCTTGAACAACCAAAAGTGCTGGGAGATCCTTATTCCACCAGCGATTTTCAGGTGATCGATAGCCCCGCGAGCGGATCTGGCCTGAAAAGTCAGCTTCCCGTCTGGTAAGTGCCGCTCACTTTGCAATACGGCGCCCTGTTCATTGAAATGCAATCCGTTACTCCCCCGAAGTCGGCTTCGAGGACGCGTGGATGATTGCAGGCCGCGCCAGCGGATACCTCCCTTGCAACGCCATGGTGTAGACCATCACAACTCAAGTCCACAATGGGCAGGCAGAAGAAGACAGTCCTGGCGCGCTGACATTTCGTGTCTAAGGTTGGTTATCAGTTGGACGGACGGCGGTTGCCAGTTGCCGGTTATCCTTTGCCTGAACGCCCCACAGGCGATTTCTGGCAAAGCCTAGCCGCAGATTTCGCGGATTGCGCGGATAGAGAAGCGTATCTCAGCGGCGCTTCCCGGCAAACCATAGCGGCGCCGCGTTCCTCTTGGCCGCCATGCTCTCAACGGCCTAGCCCGAAACCCCTGCCCGCCCGCTCGAACGAAGATAGTGAACCAGGCGCCCACCGTCGGAGGTTGACACCTCAACTGTGGAGGCATACGATTCGCATGAGAAGCGAAGGATCAGGAGGATAGCATGAAGAAACCCGCCATCAACCGTCGGGAATTCGTGGGGGCGCTCGCGGCGTCGGCTGCCGTGCTCCAGCCTGGCGCATTCGGGTCTCCGAAGCCGCAGGAAGAGGGAAAAAACTCCGGAATGAAAGTTGGCCTTTATAGCATCACTTATTTGGGGATCTGGTATCGCGGCCAAGGGCTGCCGATGGAAGAGGTTATCAAGCGCGCAAAAAAGTACGGTTATGACGGGGTCGAGTTTGACGGTAAGCGGCCCCACGCCAACCCGCTCGATATGCCCACGAGGCGCTGCCGCGAGTTGCGCCGGATCGCGGACGGAGAAGGCATCGAAATCGTCGGCGTCGCTGCCAACAACGATTTCTCAAGCCCCATCCCTGAGCATCGCGAAAGCCAGGTGTGCTACGTGCGGCACCTGATTCAAGTAGCCTCGGATTTGGGCGCCGCGAAAGTGCGCGTGTTCTTCGCCTGGCCGGGCGTGGTCAAACATCCGCAGGTCGCTGAATACGAAACCGCGAAGAGAATCTGGCATTACGCGCATCAAGATGTCAAAGAAGAAGAGACCTGGGCGTGGTGCCGCGAGGGCCTCACGGAGGTATCGCGCTGCGCCTCTGATGCCGGGGTCACGCTGGCGCTGCAAAACCATGCGCCGGTCTACAAGGACACCCAGGACGTTCTGCTCATGGTCAGGGAAGTGAATTCGCCCGCCCTCAAGGTGTCGTTTGATCCCTGGGGTGTGCGCGATAAGACTCCCGAATATATCCGCCAATCCGCAAGAGAAGTCGGCTCGTTGCAAACGATTTGCCACTTTGGAGGTGTGTTCGAACGCGACAGGGATGGAAAAATCAAAGCCAGCGAGCCTCTCTTCCCGGAGTTCGTCGCCGCGATGAAGGAAATCGGTTACAAGGGTTACATGAACTATGAGATGTGCTCGGAGCCGCCCGTCGTGAACGGACAAGTTCCCGGCATCGAACGTGCCGAACACAATGCCGAACTCGCGGCGGAATATATGCGGGCACTGATTAAGCAGGCGTGATCCGCTAGGATTTACTTGTCGCGTGGGGTGGCGAAAAAAGATAGGGGAGGAGGAGTTGCCTTCTGCCTTCTGCCTTCTGCCTTCTGCCTTCTGCCTTCTGCCTTCTGCCTTCTGCCTTCTGCCTTCTGCCTTCTGCCTTCTGCCTTCTGCCTTCTGCCTCATGCCCCCTCACAAAGCAGGAGCCCCGCACTGGGCGGGGCTGAAGGTGTTACGGTCAGTGCGTGGAACGTCCAGCGGCATTCTTTCCAGGTGCCCATCGTCCCGGCAGGCTCTCGGAATAACCCTTCCCCCGCATCGGAAAACATAAGGCGACAAAGCAGGAGCTATTTCCCCTAACCCCGTTTCGGGCCAACTTCCGTATTGCCGACATAACCGGCCAACCCGCCGATTTTCAACTATTTAAAGGTGCGGCTAGGGTTGGCCGGTTAATTCTGACCAATGAGAAGTTAGCTGGCCGCTGCCAGGGCCGATCGCTAATGATAAGCGCCCTTATCGTCAGTTATCTCTTTCGAAGTTCACCTCTCAAACTGTATAATCAAGTCTATACTGGGTGCTGCCGGTTCACCGGCAGCGGCATATTGCCGACGTTAGTTGTCGCGCTCAACGCTGGGATGTTCTCGAAGCTCCATGCCTTCGCACTTACTTGAAAATGGCGGCAACCGGGTGCCACACGTTCGTCCACTGGTGCAGGAGGACATTTGCGTACGGCTGGAGGAACGCCTCGGCCGAGTGCACGCGCGGCAGCGGCTAGGAATCGAAAGCGATCATGAAGCACAATTATTTGGCCAGGGTATCAACTTTTTTCATCCGGAGAACTGGTATTCGGTCCATGCGGGTATTCGCACTCTACTCAAGCTGACAGGGCTGTATTGGCGAGGACAGAGGAATACAGAACTGATCGCGATACGGCACAACTACATTGAACGGGAGGAAGTTCCAGCGAGCTTTGACGGATTCACGATCCTTCAACTCAGTGACCTGCACGCAGATATGAATCCAGGCCCGATGCGGCGTCTGATTGAGCTTCTCCCCGAGGTCAAGTACGACCTCTGTGTCCTCACGGGCGACTATCGAGGGAAAACTTTCGGCCCGTTTGACACAGCGCTCGAAGGCGTGGCCCTGGTGCGTTCCTGCCTCAAGCAGCCGGTGTACGGCGTGCTAGGCAATCACGACACGATCCGCATGGTCCCTGCTCTGGAGGAGATGGGCATACGGATGTTGCTGAACGAGTCCGAAACGATCACACGTGAGGGACAGAACCTTCATATCGCGGGGATCGATGACGCTCATTACTACCGGGCCGACAATATCCAAAACGCGGCGTCCAAGATCCCTCATGACGAGTTTTCCATCTTGCTCTCGCATACGCCGGAAATTTATCGCCAAGCGGCACACGCTGACTTCACACTTCTCCTAAGCGGCCATACCCACGGAGGTCAGGTTTGCCTGCCCGGATCAATTCCGATCACGCTGGATTCCGTTCTGCCTCGGCACATGGGGAGCGGGTCGTGGAACTACCACAAGATGGCCGGCTACACATCGGTCGGCGCGGGGTCGTCGATCGTTGCGGTGCGCTTCAACTGTCCCCCCGAGATAACACTGCACCACTTAAAGCGTCCGTCGCCACAAGGCTTTGCTCACTCCTGAGAGAGTTGCAGCGCAGCCCCTAGCAGATGCCAGCGAGTTGGGTTGTCGGCTCGGGGTAGAGTACTTGTGTAAGATGGCCCCCGTGGCGAAGAATTGGCTCGGGATGCGCGTAGTGGCCCGAGGCTCACCCATTTTGTGCGAGCGTGACTGTGCAACCCACTCTGCCGGCGCAGACTTGCTCAGAACGGCCTGCCGTACGCTTTGCTGCCACGGAGAAGCAATCCCGACGGGAGACATTCTCCCCGCCACACACGAAATTGCAGAAGAGGTGCCCGCCAGCCGTTCTTTGGCATGATAGACTCGTTCCTGCCGGTTTGCAGTACGCCCAACAATTCAACCCGCGAGGGATCAGCCATGACCGAGGATGACAATCGGGTGCTGAAGGCTGCCCTAGAGGCTGGCCGTGCTGTTTACCACGCAGATTTGCACTACAACCTCGGCGTCGATCTCCTTGATGCGTTCTCTTATAGCCTGGGTGAGAAGGGGGGGGACTTGGACGGCGCGATTGCGGAATTCCGCGAGGCGGTGCGGCTGGATTCGAATAATACTCTGGCGCAGTACCACCTCCGCCTTGCGCTCAGTTGGAGGGATCTCCCTGCGCGACCAGAGGAGGGGAAGTTTTTTCCAGGGCACACACCAGGCACTACTGAGTTCAATGAGCTTGGCGGGCATGTGCCAGCTAATCCGATACCCGTCTGGCCAACAGCCGAACAGAGTATCCGTGAGGTTTACAGGGAGCAAGCTGGCAGAGAGCCAACGGAGCAAGAGCTTGCTGTGCTCAAGGAACGTATAACTGGGGTTCCCAGTGGCGAAGGTGGTTGATTCGGCAGGAATGCCTGAGAACAGGCATTAGAACAGGGGAAACCGATATCGCGAGGCAGGCCGATTGGCCCGCGTTGCAACCGGAAGGAAAGTGTTAGGCATGGCCTTCCTTCAGTTGCCGGAGCCCCAAATTTCAACGCTGAGACCGTCCCCCTGGTAGGAAAGGACCAATAGAATCGAAACTCTCACCGGAACTCTATGCACCCAGCCAACCCCCATGCAGGGCCGGATACCCAGTGACCAGGGTTCCACTCCTACCTTGAGCACCCGCTGACAAACCGTGAAGGCCATTAGCATGGCCCACCATGCGCTTTACTGCCACATACACGCACGCGGAAGGGGCAAGCCATGCCGAACAGCGTCACGAACGTGTAACTAACAATCATATTTGTGACGTGCTTTGTGGCGTAACTGCGGTTACCGACGCTCAAATATGCCCATGTGCGCCAGGGTGTGCTAATACCGCGCCATCGACGGTCAACATCGTTGGCGACCAGTGTTTATGCGCCATTGCTGCGACTTGCTGCGTGAAGTTGCCTACGACCGCAATTTGACCGCTGTCTATTCGGGACCAAGAGGTCCCCAGTTCAAATCTGGGCGCCCCGACCACCTTTCCAAAGGATTGAGTGCCGGCAGGCCATCTGAGCAAAAGTGCAAGCTCCTCCAAGCCCCCGCCGCCACCGGGCATCCACAACCCTGGCTCATATGGGTATAAGAAAAGTTTGCAAAGCGCTTGACAAACCGTGAATACACGCGTAGTATTGATAATTGCTCTGTGAGACAAATGCTCGACAGAGTAAGGGCAGTCGGGACGCCGAGTAGGTTTTGTCCTCACGCGGCGCCTGCAGCCAGCCTTCCCCAAAATGGGGACCCCGAGAACATCGGGGCCTTTAGCTCTTTGACAACTGAGTTGAGCAAGCCACGTCAATCGAAGTTTTAGTATCGATCGCTGAGCGACGTCTGTTCTTTTGGCGAAGAATGGACGGAGATCCTCTGCCAAGTTCGTTGGTGCAAACCAATGTAACCGCGGCAGGGGAAACTCAAAAGATCAGCGTGCAGGCGCTTCAAGTTTGGCAGTCTGTGCGCGAGCCGAATTCAAATGAGAGTTTGATCCTGGCTCAGAATCAACGCTGGCGGCGTGCCTAACACATGCAAGTCGAACGAGAAAGCGGGGGCAACTCCGTGAGTAAAGT
>Ga0326728_10022136_pt1 | contig 11842 bp, 11 predicted proteins | sample MB3enrmetagenome_FD_207602 | JGI IMG/M metagenome (GOLD analysis project Ga0326728, IMG submission 207602) | Lab enriched peat soil microbial communities from McLean, Ithaca, NY, United States - MB31MN | ecosystem: Environmental > Terrestrial > Soil > Wetlands > Peat | place: USA: New York... | reverse complement strand
AAAGAGAAAGAAGAAAACAAAGAGAAGAAGCTTTTAATAAAAAGACAGGATTTTCGGCCGCGCTTGACAACTTACCCCATAGCAGGGTCCGATCCCCCAATAGCCGACCAAAGCCGTGAACTCATTTGCGCTGGCACGCCGGGCATGGAGTTCCGCGTGGCAGGCGTAATGTCGAGGAGATCATCAGTGCAGAAGGACTTTTGCTCGGGATGGGTGGGTGATGTTGTTTTCATTCTTTGTTTCGTCTTGGCTTGTGTTTGCGTCGTCTCATGATCTTGGTTTTGTTGGGCGGAGCCAATTTTGGAAGCGTTGCCAAAGGAGAATCCCACTGGAGGACATTGCACGGGCAATGGAGGCACGAAGGCTCAGATCTGACCAATTTTAACTGTTCCTGCGAGACGGCTTGTGATGGTCGTCCAGGACGGATGGCGCTGCATCACTACCTTTGTCTGCGGAATCTGATCTGCTTTGCTTGCTCCAAGAGATACTGGTTTGTGCTGCATTCTAACCGGATTTGTATCTTTGTCCAGGGCTGGAAAAAGAACAAGCGGTGCCTCCGCACCCACACTTTCCGGCCCCGCTTTTCATGGTATATCGTTACCACCAGATGTCGCGTTGGTCCTTCAAAATTGCGTTGCAATTTGTCGCCAGAACAGGTGAGCGACATGCGATAACCCACTCCGTCGCACGGCCGAATCCTGAACCCCGTAAGATGTCTATCCATGGCGTCGGCAAAAAAGGCCGCCAGCTTGTGTCCTAAAATCGAACTTTCAATGTTCGCTTTGACGCATTCTATTTTGGCGCTGGCGGAACCGTCTCCTTCCAATCGGGGAGATTCGCGTCTCAGGGGGAATTGAACCAACAACGGGGGATCGTCGCACAGCAAATTCCTGGAATATCCAACCGGATTGGAAAAACAGCCTATCCAACTACTCATTCTTCCAAAAACCAAGCTTCAAGCGACAGAGTCCAACCGAGGGCAGACCGCGTCCAAGTGTGGTCACTAATTTTTCCGCGTGAAGTGGAAGTGGTGGGCGTTCACGGTGCGAGATGTTTGTGGACCAATGCGCACAGCTTCAGGGCCAACTGATCCTTCATGCCGTAATACACACGCTGACCATCCTTTTGCCGTGCCAGGATGCCGGCGCCCGCGAGCAGGGCGAGGTGCTTGGAAACATTGGCCTGGGTTGCGCCAACCGCCGTCACAATCTCGCTGACCGTCCTCGGCTTGCCGCAAACGGCCTGCAGGATGCGCAACCGCATCGGTTCGCCCAGCAACCGGAAGCGCAGGGCAACTTCTTCCAATTGATCTTCGGACAACAAATGGTTGGTCTTTCCGGTTGACATATTCTTTAATAGTTATATAATCATAAGATGAATATGAATATTTTGCAAGTTAAAACCTCCATCGCACCGCGCGAACTCCAACGCCTGCTGGCCGAGGGCGTTCCCGCCCAATTGCTCGATGTCCGCACCCCGGCCGAGTTTGCCGCCGCGCATGTGCCGGGCGCGAAGTTGCTCCCTCTCGACGCCCTCGATCAGGCCTCCTTTGCACGCCAGCGTGGCGCAGAGGAAATTCCGGTATATGTTCTATGCCAGTCCGGCGGACGTGCCCGCAAGGCGATTGAAAGGCTGGAACGGGCCGGGATTCGCGGCTGTGTGCTCGTCGAAGGTGGCACGCAGGGTTGGATCGACGCTGGGTTGCCGGTCAATCGAGGTCAAAGCAATGTTTTGCCGCTGATGCGCCAGGTGCAAATCACCGTGGGCTTTATTTCAGCCTCTGGCGCGGTTCTCGCGCTCGCCGTCAACCCGCTCTTCGCCTTAGTCCCGCTGGTCATGGGTTGCGGTCTTTTATTTGCCGGGATTACAGGCACCTGCGGATTGGCCCTGTTACTGGCGAAAATGCCGTGGAATCGCGCCCGGATTTGCGGCTCTTGTTGTGAATCCAAGGTGAAGGCTGCATCATGAAAAATCCCAACCGTATCGTGATTGTGGGGGGCGTAGCCGGAGGCGCTTCCGCCGCTGCCAAGGCCCGCCGGATTGATGAGATGGCCGACATCCAGGTGTTCGAGCGTGGCCCGTACATCTCCTTCGCCAACTGCGGCCTCCCCTATTTCATCGCAGGAGAAATTGACGACCGCGCCAAATTGATTGTCATGACACCGGAAAGATTCTGGGAACGCTCGCGCGTGCGCGCGCACGTCAACCACGAGGTTCTTTCCATCAATCGCGCCGCAAAGACCATTTGTGTCAAACAACCGGATGGCAGGCAACATGACGTGCCTTATGACAAACTCATCCTGAGCCAGGGTGCCAAACCCATTGTGCCGCCCATTCCTGGTGCGAACCTGCCGCATGTTTTCACTTTGCGAGATATCCCGGATATGGACCGTATCGCCGCCTTCGTCAATAAAGGCCAACCCCGCCGCGCCGTCGTCATCGGCGGCGGATTTATTGGGCTTGAAATGGCCGAAGCATTTCACCATCGCGGCCTTCACGTCACCGTGGTCGAACGCAACCCGCACATTCTGCCTTTATTGGATCGCGATATGGCTGCTCACCTGCAAAATCAAATCCGCCGGGACGATTTTGATTTCAAAACCGGAGCGCAAGCAACGCGGTTCACGGATGACGGTGTGGAGTTCGCCGACGGCAGCAGGTTGCCCGCGGAACTGATATTGATGAGCGTGGGAGTAAAAGCAGAAGTGGAATTGGCGCGGACCGCGGGTTTGGTGATCGGTGAAACCGGCGGGGTCAAAACCAATGGCCGCCTGGAGTCGTCCGACCCAAATATCTACGCCGTGGGCGACGCGGCGGAAACGATGCATGCCCTGACCGGGGCCCGCGCGCGCATTGCGCTAGCTGGACCCGCCAACCGTCAGGGACGCATCGCCGGGGCCAACGCAGCGGGTGCCCGCCTGATCTATCCCGGAGCTTTGGGCACGTCCATAGTGCGGGTTCTGAACGTGACCGCCGGGTTCACGGGGCTCAACAGCACTCAGGCGGCCAAGGCTGGCTTCACCTTTTTCACAAGCCTGACCCGGGACAACAGTCATGCGCATTACTATCCCGGCGCCAAAACCGTGCTGATCAAGATCGTGGCGGAGGAAGGAACAGGCCGCCTGCTCGGCGCACAGGTCTTGGGTGAAAGCGGCGTTGACAAACGCGTGGATGTGTTGGCGACAGCCATCACCGGCAAGATGAGCGTGTTCGACCTGGAAAATCTCGACCTTGCCTATTCTCCTCCCTTTGGTTCCGCGAACGATCCGGTAAATACGGCCGGATTCGTGGCCGGCCATATCGCGCGTGGCGATATCGCGACCATCGCGCCGGAAACTTGGGAACCAAATGGTGAATACCTCTTGGACGTTCGCGACCCCGAGGAAGTGGAGGAATTCGGCAAGCTCAAAAACGCGGTGAACATTCCATTGTCCCAATTACGCGACCGTCTTGGAGAGTTGCCGCATGACCGACGAATCGTGACCTATTGCCAGAAGGGTCAACGGGGTTATCTGGCGGCATGTGCCCTCCACGGGCGCGGGTTTGAGGATGTGGCCAATTTGCGCGGAGGATTCTCCCATGCCAAGCTGCTAGATGGGGGGCGAGTTGAGCACAGCTCGCAGGCTGGGTATTAGAAACCTTCCGCAGTGTGTTAGCGCCGGTTTGAAAATGCGGTGAAAACGCCGATTTGAAAATGCAAATGGAACTGATGGGGCCTCCCCTGTGGACTGGATTTGTCGGTTCCAACGCCACGGAGTTGTGTCATCCCGGCTGCCGCCTGACCATTGGTGCCGACTCGCCCCGAGATTATGATTTAGCCGAGGAGCCGCAACCGAAAGTCGACTAACGGTATCCACAGCGGTGGTGAACAGAACCGAGTGTCCGCGCAGGCAGGCTTCATGGGCCAGGGCACTGGCCAGATGCGTTTTGCCGATCATGCCGCTCCCGGCATGATCGGAAAAACGCACTTGGCCCAAGCCATTGGCTACGAAGCCATCAAAATGAACTTCCAAGTGCTCTACCGCTCGATCTTCGACCTGGTGCGCGACTTCATGAAAGACGAAGCCTTCAACCAGCAGGATCGAACCCTGCGGCGTTACCTAAACCCGGAGCTTTTAATTATTCACGATCTTGGCCTGAAGCAGTTGCCCAACAACTCCGGTGAACACCTCTTTGAAGTGATCATGCGCCGGTATGAAAACTGGTCCACTATAATGACCAGCAACCGGCGACTGGAGGAATGGGGCAAACTCCTGGGCGACGTGCCCACCGCCGGCGCGATCCTGGATCGTTTCCTGCACCACGCCCAAACCATTGCCATTACCGGGCGGAGCTACCGGCTCAAAGACCACGCCGCCATTGCCGGGAAAAAAATAAAAATAAAAACAACAAATCCAAGTCCAACGAACCTGCGACCGCAGAACCGGCGAGCTGAATGGCTCGCTTTCCGGTTCTGCTCATTTTACTTTGCTGCCGATGATTTATGGAAAACACTCGATTTTCGCGGCGAATCGGCCATATTGACCCCGTGATGTAAGCGCCGGTTTGAAAATGTGGATGGGGCGGAGGGGCGCAGCTTGGAGGGACTGAACTATTGTGTTTCGATATAAGAACAGCTTTTCTAAAATTAAAAGTTAGGCACACTTTATAGCACCTATGAGACGAATACTGTGGAACATATATGCTTGGCCGATTTCGGTCCTTATCCTCCTTGGTTATTTGCTCGAACTTAGCAAGCTCAAGGCACTACCAGTACTGGATGTTGCCTTGAGCATTCCAGCCCTTATAGCACTGCACCTCCATGTTTGGGACGTGAAGTTCCTTTCCTCCGCGTTTTGGAGGCCATATGCGTTTCTCTATTTCGCATGGGACCTCTACTACAACCTAGTCCTCAACCCTATGCAAATAGGGGGAGGAGGTTTTAAGCCGGGGCTTTTGGTCCTGCCAGTCATTGCGCTGCCGTTGTATGGTGCCGTATTTAGTTATGCTTTCAGAAAATGGTCTGCACAGCGTGCCTAACAGGTTTCTGCTTGCCAATTATGGAAAACGCTCGATTCTCGCCGCGAATCGGCCAGACTGGCCACATGGCAAAGCTTGGTTGATTATGAACACCTTACGGCTTTCGATTCCGGTCGGTGGCTGATTGCAACCACGAACCAGCCGTCGGATCATAAAGATTTGTTGGCAGTGCGCTATGACACTCAAAGACAGTCAATTCTTCGAGCATTTTGAGAGGTTGGCCCAGTCAAACACGGCAGAGGTTGTTCGTGTTTATTGTTGCCCGTGTTGCGGCTACCCGACTCTGGGCGAGCCACCCAGCTACGGGATTTGTCCAATCTGTAGTTGGCAAGATGACGGCTGTGATGGAGGAGGTCCTAATGCGTGTGGACTCGCCGCAGCGAGGGAGAATTCCGCAGAATACCTCACAAGCTTCAGCCCATGCCTGCGGAGCCAGTTTTACCAGGGAAGCCGACAAAACAACCGCCACAAAACAAATCTTGCCCGCGGTTGACCGGTTGATGCAGAATATCGAAACAGGTCATGATCAAAAACGATAAAAAACGAATCATCCTGTGCGGGCCGACTGCGGTGCGAGAACGACTGGGGGAGGGCAAAGAATTCACGTTCGTGCCTTACGGCAAAGCCGAGCCAACCATGCTGGCAACGATCAGCCAAACCGAAGTCAACGGCGTGTTGGTCCATTTGGGTCCGGAGAACACCAATGCCCTTGCGTTCGTGGATCAGGCCAGGGAACGCCGGCCCGAACTGCCTTGCTTCATACTCTGCCACGAAAGGGACCAAATCAAACTGGGCGAACACGGCTGGCAACTCATCACCATGACCGAGAAAACGGGCGCCGTCGAGATCGAAGACAAGCTGGCCCGGTCACTCTTCCTCTTTCCGCTTGTCAAACGGGACAGCCTGCGGCGCATCCTCGGGGTTTTAAAAAAGATCCCGACCGAGGCCGCCAATCATCAGAAAATCATGCGCCGCCTGCAAGACCCGCAATTTCACATGGACGATGTGGTCAGGATGATCAAGCAGGACCTGGCCTTGACCGCGCAACTCCTCAAAATCACCAACTCCGCCGCGTTCGCCCGGGAAAAACCGGTGCAGGATGTCAACGAAGCCGTCGCCATGCTGGGGTCAGCAAGGTTACAGGCCCTTATCTCGTCGGCCTGGGCGTTCTTTTTGATGAACGACAACGTGTGCCAAGGCTTCTTTCCTCAGAAGGAATGGGAACACGCCAACATCATCGCGGACCTCGTGGCCAAAAAATGCACGGTCCAACAGCTCGACGCGCCCGCGGCGGAGACGGCGTTTATCAGCGCGATGCTGCACGACATCGGCAAACTCCTCCTGGCGGCGAACCTGCCGTTTGACTACAGCGCCGTGCTCAAAGCCGGCGAAACCAAGGAGGATGGGGTGTGGGAGGCGGAAAACGAAATGTTTGGATTCAACCACGCCGAGGTCGGTGGCTGCCTGTTGGCTTTATGGGGCCTCCCGTTGCCGGTTGCAGCCGCGGTCCTGCATCACCACTCCCGAGGCCAGCCGGAAGGCGCGGCCGCGTCACTGATCCTATGGGCGCACGATCAAGTGAAACCCAGGAAGAATGCGCGCGGAGGCGAGGAGATTAAGTGGCTCGATTGACTCCAACGGGTCGCAAATAGACTGTGGAATGCGAAGGCTGCGCCAAACGTGCCTTCGACTTTGCTCTCGCCGCCGAGTTCGGCGATGACGGGACCATCGGCCGAAATACACAGCAATTTGAATTTGCGGTAAGCCACTTCAGGCCCCGGCCCATCGGTTTTGTCGAAGAACCGGTTCTTGATCACCATCACCCTCAGTGTTTCTGTTTAGCCTGTGATTTTACCATTGTACGAACGTCGAGCTCTTTGCAAAAAGCGATTCAGGCGATCTCACATTCACAACCTACGCGCGAGGCGATGCTTTTGGCCATAAGTTGCCGACTAATAATGTTGTAGGCCGGAATCCCACATATAATTGTTTTCGGAGAGCGGTGTCCGGAGGGTCCAGCAGATGCGACGAAAGCTCAATCAACTGTCAGAACGGTGATGATGAAAATGAAAAAATGCGATTATGCGGGACTGACCGCCTGTGCTTCCACGTCAGACGTTGGAACCGAAAACGGCAAATGAAACAATCTCCTCCTGACGACGCCACGATTTTTCATTCAAATATCCGTTGGAAAAGGGAGTGGAGCTTCGGAAGTGAGGTTGATCTTCGTGACACTGTGGGATTTAGGCCTTGTTCACTCCGCAGTGTCAGGGCGAGCTGATGCGGTAGTAGCGGGCGGGGGTGTTCGTCCGCAAGGGTTCACTGAAATAAAACACACCGTTGGTTAGAGCGAGGGTCTGGAGCGGAATCCAAACGGGGCTGGCCAGATTGGCGCAGGCTTCCACCACGATGGGGATGTTGGTTGTCCCGGTGATGTTGAATCCAAATTGAGCGTTCGAGACCCCGAAGCTGGAGCCGCTGGACTGGATCAGTGGATTCCACAGGACGGGGAAACGACCGGCAAGTGTGTTAGTCCAGCCGGTGGCGCCGGGCAAATAATAAAACGTCGCGTTCGTGTCATAAGCAAAGACCGTCGAACTAATGGCGGGAGCGTTGCCCTTGAAATAGACATTGGTCAGATGGCTGCAGCCGTCGAAGGCCATCGTTCCAAAGTTACTGACACTGCCTGGAATCGTGAGGCTGGCCAGGCTGATGCAGCCTAAGAAGGCCTCCTCTCCTATGCTAGTCACGCCGTCGGGGATCGTGACGCTGGAGAGGTTGGTGCAGGATTCGAAGGCCAGCTCTCCGATGTTGGTGACACCGTTGGCGATCGTCACGCTGAGCAGGCTTCGGCAGTCATCGAAGGCCTGCTGCGCGATGCTGGATACGCCACCGGGAATCGTCACGCTGCCGGTCAGGCTGTAGCAGTCATCGAAAGCAGCTTCCCCGATGCTGGTCACGCTGTCAGGAATCGTGGCGTTGGTCAGGTTAAAGCATTCAGCGAACGCACCTTCCCCAATGCTGGTGACGGTGCCGGGAATTGTGACGCTGGCCAGGTTGGTGCATCTTGAAAACGCGCTGTCGCCGATGTTGGTGACGGTGCCGGGAATCGCGTAATCTCCGCCCAGGCCGCCCGGAAACTCGACGAGCGTCGTTTGGTTCTGGTCGAACAACACGCCGCCGATGCTGCTATAAAACAAGTTCTGCGTATCCACCGTTATCGCCGCCATGTTGGGACAGCCTCCAAACGCATAGGCCCCGATATTGGTGACGGTCGCCGGAATGGCGACGCCGGCCAGACTGGTGCAATAAACGAACGCATTCTGCTCGATGCTGGTGACACCGGCGGGAATGGTGATACTGACCAGATCGAAGCAGAATTCGAAGGCATACTCGCCGATGTCGGTAACGCTGCCGGGAATCGTGACGTTGGTGAGGCTGGTGCAGCTTTGGAACGCCCCCTCTCCAATGTTGGTGACGGTGCCGGGAATGACGACGCTGGTCATGTTGGTGGTTTGAGCAAACGCAAACTCCCCGATGCTGACAACGCTCAGGCCGTCATTGTTGGTGGCTGGAATGCTCACACTTCCACCAGGCCCGGAGTAACGCGCGATGGTCAGGGTGACGCCATCGGCGTTGGTCGTGTAACTGTATTGGGCTTGCGCCGCCGGCGCCGCCAAGAGCGCAAAACCCAGGAAGACCGGCCATGTTGTTTTCATATCTCAATTTGGGCTGAGGTCAACCCGGCAGCCGGTTTGGGCGGACTGGCGGGCGGCGTCCAGTATCTCGGTGACAACCAGGTTGACCTGGAGCGATGAGGGGCCGGAGGGCTGGATGTCTCCGCGGACGACGGCGGCGAGGTAGGAGATCGGGTCGCTCAGCGGGCCGGAGAGCGGCGGGGCCGGCAACTCGACTTCACTTTCCCCGGCGCCGGCCTTGTGCATGCGCAGCAAATCATTTCGCGGCACGAGCACATAGCCGGTTTTGCCGTAAACTTCCATGTCCTTGCGGTCAAAGGGCCAGTTCCAGGAGGCCTGGATGATTCCCTGCGCCGAGGGATAGGTCAATATGATGGTCGCCTCGTCTTCGACGTTGGTATAGACGGTGGGCTTGATGTGCTGCGTGACGGCGAAGACCGAAGTGGGCCGGCGGCCATCCATGAGCCAGGTGATCAGGTCGGCGCCGTAACATCCAAAATCCACCAGCGCGCCTCCGCCGTTGAGAACCGGGTCTGTCAACCATTGGAGGAAGTCGGCCGAGCAGCCAATTTCCTTTGGCCCGCGGTGACCGTCATGGACGACGATTTTGCGCAGATCGCCGATGGAATGCATATCATGAACGGCGGCGAAGGCGGCTTGATTGGCGCGGTACCAGGTGGTCTCGTAGTTGACGATGAGGTGAATGCCGCCCTTTTTTGCGGCGTCGGCCATGGCGCGGGCGTGCTCCATGCTTACGGCCAGCGGCTTTTCCATCATGACATCGATGCCGTGAGGCGCGCACAATTCGACGACGCGGCGGTGATCGAAGGTGCTGGTGAAAGTGGCCACGGCTTGCACGTTGGTTCTGGCCAAAAGCTGGTCGAGGGAGTCGAAGAAAAGACCGGGGGCGAGATTGAATTGGCTGGCGTACCGGGCCGCCAGTTCATGATTGGGTTCGATAATGCCCATCAATTGCACTTCTGGCCGGTCATGGAGCCGGGGGATGAACCCGAGGGCATGGTCATGCACCAGGCCAAAGATGGCGATGCGAACGGGAGGCCTGTCCGCGTCGCCGCGGGCGGTGTGAAGCGCGAACAGCAGACACGCGAGAGTCCATATTCTCATGGGTCAGAGCGTAGCGGGTTTTGAGGCGGAAAGAAGCGATTATTTGGAGGAGAAATATCATCGCTTGGCATTTGGGGCGCGTTCTGGCACTGCAATGGGGAGAAGCACTGGAATGAAAATCACGGACATCAAGGCCACCACGGTGACGGTGCCGCTGGAAGCGCCCTTGCGCCACGCCAACGGATGTCATTGGGGCCGGTTTGTGCGCACGATCGTGGAAGTGGAGACCGACGAAGGGATCACGGGCCTGGGGGAAATGGGCGGGGGCGGGGAATCGGCCGAGGCGGCCATCCGGGGCCTCAAGAACTATCTGGCCGGCCATGATCCGGCGCGGCTGGAGGAGATGCGCTTTCGCATCAGCAATCCCACCGCCTCCCTTTACAACAACCGCACCCAAATGGCGGCGGCACTGGAATTCGCCTGCCTGGACATTGTGGGACAGAAATGGGGCGTGCCCGTTTATGATATTCTGGGCGGGAAATTGCAGGACACGGTGCCCTTCGCGTCCTATTTGTTTTTTCGCTATCCCAACCCGGAGAGCCGCCGGGGCGAGGTGCGCACGGCGGATCAACTGATTGCCGCGGCGGCGGCGAACAAGAAGCGATTCGGTTTCAAGTCGCACAAGATGAAAGGCGGCGTCTTCCATCCGGACTACGAGTTGGAATGTTACCGGGCGCTCGCGGAGTCGCTGCCGGGGGACCGATTTCGTTTCGATCCCAACGGTGTCTTTTCCACCGAGCAGGCGATCCGATTCGGGCAGGCCATCGAGGATTTGAACAACGATTATTTGGAGGACCCGGTTTTCGGCCTGAACGGGATGAGGCGGGTGCGGCGGGCGGTGCGCGTGCCGCTGGCCACCAACACGGTGGTCGTGAACTTCGAGCAAATGGCCGCCAATGTCCTGGACACGGCTGTGGATGTGATTTTGCTTGACACCACCTTTTGGGGCGGCATCCGGCAATGCGTCAAGGCGGCGGGCGTGTGCGAGACCTTTCAACTGGGCGTGGCGGTGCATTCGTCGGGCGAGTTGGGCATTCAACTGGCCACGATGCTGCATTTGGGGGCGGTGCTGCCCAATTTAACCTTCGCGGCGGACGCGCATTACCATCACCTGACGGACGACATCATCGAGGGCGGGCCGATGCGTTATGAGAACGGGGCCATCCGCGTGCCGTCCGGCCCGGGGTTGGGCGTGCGGCTCAATCGGGACAAACTGGCCCAGTACAGTGAATTGTACCGGCGGTTGGGCGGTTATGCTTATGATCAGGACCCGATGCGTCCCGGCTGGGCGCCGACGATACCGAACAACCGGTGGGCGGACCCATTGGACGACCGGGCGCCCAATATTTCCTATTGACACAATGGCCCTCCATCGATGCCCACCGTGACAACAGATAACCCAGACGGCGGGAGCGCGGTGGGCCGCTACCGGTGGATCATCTGCGCGCTGCTCTTTGTCGCCACGACCATCCTTTACATCGACCGCCAGATACTGGCGCTGGTCAAAGGGACGCTCGACCTGGAGTTCCATTGGACCAACGAGCAATACGGCTACGTCACCGCCGCCTTTCAGTTGTCTTATGGCGCCGGTCTGCTGGGTTATGGGTGGTTTGTGGATCGATTTGGCGTGCGCGTCGGTTACGCGCTCACCATCCTGGGCTGGAGTCTGGCGGCGATGGGACACTCGTTGGTGCGAAGCGTGCGCGGCTTTGTCGTGGCCCGCGGGGCGCTGGGGCTGGCCGAATCGGGCAATTTCCCCTCCGCCATAAAAGCCACCGCGCAATGGTTTCCGAAAAAAGAGCGCGCGCTGGCGACAGCCATTTTCAATTCCGGCGCCAACGTCGGCCCGGTGCTGGCGCCGGCCATCATTCCATTCATTGCGCTGCAATGGGGCTGGCGCTCGACCTTTATCATGGTCGGGTCGCTGGGACTTTTATGGCAGCTCGCGTGGTGGCTCTTTTACGAGACGCCGGAACGCCAGAAACGGCTGGGCGCGCGGG
>Ga0326728_10022135_pt1 | contig 11842 bp, 7 predicted proteins | sample MB3enrmetagenome_FD_207602 | JGI IMG/M metagenome (GOLD analysis project Ga0326728, IMG submission 207602) | Lab enriched peat soil microbial communities from McLean, Ithaca, NY, United States - MB31MN | ecosystem: Environmental > Terrestrial > Soil > Wetlands > Peat | place: USA: New York... | reverse complement strand
CCCGCCTTCGGTTTGCGCTGAGCTAAGCTCTGCGAATCCACGGCCGCAGAGCTTCGCTCTGCGCAATCCGAAGGGAGGTAATCCGAAGGGAGCAATCTCCGCGCCAGGGCATAGACCAGAAAGACATTGCCGAGGTGTAAAAGAAGGTTGAGGCAATGATATCCGGTGGGGTCATGGGCGTTCCCAAGCACCGCATAATTGAGAAGGTACGAGAGCGTGGTGAAGGGACGATAAAGGCCAGCCTCTCCGGTTGGCCACCAGTACGTGTGATGGAGAATCAGGCGGATATTCTCAACGGTAAGCTCGCGTATCCTCGGATCGCGGAGAAGGAGGCCAGCGTTGTCGAGAATGAATCCCGCGGAGAAGGAATTGGAAAAGGCCAGAAACGTCAGCAGGGCAAGCATCGCAGCCGCGAGCATGTTGCGCCCTCGATCCGGTGGAAAGGGGCGGGGCTCAGCCGCTGGCGCCATGCCCTGTTTCTTCTGGGGTTTCCCGCGACCCTTCCGGTGGGCAAAACGGGTCGAAGATTCCCGCGAGTGCCGGGCCCGCGCCGCGCGCGGCGAGCTATCATTAGAGAATCGGGACATCGGCATGACCTTGCCGGGGCGGGCCGCCCGCCAAGGCGGGGCCGGGCGCCCCGAGAATAGCAGGAACGCCCGGCCGGAGTACAGAGAGGGTTTCAGAAGTAAAACTTCAGAGCGAATTGGATGTTACGCGGACCTGAGCCGCTGGAATTCTGCGCGCTCTGGATCACACCGAAGATCGTACTGTTCACATTTTGGCTGGCGGGCGAGTTTAAGATGGGCGTGTTGGTGAAGTTAATGAATTCCGCCCGAAACTCCAGCCGAGTCGCTTCGTGGATGGGGAAATCCTTGAGCAAGCCTAGATCGAGTTGCCTTTCTCCGGGTCCCTCGACGGTGTTGTTCCCGCAGTTGCCAAAGGTGCCGGGGCTGGGCTGCGAAAAGCTGGAGGGACTGAACCAGGCAATCCCACCACTCAAACTCGGAGCGTGGATGTACTGGGGTACCGCGAGGCAATTGGCCCTTGGCCCGCGCGAGTTGGTTCCCGTTAGATCATTCGACTTCATGGTCAGTGGAAAGCCCGTATGCAAGTTAAGGATACTGGTTACCTCCCAGTTCCCCAGGAAGCCCCTCGCCACCGGGTTCGCGTTGCGGCCGAACTTCCTGTCCTTACCGTAGGGCAGGTCGTAGACGTACGACCCGACGAAGTTGTGGGTGGCATCGAAATAGGAGCGGCCCCATTCCGAGGCGGCATTGTAAAGGTTCTGGAAATAGGCGGCATTGGAGCCCGATTGTCCGCCGCCCCCGTAATAGCCGATGGCGTTGGTAAAGGTCTTGGAATAGGTGTAGGACATGAGGAATTGCATCCCCTGGCTGAGCCGCTTGCTCAGGCTCGCTTGCAAGCCGGCGTAACGCTGTGACCCCCGCGATTCCGTGCCGGAAATTTGAGAGATCGAGGCGAGCGCGGGATTCCCGGCCAGATAGGGGCTGTTGCAGACCGAAACCGGGGTAGTTGAGAAACCCGAACCCGAGACGTTGACGGTGTAATCGTTGGCGGACGTACAGCCCGGCTCACCCAGCACCTCCCTCTGGAAGTACGGCATGGGAACCATCAAGTGCGTGCCATGCTGGCCGACATAGCCCAGGGAGAAGAGCATCTGGCTGGGCAACTGGCGCTCCGCGGTGAAGTTCCACTGCTGCACCTCGGCGGGCCGGACGTTCGGGTCCCACAAACGGATGGTGGCGCCGCCATATGCGCTCTTGGCTTGCAGTGTCGTCAACCCCTGATCGGTCGTTGACGCCGGGAAGCTCAAACTGGAGTAAATGTTCTCATATTCGGTTTCAAAGGGAGGATTTAAGGTCAGCCGCAGGTTGGTGCCTGTCCCCTCCAGGAAGGAAGAGATGGTGTAGGCCCCGCGGAACACCGTCTTGCCGCCTCCGAACGGAGGCGTCCAGGCAAAGCCGATGCGCGGCTGGAAGTCCTTGTTGTACGAGTTGTAGAGCGCGCGGCAATTACTGTAGGGGCAAGTTTGGCCGGCGAGGTACTGCGTCCCGCTGAAAGGCGAAAAGTTGCTCTCCCGGTTAAAGACCTCGACCCAGGGGGTGTGGTCTTCCCAGCGTAGGCCCAGGTTCAAGGTCAAGTGGTCAGTGGTACGCCAGCTATCCTGAACGAAGCCGGCGAGGACGTTCGAGCGGTGACCCCAGGTGCCGGAATTCAGGCCGCGTCCAATGTCTTCCGGAAGGCCGAGGAAGAAATCGGCTTCCGCCAGGCCGGTCCAGAGACCGTTGAAGGTCATGAACCCCGTGCGGCCGTTGTTGCCGGAATAGAAGGCATTGATCTCTTGCCGAATTATCTGGAATCCCGTCTTAACGACGTGCCGGCCATGCGTCACAATCACGGTGTCGAAGGCCTCGACTTCGTTGGTCACGAAATCTTGCTGCGTGCCAATGTTGGCGCTGCCAATGCTGCTGGCGTCTCCGTTGGAGAAGGCGATACTCATCAACCCGGGACCGCGGTCGTTGCCGTTCTGGATGCCCAGACTTTGCGCGACATTCCCCAGCCCGTTATCCAACCCCCCGTTCCATATCACGGCGCGGTTGTAGCCGAGGCGCACGTCGTTGACCAGGGATGGGCCGAAGGTCCGCGTAAAGTCGAACACTGTGGCGCGGAACGGCGAGTGATTAAATGTGTTGAAGTCCAGCGGGAAAGAGTTGTAACCCGGAATCTCCTGATTGCTCAGGGAGAAGCGGCCAAAGTAACTGCTCTTTTCCGTAGGCTTGGCGTCCAACCGGGCATCCCACTGGCTGGTGTTGGTTTCGCTTTTGGTGAAGTTGAGCTGGTTGTTGAGAAGGCCACTGCCGACCGGTAGCGGGTAGTCGCTGGAGGCGAACAAGTTCTTCGCCACCGTATCGATCATACTGAGGGGAATCTGGTTGTTCGCGAAGGGCTGTTTGGTGGACCCGGCCGGAAGAGCTTGGCACGCCCCCGAGGTATTCGAGCAGGGATTGAGGAGCTGATTGGCCTTGGAAACGCCCGGCTGGACCGTCAGGAAAGCGGAGAAGTCTCCCTGCCTTTCCGCGGCGGTGAAGACGCTGGGCGTTCCAGGGGACTTGGGAGGGCTATCGAGGCGCTGGCCCTGATAGTCGTAGAAGAAAAACAGCTTGTCCTTTTTAATGGGCCCGCCAATCGTGCCGCCATACATGTTCCAGCGCATGGCCGGCCGTTTCAGACTCTGAGCTATACCGGTATTCCAATTGCTCGCCCAGGGGACCGCGTTCAGCGCGTCGTTGCGCAGGAACTCGAACACATCGCCGTGGAACTTGTTGGTGCCGGATTTGATTTCCACATTGATCACTCCCCCCTGGAAATTGCCAAACTCGGCGGGGGCATTGTTGGTGATCATGTCGAATTCCTGGATGGCGTCCACGCTGGGGAAATAAGCCGTGAGGTTGTCGGAAACCAGGTTGTTATCGATGCCGCTCAAGAGGAAGTTGTTGCCCTCCTTGCGATTGCCGTTGACGTAAGGCCGGCCATTTCCGGAGGTGCGCTGACCGTTCGTAAAGGTCGAGGGGTCGTCCGTTATGACCCCGGGGGTCAGCAAGGTCAACTGCTCGAAGTTTCGCGTGGCCAGCGGCAGCTCGACGTTGGCGACGGAGTTGGTCACGTAACCCAACTGCATGGTGTCGGTATGCAGCAGGGGAGCTTGGCCGCTCACCTCGACCGTTTGGGTGACCGCCCCCACCTTCATTTGTATGTTGATGCGGGCGATGTCGTTGAGTTGGAGGAGAAGGTTCTCTTGGATGTAGGTTTGAAAACCTTTGGCCTCCACCTTCAGGTTGTAGGTGCCGACGGGAACGCGCGGCAGGTTATAAAAGCCGCCCGGGTTGGTCTCGGTCGGCCACACGGTGCCGCGCACCGTGTCGATGGCAGTGACCGTCGCATCGGGGATGGCCGCTCCCGAGGGGTCGGTGACCTGCCCGGTGATGGCCGCCGTAACTTCCTGTCCGCGGAGCCACCCGGCCGTGACGAAGAACGCGAACGCAAGAAATGTGAGCAGGGTCAGGCCTCGCAAGGCCTTGATCCCAAGATAGACATGCCTGGTCATCGTGTTGCCCTCCTTTGATTTAATTAAGTGCCCAAGACCCGACGCAAACCATCTAAATGGGATTTCCATTTTAGCTATCCCGCAGTAACCGTTCATACATGATACCGCATCCGAACAGCCGTTTCTTTAGACTTTTCGAATTAATTAATGATGTCCTCAACCTCAAACCGAAGAGACGTGTGAGCTCCGAATTTTCTGGACCAAACGACTTGTCACTTTACTTTCAAATCTGACCTCGACTAGACGCCCGATGGAGATTTGATGGGGCCGGACTTGCAAGCGCCGTCAGGTTTGGCCGTCCCTAAACGCCCTAAACGCCCGGACGCACGAGCCGGCTGACGATCTTGTAGCGGTCGGCGCGATACCGGCTTTTCACATACTCCACCGGCTGCCCATCGGCCAGGTAGGCGACCCGCGTAAAAAGAAATAGCGGACTGCCCTTGCGCACGCGCAACAGGCGGACATCCTCTGCACCCGCCAACCCCACCTCCACCGTCTCGTCCGCAACCTGGATGCGGATGCCATAGCGGTTCCAGAGCGTTCCGTAGAGGGAGTCGCCGGGGCGGAAATGCTCGACCAGGTCAGGGCAGAGGTTGCGGGGGAGATGACTCATTTCCAGCGCCATGGGGAGTGCCACGGCGATGCGCACGCGGTGCAGCCGGATAATCTCCGCGTGGGGGGGCAGATGCAGCGCGGCGGCGATCTCCGGCGGCACCGGTACCACCCCCAGGGAGAGCACCTTGGAACTTGGGGCATACCCAAGCGCGCCCATCTCCTCCGTAAAAGACTGCACGTTGCGGAAATTGATCTCGAGCTTGATTCCCGATACGAACGTTCCCTTCCCCCGCTGGCGATAAGCCACGCCCAGCTTGCAAAGCGACTGCAACGCCTGGCGGGCGGTCATTCGGCTGACCGCGAATTGCGCCGAAAGCTGCGGCTCGGAAAGCAAGGGATCGCCCGCCTTCAAACGGCCGGACCGGATCTCGGCCAGAAGGTGTTCACGAATCTGGAAGTAGAGCGGCACGACACTATTGCGATCAATGGCGTGGGAAATCAAGAGACCCTCTAGTTGTCTAGACAATAGGTCATATACACTAACTTGCCTTCCACGTGGCGTCAAGACGTTTTTCCACCGCTTCCGAGGCAAAATTGAAGATGGTAGGTGGCAGGTGGGGTATCGGAATCCTGTAGGGTGGGCCGTAGGTGGGAAGTCGCATGGGGTATCGATCCCCACATGCCACCTGCCACCTGCGACCCACCTCAATGCCTAGCTCAAACGGCCCGGCAAGAACAGGCGCAAAAAGCGCGAGGCGAGAATGAATCCATCTTTGCGCGCCTGGGGGAATTCTGAGGACTTGTTGTGGGGCGGCTCGTCCCAGATGGGGTCCTCATGCTCCACGGCAATTCCTCCACTGAACTTTGCCTGCAAGAGGACGTTAATAAACTTCGGCCAGTTGATGAGTCCCTGGCCGGGGATGCGGTAACGCCACCACCCTTTGCCGTGAATTCCCACCTGCTGCAAAACCGGCTCGATGATTTCCGTGTCCTTCGCGTGTACACCCAGAATCCTCTCTTTAAAATCCCAGGCCGCCTGAACATAGTCGACGTACTGCCGCACCAGATGCGACGGATCAAATTCGAGGCCGAGGCGCTTGCTGGGAACGAGTTCAAACACCTTCTCCCATGCACCCGGAACCGTGGCGAAGTTGGCATCGCAAGGATAGTTTTCCCATCCCATGTTGATGTCCAGTTTGTCGCAGACCGGAAGGTAATTCTCATTGAAGACTTCGGCCAGCGCCTTCGCCTGATCCTCCATGGAAGCTCCCGCCATGCCGCCGCTGAAGGTGCCCACGAACTTGCACCCCAAACGATGCGCAAATTCCAGGTGTTGGATGAAGCTGGCAATCGCCTCCCGGCGCTTGGCCGGGTCGCTGGCAATATGATTAGGTCCCATGCACTCGATACTGATGATGCGGATCCTGGCCTCGCGCGCGGTCGAGAGAATCTGGTCGATCTGCGAGTCCGAGAGCTGGGGATTAAAGGAGCGATCCACGACAATCACTACGCCTTGATAATCCGTGGACCCGGCAAAGGCCAGCTTCTCTGGCGAGTACTGAGTGAGGATGGCAAGCTGGGGGAATTGCTTTTCATACGGCGGAGTGGCCGGCGCGGACCCTTGCGCCAGGGCAGTGCCGCCGGCGAGTGCCATCTGCGTTCCCAGCGCTGACACACCGCCCACCTTCAGGAAATTTCGCCGATCAAACTTGTCGTCGATCATAGTCTCCTCCCCTCCCGGGTAATTCGCGAGCCGAAAACATATCCGCATTCGCGCCGTTTGTCCAGAAGTGAGCGCGTTACGCCGGATTGACTTTTGTCCACAAGTACGCGCCCAGGTACGTGCTGCAAATTCCCGCCACCAGCAGGGTGTTCCAGCTTCCATTCATCTGAAGCACCATGCCCATCAACACAGGCGAGGCAAAGGCGGCACAATTGGATACGGCATTGTTGAGGCCGGCCACCGCCCCGGCCGCCGCGCCTCCGATTTCAACCGCCGACGACCAGGTGGCCCCGATGTACAGGTCGGCCGTGAATGCCGCGCAGGCCATGATCATCGCCCCCGGCCGCGGCACCTGCACGAGCACTCCAATCAGCATCAGGGTGGCGGTCGCGCTCAGACCAACACAACCCACCCCTAAGCGCGCCCGACGCACGCCCACGCGGCGGCTCAGGTAATCCGTCCCCAGGCCCCCCACCCAAGCCCCCGCGACACCCAGGAGAAAAGGCAGGCCGGCATAGAATGCCGCCTCTTTGAGGGGCAGGCCCCGCTTCTGAATTAGATACGTTGGAAACCACGTAATATAAAACTGCCAGAGAAAGGTGGTGGTAAAAGAAACCGCCAGCAGGTTCCAGAGGCGGCTGGAGCGCAGGAGGGCGGACCAGGAAACGCGCTCGCGGGCGGCCCCTGCCGGCACATTGGGCGCCAGCAATTCCCGTTCCTCGCTGTTGATCGAGGCATGCGCCGCAGGATCATCGCGGAACCAAAACAGCCAGACCAGCGCCGCCGGGAGGCCCAACAGTCCCAGGATGACAAACATCTCTCGCCAGCCGAACCGTAGCATCAGAAAGACGGCCAGGGGCGGCATCAGGGCCGCGCCCAGCCGCCCGCCACTCAGAAAAACGCCAAAGGCGGTGGAGCGCTCCGTGACCGGAGTCCAGCGCGTAAAGGCTACCGCCGTCGAGGGTGAGAGAGCCGCCTCCAGCCCGCCGAACGAAAAACGAATCGCCAGCATGGCCACAAAGCTTCGCGCCAGGCCGGTGAAGGTGGTGAATCCGGACCAGGCCAGAATGGAACCGGCAATGATCAGGCGCGAGCCAAAGCGATCCGCGGCCATTCCCCAGGGTGTTTGCCCTAAGGCATAAGCAAGGCTGAAAATGCCGAAAATCAAACCCATGCGCGCGGGCGCAAAGCCCAGCTCTTTCTGAAAGACGGGGGCCGCCACGGCAATCGCGGTGCGGTCCGCATAACAGAGCAGGTTGACCGCCGTGGCCAGCGCAACGATGGAGTAGCGGATGTGGGTTGGCCGCGACATGAGTTATGCCTTGTAACTCACGTATCAATTCCCATCCGTGAGGGGCGGCAGCACGCGCTGCTCATACATTCTCTCGAGTTTGGTGATTCGGTTCGAATCTCCCTCCCAGCGTCGCGACTCTTCGTCGTAGCGCTCCAGAATATTTCCCAGGAAGTACGGCCGGTTTTCTCCCAGCCAAAGCTTCTGGTACATGTCGCGCAACAAAGTGGTTTGGGAGCGCATGTCACCGATTAGACCATTAATGCGGCGCAGGTTTTGACGGATGGCGCGAGGGTCGGATGGCTCGGATTGTGCCTTGGAATAAAGGTCGGCAATGTACTTTGCGTAAATCGCCTTCTGGCCGAGGAAGTCAAACCGCCGCGCGGCAAACTCCGTGTAGTCCAACAAATCCGCATTTCGGCGCGCGAGGTGAGAATTCGGCAACAGGTCAGCGATCACATCTTCCGCGGTCAGCCGGATCTGACGCGCGGCAGGCTCCATCCGGAAGTAGAGGTTCTGCCCTTCGGGAGTCAAAGCATCGTGCCAGGTCAAAGAATCTTCACCGTCGGAGTGGACCGCCTGGCGCAGCAGATTGTGAATCCCCGAAAGACTTTTGACCTCGCCCGCAAAGTGATGGTCATCGGCGCGATAAAACGTCCAGTCCCAACTGTCGTTGAACTGCTCGTCGTCCACGGTTTTCTGCCAACTGTGCGCCGCCCCATAAGCGAGGCCGTACCAGGTGAAATTCACCATGCCCTCGCCATCGTCCATCCAGACGGTATTCAAAACGCCGGTGGCGCCCTGAGCTTTTCCGTCGTTCACGAATTGCCGGATGTTGGCGAGCGCCGTGTTGAAGTCCGGATAAATGCGGCTCCAGTTGCTCACCCCCGGCGACACCCAGGCTTCCAGGCCCACATCGCGGAAGGGCTTGATCAAATTTACAAATGACGATCGGGCCCCGTAGTCCCAAGCCACCGCGATCATGTCATGCGGCAGATCTTTGAGATGCTCGGGGTGCTCCACGCCCATGTCGCCCCAGAACAGAACCTTGCGATGATAAGGGCTCAAGGTCTCGTCGATCTTGCTGAGGTAGTCGATGTAAACCTTGCCGTAGCCCTCCGCCTCGACTTCCGCCTTGGTACGCCCCGCACCCAGTTCCTGGGTTTCATCAGCCCCGATATGGAAGAACGGGCCGGGGAAAACCGCCGCCAGGTCTCCGAACATCTTGCCAATAAAAGTGTAGGACCCCGGCGCGGTGGGAGTAAGCACGGTGCCGTAGGGTACTTCCACCAAATCCTGGAACCGCTCACTCTCCAGCGCCAGGTGCAAGTGTCCGAAGGACTCCTGCTCGGGCACGATGGTGACGTGATATTGGGCGGCGTACTTCACCAACTCCCTCGCCTCATCCGGAGTGATGGCCCCGCCCGGCGCGGCGACGTTCGGCAGGCTCGGGTAGGCATAAGTGTTCTCCATGTAAGGAGAGACCACGTTGATTTTGTATTCCGCCAGCAACGCGATTTCGCGCTGGAAGGAAGCCGTGCTGGGAATGGGGCCACGGCTGATGTCCAGGCTCACTCCGCGCCAGCGGACGGCCGGCCAATCGACAATGCGAACTTCCGGCGACTCGGCCCCGCCCCCCTTGACCGGATGGAGCAATTGCCGCAACGTTTGCACGCCATAGAAAATGCCTGCCGCCGTCTTGCTCACGATGGAGGCATCATGGGTAGTGACCACCAGAACGTAGCCTTCCTCCTCGGCCTGAGGAGGGATTTGCAACCCCGACTTTTGCAGAATTTGCTTGCCAGCGGCGCTATCGGTGCGCGCCAGGACGATGCGCGAAGAGCCCTTGGCCTTGGCGGCCACCACTCCGTCCAGCGAACTCAGGTCCCCGGAAAGAAGCGACGCGGCAAAGCGATCTTCATCCGTGTTGCTGGTAACCTCGATGCTGACGCGTGTTCCCACATGGAAGACTCCCTGACCGAGTTCAAGCTGGTTGGGGTAAGGGGTGAGGGGCAAATTGGCCCCATAAACAGCGGGGCTGGATAAAACCAGAGCGAACAAGAATGCAAACAGTTTCTTAGACACGGTTAAAACTCCCTCCTTTGGGCCTTCTGGCGATCTCTTGCGTGGCGGAAATAAATTGCCAATTCCTCTGGGTGCGCAACACACCAAACCTCGCGCCGCACCCCGCACCGTCGAACTCCGGGCTGCGGCGAGTTTACATCGTGTAACCTCGCTTTGACAAACTGTGACCCGAAACGAACGCCGGGGAACACCAGATATTGTTAGAGAAAACGCCTTTACAACTTGACAGATTTATACAAATATTATATCATTATGTGGTAATGCTAAAAGAGAGGTGGCTCATATGAAAATAACGAATCGCGGGGACCCTTCCCGTGGGGCTATGACTCTGCAGGAGCAGTTCGGCCGCATGTTTGGCGAGGTGCCGGAGCGTACGGGCGAGGAATCGAACCTCACCGCATGGGCGCCGGCTGTTGACATTTACGAGACTGAGAACGATCTGGTTATCAAGGCGGACCTGCCGGAAGTGAATCCGCAGGACCTGGATATCCGCGTATTGTCGGCCGTACAACACGCATTGGAATGTGTTTTTGAGCCAGCCCGGTTTCCGTGATGATATGTCAGCTTGCGTGGGTCACTGCGACCAGGATTAGCCTTTTGATTCCCGGAATCCCCCCTGAAGCCCTGCGAAGCTTTACCCCGACTTGGCACCGCCGCCGGTCATTTGCATCCGGGCGTAATGGCGGCGCATCAAATCGCGGTCGATAGGGTTCATGGAGAGGAACTCCACGGCAAACCCGCCGGGAATCAGGGCGCGAACAATGGCCGCGGCGCGAAAGCAGTCATTACCCGATCTGACGCCTACCTTGAAGATCGTGCCAGTCTTGACCTCGCGGCTGGTCTTAACCGAGAGGCCGAAAGGACTGAGATCAATTAGAGGAGCGATGAATTTATCGTCGGTGCCAACAAAGCCGACGTCGATTACACTTTTGGCTCGTACCCGTGTTGCACGTCTCCCCCTCATGGTACCTCCTGTCGGTCCGTTAATTGAGGTTCTGCTGAGGGGAAATGTCCGTGCTCGTGCGCCGGTGGGATTATCCTACAGCTTCCCGATGAGGGCGTCAACTTGGACGAAAATCTGGTAGTGATGTCATTTGCGAGACACGGGTGCCCGATACCATTACGGCACCCACAAACGCCATTTTGCCCCCGAACGGCTCCAACCCCTGGTTAGCAGCAGTACCCGAATCCCGCACCCCGTGTCCCGGATCCCGTGCCGAGTGATCGGCTCCGCTTGATTTCAAGCTCGTATGTGCGCCGCAGAGCTGCGCTCTGCGCCCGCCGCCCAAGCTTCGGCGGCAGCGAGGTTTTTCCCCACCTGGGTCGCGAAGCCGAGCCCGCTTGTTGTATTCTGGAACTACGATGGCCGATTCAAACGTGGGAGCGGAAAAACCCGCCGCAAGCGTGAGCCTGCCAAATCAAGCTGGCGCTGGGCAGCACCCTGCCATCCATTCTTCCTGGGTCACACTCCAACATGAACTTTTTCGTGTCCTGTGGATTGCTTCCGTCGCTTCCAATATCGGCACGATGATGCAGGACGTAGGGGCAAGCTGGCTCATGACGGAGCTTGCGCCGACGCCGCTGATGGTGGCGCTGATCCAGACGGCAGGCGCCCTGCCGGTGTTTCTTTTGTCGCTGGCTGCCGGGGCGCTTGCGGACATTGTGGACCGACGCCGGCTGCTCATCTTCAGCCAAAGTTGGATGCTCGTGGCAGCAGCCGGACTGGGAATCCTGACCGTCTTTCACCTGACCTCACCGCTCCTCCTGTTGAACTTGACCTTCCTCCTCGGCTTGGGCAATGCCTTGACCGGACCGGCGTGGAATGCGATTGTGCCGGAACTCGTTCCCCGCGCCGAGGTGGGCGCCGCCGTCTCCATCAATTCTGTGGGTTACAACGTGGCACGAGCCGTGGGTCCGGCGCTGGGCGGGTTGGTGGTGGCCGCCGCCGGTTCCGGGGCGGTCTTTCTGCTGAACGCCGCTTCGTTCCTGGGCGTAATCGTGGTGTTCTACCGCTGGCGCCGCACACCCCGCAAGAGCGTGCTGCCGGCGGAGCGCGTGGTGG
>Ga0326728_10022134_pt1 | contig 11842 bp, 4 predicted proteins | sample MB3enrmetagenome_FD_207602 | JGI IMG/M metagenome (GOLD analysis project Ga0326728, IMG submission 207602) | Lab enriched peat soil microbial communities from McLean, Ithaca, NY, United States - MB31MN | ecosystem: Environmental > Terrestrial > Soil > Wetlands > Peat | place: USA: New York... | reverse complement strand
TGCGGCAAATGAGGGTGACAACACTATCTCGGTCTATACGATCAATCAGACCACCGGGGCTTTGACCTATGTAACATCAGTGGCAGCCGGGTCAAATCCTGTTTCAGTTACGGTTGACCCTTCAGGGAACTTTGTCTATGCGGCAAATTCGGGCTCCAACAGTATCTCGGTCTATACGATCAATCAGACTACCGGGGCTTTGACCTACGTAACATCAGTGGCAACCGGGTCAAATCCTGTTTCCGTCACAGTTAACCCCTCAGGTGAATTTGTTTATGCGGCAAATTCGGGCTCCAACAATATCTCAGTCTATACGATCAATCAGACCACCGGGGCTTTGACTCCCCAAACGCCTGTGGCTGCCGGGGCGGAGCCTTACTCCGTCACGGTTGATCCCTCAGGGGAATTTGTCTATGCGGCAAATTCGGGCTCCAACAATATCTCGGTCTATACCATCGATCAGACCTCCGGGGCTTTGACTCCCCAAACGCCTGTGGCTGCCGGGGCGGAGCCTTACTCCGTCACGATTGACCCCTCAGGGGAATTTGTCTATGCGGCAAATTATGGTGACAGCACGATCTGGATTTATACGATCAATCAGACCACCGGGGCTTTGACCCTTGTATCGACGACAGGGACGATAGGGGCAGGTCCTCAATGCGTTACGACGACAAGAGGGGCAATTTAGCGGGTAGAAGCGGAGAGTAAATGGTGCTGTATTACGGATTTTGAAACCCTGTCAAAACAAAACCGTTCAATCTATAATATTCAAAATTCATATCATCTTTTTGATTAAGAAAAATATTAAAACGCTCTTTTTCAGTTCTGTAACTGTTGTATAATTATTTATTATCCGGAAAATTATTTTCCGCTTATTTGGATTTACCTCAAATAAGGAGGAGATTCAAAAATGAAAAATACCATAGCCGGTAAAAACTCCGCAAGAAAATATTGAGAAACTCTGTGACGAAAAAGCTCAAAAAGAATCAAGGCGACTGAAAACGAACAAAGGAAGATCAAAGATGATCTTGACAAACCGTCTTCTATTCTAACGGATTCAGTTTGCAAAGATAAACAAACAGTCTATCAGGCAAGGTTGCGAGATTATCATTTTCTGATTGAAGATCCAATCGGGAACTAAAATCAGAAGAAGATCCTTTTAAGTATTTGTGTTTTAGCGGACTAAATACACTAAAACAAAGTTGAGACTTGCCCTTGTATTTTTTTAATATAAGGTCTAGATTATCATTAATCGTTAAACAATAATTCATTTTTAAAAAAGGATAAAGGTTATCGTATATAATTATTTAGATTTTGACACAATTTGACCAATACAATTTGAAGGCTTAATATAAATGGAACTTATTTTATTCGCAACAATACAATGTGATTGCAATGGATAAATTAGCTTACGAAGTCGGCACCTTTATCAATTATGTATTTAAGTTCGTAGGAGCAAATTTCCTTGTGGATGGGACACAGGGGGGTAAAGAATTTATGGGCTATTTGTTTATGGTCTCTTTTGTTATGTGTTTTTTTGTTAAATATTTTTATTCTCACCGCTCTAATACTGATAATTCCAATAATGACAAATAAAATTTACCGATAAATCATAAGGAATTATTTTCTCCCACTCGAAGATTTTAAATGGAGCTGTTGAAGATGAACAGTCGAATTTCAGTGGAGGAATTTTCTTGCGGCATACTTTCTTTTTGACATTTTCGCGGGTATTCAGTAATATTAACAAAATTTGTATAGACTTAAAGTATATCGTTCATTTTGTTTCTATTCATCCTTCTTAAATGAAACAGAGGCATCAGATGCATGATCCATCCAAAACCTGTCAGGAACTCATCGAAGAGAATGCTTTATTAAAGCAGCGAATCCGGAAAATTGAAAAATCGGAAGCCAGATACAAAATGTTGTTTACCGGTGCGGCCGAAGGAATACTGGTGGCCGACTCGCAGACAAAGAAATTCATATATGCAAATCCTGCTCTATGCAGGATGTTTGGATACACCCAAGAAGAGATATTACAATTAAGCGTGGAGGACATTCACCCTAAAGAGTCTTTGGAACACGTGCCGGCCCGGTTCGAGGCCCTGGCGCCTGGCGAAAAGACGATGGCATACAATATTCCGTGTCTATGCAAAGACGGTTCTTTATTTTACGCTAACATCATCGCAACAACAATCATCTTAGACGGTGTGAAATGCAATGTGGGCTTTTTCATCGAAGCAACCGGGCGTAAAGGGTTGGAAGCAGCGCTGCGTGAAAGCGAAATTAAATACCAGACCCTTTTCCAATCTGCCAATGACGCCATTTTATTGATGGATCATGATATCTTTATTGACTGTAACCAAAAGACCCTTGAGATATTCGGCTGTCTCAGAGAACAGATTATCGGACAGTCTCCTTATCAATTCTCGCCGGAAACTCAGCCTGATGGAAGGAGTTCCATAGAAAAAGGAATTGAGAAGATCAATGCAGCGATTAAGGGGCAATCTCAATTTTTCGAATGGAAACACTGTCGTTATGACGGGACGCTTTTTGATGCTGAAATCAGCCTGAATGCCTTCAACGACAAAGGGAAGTACTACATCCAGACAATTGTTCGTGACATCACCGGGCGCAAACAGGCCGAAGAGACACTGCGCCAAAGTGAGGAAAAATACCGAACCATTCTTGAAAGCATCCATGAAGGTTATTTTGAGGTTGATCTTGCCGGTAACTTTACCTTTTTCAATGATTCATTATGCCGATTCCTTGGCTATTCCGAAGAAGAGTTGATGGGAATGAATAACCGTCAATATACGGATAAAGAGAATGCAAAAAAACTTTACCAGGCGTTTACTGAAGTCTACAAAACAGGAGAACCCACAGAAGGATTCGATTGGCAGATTATAACAAAAGACGGAACGAAAAGACATGTTGAGGCGTCTGTATCGTTACGGAAAGATTCATCAGGCAAACCCATGGGGTTTTCAGGAATTGTACGCGACGTTACCGAACGTAAGCGGGTGGAAGATATACTCAGGCGACAAACAAATGCCATGGATTCGGCCATCGATGGAATGGCCATCCTTAATGCAGAAGGAGAATACATCTATTTAAACAAAGCGCATGCCAGGATTTACGGTTATGAGAATGAAGGGCAACTTTTGGGGAAGTCATGGAGAGTTCTCTATGATTCTGATGTCATTAAACGTTTTGAGCAAGAATTCATGCCTGAGCTTAGCCGGAAAGGATATTGGTCTGGAGAATCCATCGGTAAGAAAAAAAACGGGAGTAAATTTCCGCAGGCTGTATCCCTGACGGCTATGGCTAATGGCGGTTTGATTTGTGTCATCCGCGACATCACCGAACGCAAACGGGCAGAGGAAGAACTTGGCCGTTTGAACCGCGCATTGCGGATGCTCGGCGAAACCAATAAAGCGCTGATTCACATCGCGGATGAAACCAGGTTATTAAACGAGATTTGCCGGATCGCCGTAGAGGTTGGCGGTTATCGCATGGCGTGGATAGGGTTTGTGGAGCAGGACGAAGCAAAGACTATACGCCCGGTAGCCCATGCAGGTATCGAGTCCGGATACATTGAATCTGCCAATGTTACCTGGGCGGATAATGAACGCGGTCGCGGCCCGGGCGGCACCGCAATCCGGACCGGGCAGCCGTCCATCGCTCGCAATATTCTTCTGGATCCAGCCTTCGCTCCATGGCGCGAATCAGCCATCCGGCGCGGCTATAAATCTAACATTGCCCTGCCGCTCATCAGTGAAGGCCAGACCCTTGGAGTATTGGCAATCTATTCCGTTGATACGGATGCATTCGATCTAAAGAAAGTTGAAATTCTAAAAGAAATGGCGGACGATTTAGCCTTTGGCATCACCGCGCTGCGGACGCGGGCCCAGCGGGATCAGGCGGAAGTTGAGTTGCGCGAAAGCGAGGAACAATACCGTCTCATTGCTGAAAACACCGCGGATACAATCGCCGTATTTGATCTAAACCTCAATCCGACATATATTAGTCCTTCAATACTAAAGCTTCGCGGCTACACGGTTCAGGAAGAGATGACAAAAACGCTGGATCAAATGCTGACACCCGATTCTCTGCAACAGGCAAGTAAGATGTTCGCCGATCAAATGGCCCTGGAGTCAAGCCCAACCGCCGATCCAAAGAGGACTGCCATGATGGAGCTTGAGGAGTATTGTAAAGATGGTTCTACTATTTGGGTGGAACTTGCGGCATCCTTTCTAAGGGACAAAAATTCCAAACCGATCGGAATATTAACGGTAACAAGGGACATTACCGAACGCAAACAGGCCCAAGATGCTTTAAGGGAAAGTGAAAACCGTTTAAGAGCGCAGTACAACGGCAACCCAATCCCGACTTTTACCTGGCAAAAACAAGGGGAGGAATTTATCCTTAGAGACTTCAATGATAGCGCAAAGACCTTTACGCTGGACCAAAGGAACTCTTTCATTGGAAGACAGGCTTCCGGGATATATAAAGATCGGCCGGAGATATTACAAACCCTTCAGAGATGTTTTGATGAAAAAGAAATCATCCGTATAGAATCCAGATCAGAACATTTTATGCCCGGCAAGTTTGTCGTAATTACGTTCGTTTTCGTTCCCTCTGATCTGATCATGGTATACATGGAAGACATCACCGGGCGCAAGGAGTCGGAGGAAGCTCTTAAGAATAGTGAAGCAAAATATCGCAACATTTTTGAAAACGCCGTTGAAGGCATTTACCAGTCGACAATAGACGGCAGGATTATCACCGCCAATGCCGCTTTTGCCCGGATGGCCGGATATGACTCGCCGGAGGAATTAATTGAGTCTGTAAAAGACATGGGAACTCAGCTTTATGTTCATCCCGAAGACCGGAAAAGATTAGTGGAAATCAGTGAGACAAAAGGCTTCATCTCCGGTTTTGAGGTTGAATTTTACAAAAAGGACAAAAGCAAGTTCTGGATCGTCATTAATGCCCGATCGGTCAAGGATGAACGGGGGAAAATCCTCTACCTTGAAGGACTGATGGAAGATATCACTGTTCGTAAGAATTCCGAGGAACAACTTCACCAGACCCTTGACCGACTCAAGAAAGCGGTTGGCACGACTATTCAGGTATTGGGCACGGCATCGGAAGCAAGAGATCCTTATACGGCAGGGCACCAGAAGAGGGTTGCCGATCTGGCCCGCACCATCGCCAAGGAAATGGGCTTATCTACGAACACAATAGAAGGAATCCGCATGGCAGGTTCCATCCATGACATAGGAAAATTATCCATACCCGCGGAGATATTATCCAAACCTGCCAAACTGACAGACATCGAATATTCCCTGATTAAAGAACATGCCCGGAGTGGATACGAGATGCTCAAGGATGTGGAATCTCCCTGGCCGCTGGCACAGATGGTTTACCAGCACCATGAACGTATGAATGGTTCCGGCTATCCAAGAAATCTGAAAGGAGATGAAATTATCATGGAGGCCCGGATTATAGCTGTGGCCGACGTGGTGGAGGCTATGGGTTCTCACCGTCCCTATCGTCCGAGTTTAGGCATTGAGGCAGCCCTTGAAGAAATCGAAAATAATAAGGGCATTCTTTATGACAATGTTGTCGCTGATGCCTGCCTGAGATTATTTCGGACGAAAGGCTATAAGCTCACCTGAGATGAATAACCCATTCCGTTTAAAAACATGATTACAAACGTAATTCTTATTTCCAACAATCACTTAAAACTGTTGAGTTGCAGGTGGACACCAGCATAGTCCATGTAACATTTTTTTATAATAAATATTTATTGATTAACGATTATAAGGCGCAACGACGGAGTTAATGGTTTTCCGTCTATCAGCCTTGTGAAAATTTTCCCCAAAAGAAACAAATCGTTATCTATACTAAATAGGCATGCTTTCAAACCGTCTTTATCTATCTTTGCTTTGACAATTTCACAGCCGGCTGTTATGTGTTAAAAAAGATTTAATCCGGTAGATATATAAAAATTCCTTTATTGACACAGATTCGTTTGCGGATTTAATATTTTTAAAAAAGTTTCTGGTTCAATGAGAAGACTTTCCCGATAAATTAATTTTTGATGAAAAAAGTAATACAAGGATCACTCGCCCATGAGTAAAAAAAGAAAGCAAACGAAAAACACAAGCGCCCTTCCGGGAAAGGATGCGGTTAATACCGCGAATACAACAAACAATCGTTCTTCAAAAATATCTTCCTTTTTTGCCTTTTCGGAAAAGCTGGCATCTTCAGGATACCTGAGATGGTTGATGATAGCGCTTCTGCCGGTACTGATACTGTTGAACTATCCGGTCAATAGATTTGATTACGATTTGTGGTGGCAAATGGCGCTGGGCAAATATTATATTGCTCATCACACCCTGATTATGGATCACTCTATCTTTTCCTGGACACCCACCGACCCGACCTGGATTTATAATACGTGTCTGGGAAGTATAGCTGTTTATTTGTTTTATAATTTCATGGGCGGGTTTGGTTTATGGCTTTTTCAGTGGCTGATATTTCTGGGAGTTTTTCTTTCTTTTTATCTTTTTCTTCGTCTGATTCGTCTGCGGCTGGATGTAACCGGCGTAACCCTTATTGCCGCCATTGGTATTGCCTGCTCCCTTGCCTGCCGCTTTTACAAGCCGGAATTGTTTTCCGCTCTCCTTTTTAGCTGGACTGTATTTATCTTTTTTTGCATCAAGATAACCCGCAGGAAGTTTCTTTTTTATCTTTATCCCTTAATTTTCGCTCTCTGGGTTAATCTGCATGGCGCTTTTGTTGTAGGTTTGGTTTTTCTTGCTCTTGCATTTATCGGCGAGCTTTTAAACAGAATTGTTTTTTCCGAGGAATCATTTACTACTAAAGAACTGTTTCATTTTGGAGTTGCGTGTGTTTTATCCGGGGCCGCCACATTATTGAATCCCTACGGCATAAATTACCTGTTGAGCACTTATAACACGCTTACTTCTGAGGCCTACATGGGACTGCAAAACATGTATGTTAATGCCTACGTGCCCCTCTGGCCATATTTAAAGGATGTGAATGCTATATTCTTAGTCAATACCCTCACAGCGTGGATAATGACCTTGATGATCTTTTCTATTATCATTCTTTCTGTTTACGAATTAATTAAAAAGAGAGCCTGCGATTTAGCTTTGCTGCTGGTCAGCTGCGCCTTATACTGGAAAGGCATGGAGACAATCCGGGCATGTTACTTTTTCCCCATTGCCTTTTTCTTCGCCTTTTTCTATCTGTTGATTCACCGGTTGAAACTCAAAGGCATCCCCGGCAGGGCAACCATCTTTTCTTTGCTGATTTTTCTTTTCTTTTTTGTCAGTATTTCTTATGCTACCATAAGATACAGCGCAGATGACAAATGGTTCGGCGCCGGACTCGATGGTTTCGTACCGGTGAAGGAAGTGGAGTTTCTGAAAAAACATAAGTTAGAAGGCCCTATTTTCAATGATTATCTCATCGGCGGCTATCTGGCGTGGTCTCTTTATCCTGATTACAAAATCTTTATTGATCCCCGCGGGGGCGCCTATAATAAACAGTTTTTCCGGGACTATATGGAATTTACCAATAAGCTTTTGACCGATGAGGACATCCGCCGCTTTGCGGAAAAATATCCTTTCAAGATTGCGATAATCCATTACCAGCAGATAAATCTTATTTTTAGTTTTTTAAGCGCCTCAGATGAATGGCGTCTTTTGTACTTTGAAAAAAACGCCGCCATCCTGATCCATAAATCACTCCTTCCCGCCATCGGGTCTGAAATGAGCAGCATTAACCTCAGCCCCGCTCGCTTTGATGACGTCAAAAATCCGGAAGTTCTGGTTAATGTTTTCAATTTTTATGTTCGTCTGGACCCGAAAGCGGGCCGTTACATCTACGACATCTTCGAAAAAAATATCAGCGATTATTACCAACCGAAGCCGGACGTTCTGCGGGTGATGGACATAAACATCAAACGTAAAGAGCACTCCCTGCAGAAAAATGCTAACCCATAAGTCGAGTCTTTTTGACTCGACCGTTCATTGATAACGAAGGCCTTGTCTTCAGACCCGTGAAACAAGCGAGCCTGAAGGCTCGCACTACGAAAACTTAAAACTATTCACCTCACCGTCCGTTAAAAAGTAAAAAAAGGTTTTCAGCAGAAATACTGAAAACCTTTTTTTTAACCGGTGCCGGAGCAGCCCGCAGCGTAAGCTACGGTTCAACTCTTTTTCATGCTATTTCTTTTCGGCCTGCTCTTTCTGGAGACGGTCCGCAATCTTCTGCTGGCGCTCGATGGCATAGGTCATCACACTCTCCACTGTTTTTTCAATCGGAACCATCTTGCCGTCGAACTTCTTTTCCAGTGTAATCGCGTCGAACTTGCACTTGGTGGTGCAAACGCCGCAGCCGAGACAGACATTCTGGTCTACAATACTTACACCGCAGCCAAGGCAACGTTCCGTCTCTTTCTTAAGCTGCTCGGCGGTGAAGGTGCATCTGGGGTCATGGAAGCTGGCTTTGGCGTCACCAGGGGTGAAGTTTGGCTTCTGGCGCGGGGTATGGTCGTAATCGTCCACCACAACGCCGCCCTTGTCGAGCATCTTATAGACGCGTCGGTCGCGTCCGATGGTCAGGCTCTGACCCGGCCATACTTTGCGGTGCAAAGAAATCGCGGCCTGCTTGCCTGCGGCAATCGCGTCAATGGCGAATTTCGGGCCGGTATAAACGTCGCCGCCCGCGAAAACGTCTGTTTCACGCGTCTGATACGTCAGATCATCGGCCTTGACGGTGCCGTTGCCGTTTATATCGACGCTTAAGCCCACGAGCAGATCGCCCCATAAGATGGATTGCCCGATGGAAGTAAGAACACAATCGGCCTCAACGGTAACGGTTTTTTTCTCATTATACTTCGGAGCAAACCTGCCGTTTTTGTCAAACACGGCCGTGCATTTCTTGAATTCCACGCCTTTGACTTTGCCGTCCTGCACGATAATGCGCTTCGGTCCCCAGCCGTTGTGGATTTTGATGCCCTCTTCGGTTGCTTCCTCGATTTCGTCGGCGGAGGCCGGCATTTCTTTTTTGGATTCGAGGCAGTACATGGCAACCGATGCGGCCTGGGTACGGACGGCGGCTCTTGCCACGTCTATCGCGACGTTGCCGCCGCCGATGACTAAAACCCTGCCGCTGATTCCCGCAGGTTCACCCAGATTGATTTTTCTTAAGAAATCCACGCCGGAAATAACGCCCTGCGCTTTCTCGCCTTCAGTCTCACCTTCTATGCCAAGTTTCCGGCCGCCCTGCGCGCCGATAGCAACGTAGAAGCCTTCAAAGCCTTCTGTGCGCAATGCCGGAATCGTGACGTCCTTCCCGACCTCAACGCCGGTCTTAAACTTCACGCCCATTTGTTTGAGGATGTCGATCTCGGCTTCAATGACATTTTTCTCCAATCGAAAAGATGGAATGCCCAGCGTGAGCATGCCGCCGAGTTTGTTTTCTTTCTCAAATACCGTAACATCATAGCCGTCTATCCCCAGATAGTAGGCACAAGATAGACCCGCCGGGCCGGAGCCGATGATGGCGATTTTTTTGCCGTAGTTGTGCATCTTCTCCGGGATGAAGCGCGTCGCGGGATTAAGCTCCTGATCGGCGATGAACTTCTTGATCTCGTCAATGGCAATGGGCTGATCGATGTCGCCCCTGGTGCACTCGAACTCGCAGCGCCGGTTGCAGATGCGTCCGCAGACAGCCGGCAGAGGATTCTCCTTACGGATGAGTTCCAGCGCATCCTTGTACTTGCCGAGGGCGGCAAGCTTGATATAGCCCTGTACGGCAATGTGCGCGGGGCAGTTGACCTTGCAGGGCGCTGTGCCGGTGGGAACCACGTTGACCTTGCTGTCGCGGTAGTTCGGGTTCCACATCTTCTCGCTCCATTCGTGGTCATCCGGCAGGATAGTCTCCGGCTGCACGATAGGGGTTTTAGAGGCGATCTTCTGACCCAGCTTGACGGCGTTGGCGGGACAGTATTCCACGCACTGACCGCAGGCGACGCACTTTTCGTCGTCGATCTTCGCCACGAAATTCGAGCGGGACATATTCGGCGTATTGAAATACTGCGACGTGCGCAGGCCGAAGCAGGAACAGCGGCAGCAGTTGCATATGCCGAAAATCTTTTCGGACCCGTCAATGTTGGTGATCTGATGCACCAGGCCGTTGTCCTCCGCCTTTTTGAGGATATCGAGACATTCCTGATAGGTGATCATATGCGCCCTGCCGGAGCTTACGGCAAATTCGGCAATATCGCCCAGGGCGATGCACATGTCTTTTTCCAGATGGCCGCAGCCCTCGCTCATCAGGCGGCGCGAAATGCGGCAGGAGCAGTCGCCGACGGCAATCTTGTCGTATTTCTTAAGCCAGTGGGATAGCTGTTCGTAGGTGGCTGTTTTGGTCTCGGCGGGAATGGCTTGTTCAACAGGGATGACGTGCATGCCCAGGCCGCCGCCGCCCACGGGAATCATCGGGGTTGCCCCCTTGAGAGGTTGCAGCGATAATTGCTCGAACGCGCGGGCGATCTGCGGATATTTTTCCACCTGCTTGACATTCATCACCATGAATTCCATAACACCCGGCACGAAGATGGGCAGTGTATATTCCAGTTCGCCATGCTCCCTTGTCGCTTCAACGACGCCTATGACGAGCAGCTCTTCCAAAATCCGCGTCGTATCCTCAAGGGATTTGCCGGACTTTTGAGAAAGCATCAAAGGCGAGATCGGGACGCGGACATCCATCTGGAGGGCCACATCCGCATGTTCATCTGTTACCACGCAATCGAGGGCGTAGTATTCCGGATCCTCTTGTGTAAACTCTTTTGGGGAGCTTGCGATCTTTTGTGCAAGCGCCACGATTTTTTTTCTCGTTTCCATATTAATATGCTCCTTACTTTATTCCCACCGGGCCTTGACCCGATCATTTAAGCCATGCATCCACTTGTCAATTTCATCTCCGGTCCATCTCCGGTTTGGATCGTAATTGGATCGACGATCACATTGGCGTTTTGTTTTTTTCGAATGTTCCTCTAACGGATTTCGAAATACGGCCATGGTCTTACCAAGGCATAATTAGAATAACGCAATGAATTTTTACTGTCAATAAAAATATTGATTTACAAATATAATTATGATAGAAATAATTAATGGTCGTGGTCAGACCTTAATACAGGATGTGATATTTTATGCAATTCGGCGTGATCGTTGCCCCTACTATTCGGGGTATGTTTGTGGAAAAGATTGTAGAGATGATCCTTTCCGGAAAGCTTTCGATGGGCGAACGCCTGCCTTCAGAACGGGAACTTGCCGGGCAGATGAGGGTATCCAAAACAGTTATCCACGACGGCCTGAAACATCTGGAACGCATGGGCTTTGTAAATGTAAGCGGACGCCAGGGCACGTTTGTGTCAAATTACGCGGAAAAGGGCACTTTCGAAACCCTGGCGACAATCCTCAAATTCCATGGAGGGCGGCTGGATCGCGAAACCACCCAATCGCTTTTGGAAATGCGTCTGGCCATTGAAGGACAGGCTATGCGGATTTTCTCGAAATCACACACACAGGAGGATATTGCGGCGCTCAAACGTATCATTGACGATATCCGGGAATACGTATCGAAGCAGGAGCGCAGGGACCTGCGTGAAATGGCGCAGATGCTCTTTTACTTTCATCGTTTCATCTGCCTGAAGAGCGGCAATACATTCTTTCCCGTGCTGATGAACGCTTTTCGGGACATTGGCCTGCTTCTCTGGGAAACCTCCATTAAAATCCTG
>Ga0326728_10022127_pt1 | contig 11844 bp, 12 predicted proteins | sample MB3enrmetagenome_FD_207602 | JGI IMG/M metagenome (GOLD analysis project Ga0326728, IMG submission 207602) | Lab enriched peat soil microbial communities from McLean, Ithaca, NY, United States - MB31MN | ecosystem: Environmental > Terrestrial > Soil > Wetlands > Peat | place: USA: New York... | reverse complement strand
AGCTTGGCCGCCTCCAGCGCATAGGCCTCCATCATTGCTCCCAGGTCCGGGAAGGGCGACGATTCCAGCCGTTGGCGCAGTCTGTTGGGCACAATCCAGAGTATAGGGCCTGCCGCCGTATAGGCAGGGACGAAAACGCCCACCCGTAGGCGCCTTCCCGCGTATGGCAGACTTAAAGGAGATTCCCCGAGGTCCCCGCCCATGCGTCTGAGCTCTTTCCTTGTCCTTCTTGCCGGTCTGCTGTTGGCCGCTCCCACCGCCCGCGCCGCCACCCGCCAGATCTATCCCGATCCCGCCCAAGCCAAGGCCGATCTGGCCGCTGCGCTCAAGTCCGCTGCCGCCACTCACAAGCGCATCCTGCTGGACTTCGGCGGCGACTGGTGCGGCGACTGCCAGGTGCTCGATCTCTACCTGCACGACGCTGTCAACCGGCCCATCCTCGCCGCCAGCTTCGTTCTGGTACACATCAACATCGGCCACATGGACGAGAATCTCGATATTGCCAAACAGTACGGCGTCCCAGTGGAAAAAGGCGTGCCCGCGCTGGCGGTGCTGACCGAAAGGGGAGGATTGCTTTACAGCCAGAAGAACGGGCAGTTCGACACCATGAGCACCATGGCATCCTCGGCAGTGACCCGGTTCTTGGCTCAATGGAAGCCCATCCGCCCCGGCTGCTCGGCGGTGATGCTGACCTGTTGAGGAGCGGCAAGAACCGCCGCTATCGGCTCGCCGGGGTCAGGTGCTTGCTGTGCTGGTAGGTATAGATGATGCGGTGGACCATGGTGATGGTCGAGAAGAAGGCCAGCACCCACAGCGCCGGGGCCATGGCGCCAAAGCTGTTGAAGAGCGCGCCGATGATGATCAGCACAATGCGCTCCGGGCGCTCCATGAAACCCACCTTGCACAGGGGGATAAGCGCTTCGGCGCGGGCGCGGGTGTAGCTGACCATCAGCGAGGTGACCATCACAAAGGCCACCAGCACCACGTAGCGGAAGCGGTTGATGCGCCCGTAGTAAACCAGCAGGCCGAAGAACAGCACCACGTCGGAGTAGCGGTCGATCACCGAGTCGAAAAACGAGCCAAAGACCGTGACCTGGTTGGTGCGCCGCGCCACCCGCCCGTCCACCATGTCGAAGAGACCGGCGGCGAAGATCACCATGCCGGCATAAAAGAACATGCGGTTGCAGTTGGCGGCGTTGGCATGGCCAAAGAGAAAGGCCGCCACGATATTGATCACCAGGCCGATGAAGGTGAGCACATTGGGCGAGATGCGGGTTAACGCAAGGCCATGCACAATGTGATTCAACAGCCAGCCGCAGGCGCGGCCGAAAGCGCTGGTCCAGGTCATGCTCATGGCGTTACTGCTGCTCCGTGGCGACTGCTTCGGCTTCGTCGTGAATGGTGCTCAGCTTGAGAATCTCCAGCTCGCGCTTGCCGTTAGGGGTGACAATGACGGCCACGTCGCCCACCCGTTTGCCCACGATGCCGCGGCCGATGGGCGAGGTGGTGGAGATCAGTCCCTTGGTCACGTCCGACTCTTCGCTGGTGACCAGTTGGTATTCGATTTCTTCGTCCTTGGTGCTGTCATAAACCACTACTTTGGAGCCGAAGCCAGCCTTGTCGCGGGGAATGTTGGTCAGATTGACCAGTGAGAGCTCCGCCATGCGCCTCTTCAACTGCCCCAGCCGGGCGTTGACGAAGTCCTGACGCTGCTTCGCCATGTGATATTCGGCGTTTTCCGACAAATCGCCCATAGCCACTGCCTTCTTGATCTCGGCGGGCAGTTCGTGGGCGAGTTCGTGCTCCAGGATCTGAATCTCTTCGTGAAGCTTCTTCTTGATGTGCTCGGGCATCCGCAATCCGTGGCGGCAAGCGCGCTGGCGCAGGCCGCATGAGATGAAAGAACTAGACTTCTCATTATACGCGGGTCGCCGGGAAGGCTGGGAAACAGGGATCAGGGGTTAGGGATCAGGGTTAGGGATCAGGGATCAGGGATCAGGGATTAGGGATTAGGGATTAGGGATTAGGGATTAGGGATTAGGGATTAGGGATTAGGGATTAGGGATTAGGGATTAGGGATTAGGGATCAGCAAGGGGTTTCGTTTCCTAACCCCTAACCCCTTATCCCTAACCCCTCGTAGCGAAATGCCATTTTCGATGGTAAAATACTAATTATGAATGCCACTGTGGAGATCGACAAGGCCGGACGCATCGTCGTCCCCAAGAAGATGCGCGAAGCCCTGCATCTGACCCCCGGCACGCGCCTCACTATTGTGCGCCAGGGCGAGCGGCTCACACTGGAACCCAACGTTCCCACGTCGGAGTTGGTGCAGCAGGACGGACTCTGGGTGATGGCCGGTGGAAGCCGTCTCACCGCCGACGAGGTGAACGCCGTTCAGCGCCAGGGTTACAAGGAGCGGCAGCAGAGAATCATGGAAGGCAGCGGGTTGGAGTGACTGACCTCCTCGACACCTCCGTCCTGGTTGCCGCCGTGCGTACGGCGGACGAGCGCCATGAGGCCAGCCACCGGCTGGTGGCGCGATGCACTCCGCAAACCGCAGCCTGTGCCGCGCACTCGCTGGCGGAGGTCTATGCGACGCTCACCGGGATGCGGCCGCCCAACCGCTTTCGCCCTGAGCAGGCCATGCTCGTTCTCAATCAGATTCATACCAACCTGCACTGCATCCCGCTTACAGCCGAGGAAGTTTTCCTGGCCGCTCAGCGCACCGCCAGCCTCAAATTGCCGGGCGGAATCATCTACGATGCGCTACTCCTGGCCTGCGCCCGCAAGATCGATGCCCAGCGCATCTACACCTGGAACGTGCAGCACTTCCGCCTCGCCGCCCCCGACCTGGCCGAGCGCATCGTAACGCCGTAGAGCCACTCTCCCAACCGGAATTCGTGGTACGATGTCGCCATGCAGACGGTTTTGGAGATCCCGGATATGAAGTTGAGCCTGCTGGCGGCCAAGGCCGAGCAAGAAGGCACCTCCGTGCTCGAAATCGTCTTGCGCGGGATCGATAATGAACTGAGCGGTAATCAAGAACCGCGCAAAGTGAACCGGCTCACCGAGCCTATCCTCAAGTCGTATGCGCCCGGATCGATTCGCCTGAACAATGAGCAAATCTACGACCTCATCGGTTTTCCCTGATGTAAATGTCTGGTTGGCGCTCAGTTCGCCCGACCATGAGCATTTTCAATCGGCATGGTTCTGGTATAGGACGCTACCGGAAGGCACGATGTTGTTCTTTTGCCGCATCACCCAGCTCGCCTTGTTGCGACTGTTGACGACACGGGCCGCGATGGGCCTGGGAACGTTGACGCAGATCGAAGCGTGGGAGGCATACGACTGCTGGATCAAGACTGGCGGCGCGAGTTTTGTGGGGGAGCCGGTTGGCCTGGATATTTGTTTCCGCTCCAGCACCAGTTCGTCTCACATCTCTCCCAAGACCTGGGCCGATGCCTATCTGGCCGCCTTCGCCGAGGCCGCGGGGTTAACGCTGGTCACCTTCGATCGGGCGCTGGCGGAAAAAGTAAAGGACAGTCTACTTCTTACTTAATTATTGCTGCTATCCGCTGTGTCTTCGAGATTCGACCCTTTACAGGCCTTCCGCAGAATGTTCAGTTCCACAAAGCACAAAGCAAAACACAAAGCAATCAGTGCCCATTCAAAGAGCGAACCTTTGCGGCCTTCTTCGATAAACCACTTTGGGCAATAGGGATGGAGGGCAAGCGCACCGCTTAGAATGCACCAGATCAAAACCATTGATGGTGCATGAATCAGAAAGAGTTTAGAGCGGTAGCAAATAAGGGTATCCCAAGGTACTTCATCGAGAAAACGATTTGTCGAAATGTAAAAAAGGCTAAAGGTGTAGAGTAAAAGCGAAACGACCTGCGTCTCTGGTGATCGTCCTTGCGCATGGAACAAAAGGCCGCCAAGTGGCCCCGCAAAGATAATCAAAACCAGGAATGCACGCAGGCTATCGCCCAAGGTGTATTTGGGTGCGGAATCGGTGGAGGCAGAGGTTGATTGCTCCGATTCCGCCGATGGATTATTCAAATCTGTCTCAAACAATGGGCGCTCCAGATTACAGACAACTATAGGGTTGTCATGACTTCCTGCGCATTCGATTTGCCGGTCCGGTTATTGTAACTCGCTTCCACAAACGCGTGGAAGAGCGGGTGCGGCTCCAGCGGTTTGGACTTGAACTCGGGGTGGAACTGGCAACCGAGAAAGAACGGGTGGTTGGGGAGTTCGACGATCTCCACATAGGTCGCGTCGGGGGTGGTGCCGCTCAGCCGCAGGCCCCCGCCCACCAACAGCGCTTCGTACTCCCGGTTGAACTCATAGCGGTGGCGATGGCGCTCGCTGATCTCGGTGGCGCCGCCGTATGCTTTCGATGCCAGCGTGCCATCTTGCAGAATGCAGGTCCACGCGCCCAGGCGCATCGTTCCGCCCATCTCTTCCACGCCCAGCAACTCGCGCAGCTTATAGATGATGCGGTGGGGAGGAGCGGGGTCGAACTCGCTCGAATTGGCGCCCTGCAAGCCGCACACGTTGCGGGCAAACTCGATGCAAGCGGTCTGCATGCCCAGGCAAATGCCGAAGTACGGCACCTGCTTCTCGCGAGCATAGCGAATGGCATTCAGCATCCCCTCGATGCCGCGTTTGCCGAAGCCGCCGGGAACAAGAATGCCGTCCACTCCCTCCAGGCGCGTCTCGTAGCTACGGTCGTCGGGGCTCTTGGACTCCAACCCCTCGGCCTCGATCCAGCTAACCTTGAGTTTGAGATTCTGGGCGACAGCGCCATGCGTGAGCGCTTCCTTGAGCGACTTGTAGCTGTCCTCGTACTCCACGTACTTGCCCACGATGCCGATGTGGACCTCGTCCTGGGGATTATGCACCCGCTCGATCAGCGCCTTCCATTGGCTCAAATCCGACTCCGGCGCCGCGATGTGCAGATACTTGAGCACCAGCGCATCCAAGCCCTCGGCGGCAAAGTTCAGCGGCACTTCATAGATGGACGGCAGGGTCGTGGCCCCAATCACGGCCCGTTCTTCCACATTGCAGAAGGTGGCGATCTTCTGCTTCATCTCCAGGCCCAGCACGCGATCCGAGCGACAGAGGAGGATGTCGGCCTGAATGCCAATGCTCAACAGCTCCTTCACCGAGTGCTGCGTCGGCTTGGTCTTGAGTTCCTGCGCGGCGGCGATCCACGGCACCAGAGTGAGGTGCACAAAGAGGGTGTTCTCCCGGCCCAGTTCCTGGCGCATCTGGCGGATGCCTTCCAGAAAGGGCAGCGACTCGATGTCGCCCACCGTGCCGCCGATCTCGACGATGGTCACGTCCGCGCCGTTGGCCGAGACCTTGCGCATGGCGTTCTTGATCTCGTTGGTCACGTGGGGGATCACCTGGACGGTCTTGCCCAGGTAGTCGCCGCGCCGTTCCTTGAGGATGATCTGCTCGTAGATGCGCCCGGTGGTCAGGTTGTTGTCGCGGCCCAGCGGCGCATGGGTGAAGCGCTCGTAGTGGCCCAGGTCCAGATCGGTCTCGGCGCCGTCGTCGGTGACGAAGACCTCGCCGTGCTGGAAGGGCGACATGGTTCCCGGATCGACGTTGAGGTAGGGATCGAACTTCATCATGTTGACGCGCAAGCCGCGGCACTCCAGCAAACAGCCGATGGAGGCCGCCGCCAAACCCTTACCTAAACTGGACACAACTCCGCCCGTCACAAAGACGTACTTTGCAGACATGAATGCAACCTCTTGAGACTCTGTTGGGATTGGACGTACCAGGTGGGCACAATCAAGTATGGCAGAGAAGCGGAGTCTAAGGAAACACAATATTCACATCGAGGGCCGGACAACCCCCGCGAAAAACGCAAAGTAGCGATTATTATCAACCACTTGCGGGTGCGCGTTTTTCTCCCCGCAAGACCTCTTTGCCCCCTCATTCCGGTGCTGTCTGGTGTTCCAGAACACAGCCCGTGCGACCTCTTGCCCGGCGCCGGTCTGCGGACTACCATGCAAGCTATCGGTCCAGCAACACAATGGCTCGTCCAGGTTGCTACCATTCTGGACGAGATGAAGGATTTGTGGTTCATTCTCGGGTAAGGTACCCGCTCAGGATCCGATGGCCGAAAGAAATCTCCGCAAGCGGGACGCCACGATGAACGAGAGGATTGAAGTTCTCCGCACCGACATTACAAAATTGGCCGTGGACGCCATCGTCAACGCCGCCAACTCCTCCCTGCTCGGCGGCGGGGGCGTGGACGGCGCCATCCACCGCGCCGCCGGCCCCGAGCTGCTGGCCGAGTGCCGTCAACTGGACGGCTGCCCCACCGGCGAAGCGCGGCTGACCCGCGGCTATCGTCTGCCCGCAAAATTCATTCTGCACACCGTCGGCCCGGTCTGGCACGGCGGCGGCGATGGCGAGGCGAAGCTGCTGGCCAACTGCTATCGCAACTGCTTTGCCCTGGCCCGCACCCACGAGTTCAATTCCCTGGCCTTCCCGGCGATCAGTTGCGGCGTCTATGGCTACCCCATCGAGCAGGCCGTGGCCATCGCCGTCCGCGAAACCCAGGCCGCACTCGCTCTCAATCCCCAGCTTGAAAAGGTCATCTTCGCCTGCTTCGATCAGGCGGTCTACTCCGCATATCTTGCGGAGTTGCAGCAGTTGGAAGAATGAGCCTACCGCTCCGCAGCTCCGGCAGTGCGAAGCCATTCGCTCTCGCTGGAACGGAAAGCAGTAGAAGGAGGCGATCTAACGTTTTTTGGGAGCGATCCGTGGCTGGGAAGGGTTCATCTGATCCCAGGTCTCAAAATCGAGACCTGGACCACCCGGCTTCTACTTATGGAGGAAGGAGAATTCGGAACTGGTTTCCGCGACATGAAACAGGAGATAACCTGCCGATTGAAGTTGCTTGACGGCGGCCACGGTGGCCGAAAGCGGGGCCACGCCGGCGCGGTGATGAAACTCAATCAGCAGTTGACCGATGGGTAGCTGAGAATCCGCGAGGGCGGAGATGAGATCGTATTCGGCGCCCTCAATATCCATCTTCAATACATCGATTCTCTTAAGCCCAAGCAAATCGGCTATGCTTTTCAAGCTTCGAACCGGAAGCTCGATTTCTCTGTTACCGACATCCTTGTGGCTTCCGGTTTGCGAATACATTCCCCTCCCCTCGTCGGGAGCAAAAAAACGGATCGCCCCGTCGCTCAATCCCAAACCATATTCATGAAAGATGTAATTCGGAGGAAGAGACTGCTTGGCGAGCCAATCCGCAACCCCAGGGGAGGGATCGAATCCATGCACGGTCAGCCCGTAGCGGCGAATCAACTCGAGGTCGAAGGAGATGTCGTTACCAACGCCGAACGAGAGCACTACCGAATCGCTGCGAAGGTGATCGCAGGCGACCACCCATCCCCCGTATCCGGTCCCCAGAAATTCTTTTGCGGGCTTTATATCGTATCTGTAAAGAACATCGCGGCCGGTTAGCAGGCGGCCCAATCTCTTCACATTTCGCGCACAGCGCCGAGCGGAAATAGCCAGATTCATTGCATTCCCTCGCGGCAAGTTTAGCATGCACTGTCCCGCCAACTCCTCTTCTACTGCCTCGGGCCATTCGCGTTGAAGAGGTCATGCGAACCCAAGGGAGCGCCCCCTCGCCCGTTGCTTCTGGCGCGAAAACTTGCTGCGAGAAGCCGCATATTCTTGCGGCTTGCAGCGCGCGTTGAGGCGCACTCCAGATCCGGCGATTTCTCACCATCCATCGCTGTATTTCTCAAAAATTCAGCGTGAGCTTGGCCGTCAGCGAGCGCGGCGTGACGTAGTGCGTGCCGCTGAAGGTCGATAGAAAGTTATACAGCGCGTACTTGTCGGTGAGGTTGACGGCGGTCAGGTCCAGATTGACCTTGCGATGTTCGCGGTGAAAGATGTTCTCCTGGCCCAGGCTCAGGTCGAAGAGGTTGCGCGGGGCGATGCGCGGCGGGTTGTGGTCATCGTTCTCCATCCCCGGCGCGGGGATCTTGATGAGTGACGATGCATACTGCGCCGGCGCACAGGATTGAAAGCCGGAGGTGGGCGTGGCCTGCACGCCGCCGCAACTGATGCCGGCCTCGAACTGCTGATCGTTGCTCAGGCTGCTCAGATCGACCGGAGTGGTGGCGTTGGTGGCAAAGGGCATGGCGCCCGCCACCTGGCCGGAGTCGAAGCGCCAGTTCCCGCCGCCCCACAGGCCGCTGAGCAGCCCGCGCCGCGTGACCTGATATTGCAGGTGGGTGGTCGCGTTGAATTTTTCGTCGTGGTCGATGCGGAAGGCCTGACCCGCGGTGGTGGAAGGCACGGTGCCCAGTCCGCCCACCTGGGGCGAGAAGAAGCGCGCCGCCACGCTGGACATCACCACGTCGGCCGTGAAGCCGTGGAAGTTGGGGACGGTGACATTGGCGGCAAAGCCGGGAATCTTGGAGCTGTGCCAGTCGATGGGGAAGGTGATGGGGGTATTGCCCAGCACGCTGAAGTCGAAGCTGTTGTGGGTGTACTTCCATATATAGTCGCCGCCCGCTACGATATGGCGGCCCACGGCCTGCTGCAAGCCGGCGTGGAACTCGTTGCGGAAGCCCGGCGGCAGCGAAGCCTGCACGCACGGCACCAGCGCCGCGATCACCGCCGAGTTGCAGCCGTTGCTGGAGAGAACCAGGTTCTCGTTGAAGGGCGTCTCCAGGGTGCGGGCATACGAGGTGCGCAAGACCGTACCGCTGCGCTTGATCTTGTAACTCAGCCCCAGGCGCGGTTCGGCCTGCTGCGCGGCGGTCAATCCGTTGTAGATGTCGCCGCGAATGCCGATATTGAAGAGCCAGTTGCCGGCGGTGATGGCGTCCTGAATATAGAGCGCCAGCTCCTTCACATTGGCGCGGCCCTGGAAGGCATAGAGGCTGGCCTGGGGGGCGGGGCGGGTGAAGTCGTAGGGCGCCAGCAGCGGGTTGTAGTTGGGGTTGATGGCGTAAGCGTGCGCCGCGCACTGCCCAATGGAGGTAATGAGGGGCGAGAGGACGGGATTGCCGTTGGCGTCGAGGCAGGGCGGGTTGAGGGTGGGATCGACGACGCCCAGCAGGTCGCTCTCGCGCAGCAGCGTTTGCTGATAGGCGACGCCGCCCTTCACGTTCTGCCCGCCCTTGCTCCAGGAAAGATCGGAGCGCAGGCCGTAGTTGGTCAAACTGCGGCTCTGGCGAACGGTCTCGCGCTGCAAGTCGGCCGGGCCGTCGTCGCTGAGGGGGTTGGCGCTGGGATAGTAGTCGAACTGGTCCTTGCGCACAAAAGCGCCGGTGTTCAATACGGTCTCGGTGTTGATGACGTGCGTCCAGGTGGGCGAGACGTTGAAGGTGCCGATCTTGGAGCGCTGATCGGTCTCCGCCAGCGAGCCCGAAAGGAGCGCGCTGTTGAACTGCGCGGGATTCAGGGCATCGTAGCTATCCGGGGTCTGGAACCAGGAGCGCGTGTAGCCCAGGTTCAACTGGGCGCTGTCGGCTTGCCTGAAGCGGTAGTCGGCGCGATTGAAGAAGTTGGCCTCGTTGCCGCGGTCGTGCATGGCCTTGAACTCGGGCGGATCGAGAAAGCGGTTTGTATCGAGGAAGTTGCCGGCCACAAAGTCGCCTGCCCGCTTGCCGCCCCCGGCCAGATTGAAGCCGGTGTTGGTGGAGGCGAAGGTGCCATAGGAGTTGTAGACATTGCCGGTGGGCTTGGGCGTGTCCAGCCCGGAACGTGTCGTGACCTTGATGACCACGCTGGTCTTGTCGCCGAACTCGGCGGGCGGCGCGCCGCTGATGACCTCGACCGACTGCACCGAATCCAGCGGCACCTGGTTGGAGAAGACCTTGCTTTGCTGGTCGGTGATGGCCTGCCCATCCACGCTGAAGGAGTTCTCGGCGTGATCTCCCAGGCCGTGAAAGAGCCCGTTCGAGTCAGCCGAGATGCCGGGCGTGGAGAGCGTCACCAGCGAGCTCAGCCCCGAGGACTCGCTCTCCAGCGGAATCTTGTTGAACTGCTCGCGCTCCAGGTCGGTGTGCATCGAGGAGTCGTTGGCCAGCAGGTCACCCTCGGCCTCTACCATCACCGTGGAAGCCGCCGACTCCACCTGCAGCACCAGCTTCAGGTTGGCGCCCACCGCCGAGTGCATCTCCACGTTCTGATTGACCGGCGCAAAACCGGGCGCCGTGGCGCTCAACCGGTAGCTGCTGAAGGGAAGATTGGCAAAGACAAAATGGCCTTGCTCGTCGGTGGTGGCGCTGCGGCTCAGGCCGCTCGACGGGCTGGATAGACTGACCGTGGCGCCGGCTACAACCGCGCCGGTGGGGTCGGCGACGGTGCCGGTTACCGCACCGCTGCTGCCCCCCTCGGCCAGCGCGGCTGCCGCCAACCAAAGGAAAAGAAAAAGGGGAAAAATGCGAACGACGCCGTTTTTGAACGGCATAAACTACCTCCGAAGATGGTTACAAGAAGAAGGATGGCCACGCGGAGAGATCCAGGTGCCATGGGAGGCAGCATCGTTTCCGGCTGAATAAAGGTGGCCTGCCGCGCGATTGCCGCGGTAGCGCCCAAAGATCGTGATCGGAAGCCGGAGAGATGCTCTAACAGCCGGCTGGAGGAGGCCGGATATAGAGCTTGGGATGACGATGGAAGGTAACAGCGATCGGCTCGGGCTCGGCAACCTGTCTGCCCACCTGCACCAGCACCACCACCGCCGCGGCTACCGCGACCGGAGCGGCCGTCTGCATCACCACGCACAGCGGGCAATGGTCGGCGTCCTGGTCGAAGGGGTGCAGGTGCGCCACCTGAACCACGGTCAGCAGCGTCAACAGAACCAGACACACCACCGTCGCCAGCGAAAAGGCATTCGCCTTCGCGTCACGCTCCCGGTGGATATTGGCCAAGAATCCGTTCAACCGTAGAACTCCTACTTCAAGGATACACAGAATTGGATGCGCCGGGGATGAATACGATGGCAGGAATCTCACCGTTCCCTTGCGCCGCAAGAGAAACCATCCCCTTTCCGCTTCGTCTACACTGGGTGGCGATGAACTGTTTCTCGCATCTCCGTAGTTGGACGCTCACCGCAGCGGCAGGTTTGCTGGTTGCAGCGGCGATGCCAATCTTTTCCGCGGCCCAGACCCAGATCCCCATCGAAATCCAGGCGCCGGACTCCGCCCAGGAGAGCGCTCACGGCAAACCCTTGCCCCTCAAGCCCGATCTGCCCGCCATGGCCACCAACCACCGGCTCATTCTCAAGGACGGCAGCTACCAGATGGTGCGCACCTACGAGATTGTGGGCGACCGCGTTCGTTACATCTCCACCGAGCGCGGCGGCGAGTGGGAAGAGATCCCCGCCGACCTCGTCGACTGGGACGCCACCCGCAAATGGGAGCGCGACCACGCCAACCAGGCCGCCGACGAGGCCAGCCCGGCAATGAAGGAAGCGCGAGAGATCGATAAGCAAGAGAAAGCCGAGCGGGACGAAGCCAAAGCCCGCCGTCCCGAGGTGGCCAAGGGCTTGGAATTGCCCGACGAAGACAGCGTCTTTGTCCTCGACACTTTCCGAGGAACGCCGGAGCTGGCCGAGCTGTTGCCCACCGAGCTGAACATGAACACGCGCACCAAACACGGCATCGGCACCCTGAACCCGCTGGCCGGATCCAAAGCCAGTTTGGAACTCGAAGGCGCGCACGCAAAAGTCCATCTGCACGTGAACGATCCCGCCATCTATCTATCGCTGGCCGCGCGCGACGACGCCGAGCAGGTGGTCAGCCATGCCCTTACGGTGGAGACCGGCAACGCCAAAGATGTAGCCA
>Ga0326728_10022126_pt1 | contig 11844 bp, 8 predicted proteins | sample MB3enrmetagenome_FD_207602 | JGI IMG/M metagenome (GOLD analysis project Ga0326728, IMG submission 207602) | Lab enriched peat soil microbial communities from McLean, Ithaca, NY, United States - MB31MN | ecosystem: Environmental > Terrestrial > Soil > Wetlands > Peat | place: USA: New York... | reverse complement strand
TCAGCAGTTCGGGGCTGCGCGCGGCGACGACCTGGGCGACCCGTGCCAGAAACGGCTGCGTTCCCGGCGCCAGGCTGGGATCCAGCGCCTGGGTCATCTGGCGCGCCACGACGTTCTCGGCGGTGCGGAGGGCGGTCCAGTGATCGTAGGCCAGCCAGAGCGGCATCTTGATGTGGAGCATATCCAACAGCTCGATGAAGTGATTGGACCAGCCGGAGGAGACGGTGCTGGCGCCCATGGCGTACTCGAGGGTGAGGTCCCAGCCGATGATCCAGGCGAACAATTCGCCCAGGGTGGCATAGGCATAGGTATAGGCGCTGCCCGCCAGAGGAATCATGGCGGCGAATTCGGCGTAGCAAAGCCCCGCGAAGGCGCAGCCCAGGCCGGAGAGGACAAACGAGAGCATCAGCCCCGGTCCGGCGTAGTGGGCTCCCAGTCCGGAGAGCACGAAAATGCCCGCGCCAATGATGGCGCCCACGCCCAGGGCCGTCAACTGGAACGGACCGAGCGTGCGCCGCAGGCTGTGTTCGCCGGACTCCTGGGCCTCTTGGACCAGCTTGTCCAGCGGCTTCTTCGTAAATAGCGGATGCGCCATTCGGGATTCTCCTTCAGGATGAGGCGGGCGCCCGTAGGAACCGCCATGCGAAATAGACCGGAACACCAAGTAGTACGATGATCAGACCCCGCCAGGTGAATTCCGGCTTGTAAAGCAGCAAGAGGACTTCGATCAGGCCGGCGACGGCGATGTAAGCGGCCGGGAGCAGAGGGTAGCCCCAGGCGCGGTAGGGCCGGGGCATCTCGGGCCGGGTGCGGCGCAAGACGAAGACGCCGGCGATGGTCAGGATATAGAAGAGCAGGACGGCGAAGACGACGTAATCGAGCAGGTCGCTGTAGGTTCCGCTGAGCGTGAGCAGGCAGGCCCAGGCGCATTGGACCCAGAGGGAAACCCCGGGCGTGCGGCGGTTCGGATGGAGGCGTGCGACGGGCGAGAAGAACAGCTTGTCGAGCGCCATGGCGTAGTAGACGCGGGCTCCGGCCAGGATCATCCCGTTCAGGCAGCCGAAGGTGGATACCATGATGGCGGCGGCCATGACCTTGACGGCGACGGGGCCGAGGATGACGGCAGCGGCGGCGGTCGCCACACGGTCTTCCGCGGCGGTCTGGATGGCTTCAAGCGGCAGCACTCTCAGGTACACGAAGTTGCAGGCCAGGTAGATAAGCGAAACGATTCCCACTCCCAGGGCCAAAGCCAGCGGCACGTTGCGGCGCGGGTTGCGGGTCTCGCCGGCAGTGAAAGTGACGTTGTTCCAGGCGTCGGAGGCGAACAGCGCGCCCACCATGGCGACGCCGACGATGCGGATGGTCGCGAAGGTCCAGCCGGCATTCTGCCAGAAATCGGTGAAATTGCGGGCCACCGCCTGCGGGTTGCGTCCGAAGAGCAATCCGCATCCCGCCAGGCCGAGGAGCGCGGCGACTTTCGCGAAGGTGAAGGTGTTTTGTACCAGCGCGCCGGTGCGCACGCCACGGGTGTTCACCCAGGTGAGCAGCGCGAGCATGCCCATGGCGACCAGTTGCTGGGTGCTGATGGCGAAGCGTCCGATTTGGAGCAGCGGGCGATGCGCCGAGATCCAAGGATAGAAGACTCCGGCGAACTTGGCGAAGGCCACGGCCACGGCGGCGATGGTGCCGGTCTGGATCACCAGGAAGAGCGTCCAGCCATAGAGGAAGCCGCTGAGCGGGCCGAAAGCCTCACGGAGATAGACGTACTGGCCGCCGGCTTGCGGCATGGCGGAGGCCAGCTCGCCGTAGCTCAGGGCCGCGGTGAGGGTCAGGAGGGCGGTGATGGCCCAGGTGAGGATCAGCAGGCCGGGGGACTGCACCTGACGGGCGATGTCCGCCGAGACGATGAAGATGCCCGAGCCGATCATGGAACCGATGACCAGCATGGTGGCGTCGAGGAGGCCGAGGCCCGCGACCAGACCGGCCGGTTTCACTTGCTTAGCAGTGTCAGCCATTCTTCCATCCGCGCCCGCAAGGTCGAAAAGGTGCAGGTTTCCGGCAGGATATCATGAATCACGGCTACGGAGTCGGCCCCCGCCGCGATCACCTGGAGCGCGCTGTCCCGGGTGATGCCTCCGATAGCCACGAGGGGCAGGCTCGCCTGCTTCTTCATCGCTTGGAGCGCCCCGAGGCCGACGACGGGGTCCGGGTTCTCCTTGGAGCGGGTGGGGAAGATGGGACCGAAGGCCAGGTAATCGACCGGCTCGGCGAGTGCGGCGGCGAATTGCCGAGGATTGTGGGTCGAGAAGCCCAGGATGCGGGGGGGGCCGAGGAGGCGGCGAGCATCGCGAGGCGGCAGATCGGACTGGCCGAGGTGCAGGCCGGCATCCAGGAGCAGGGCGATGTCGGCGCGGTCGTCGACGATGAGCGGGACACCGGCGGCGCGGCAATGGGCGGCTACCCGCTCGGCCTGCTCGAAGACGGCGCGCGAGTAATGGCCCTTGTGGCGGAACTGGAGTAGGCGCGCGCCGCCCTGGAGCAGAGCGAGCGCCGTGGTCTCGGGCGGGCAGCCGCGGCGGGCCAGCGTTTCGGTATCCAGGATTGGGTAGACGCGCGGGAGTTCGATGGATCTAATCATAGCAAGGTGCCGGCGCACGGCAGGCGGGCTCCGCCGGGTGCTGCCGCACGGCAGGCCGGCTCCGCCGGAAGGGCGGACACCGGGTGGGGCGCAGTGGGTTCGTTGTTGGGTTCGTTTTTGAGTTCGTATCTGGTGTCGTTTATTGAATATACGGGGATTCATGGGTTCGTTGGAGAGATCCTGATCTGAAAGCCACGGTTGGCCTCTCGGAGGGGGCGGCGGCCGGTGTCATCGCCCTGCCATAGGGTAACGCCGTGTCAGATGGTTTGAGACCGACGAAGGCGGTAAGGCTCTGCGGAGGCGGGGAAAAGAAACCGGGGAGGGGCGTCATTGCAAAACGGGGGCGTAACTTCTGCGGCCAGAGGTGCGTCGAATTAGTTGTAGGCACTGGGGAATGGTGTGTGCCAGCCGGGTGGTTTGGGTAGGGGTGTGGACGTAAAGGCCGCAGGATGCGAGAGAAATGGACTCGGATCGGGTTTAGGATAGAGGGGAAGGGTATGCGCAAACACTATCTTGTCGCTACGTTACTGCTCATGACCGCCGGGAACGGGGTGTTCGCCGCCGGTCCGGCTAAGAGTACGATAGCCGGGGGCCTGGCGCCCAACCGCTATGCGGTGATACTTAACGATCCTCCAGTGGCCGAGCAAGTCGCGGCGCTGAAGGTGACGCGCGGCGCGGCCGCGGAGAGCTATCGCCAACAGATTGTAAGCAGCCAGACGGCGCTGCAGACGGAGATCGAGAAACGCAACGTGCATGTGACCGGGACGGTGCAGAGGGTGCTGAACGCGATCTTCGTGGCGGCCTCGAAGGAGCAGGTGGCGCAGTTGCAGGCGCTGCCCGGAGTGAAGGCGGTGGTGCCCGTGCGCCGGTACCGCCCGTTGCTGGACCGGGCTGAATTGCTGGCGAACGTCAACCCCGGGGCGTGGAGCGCATTGGGCGGGGTGGGCAACGCCGGAGCGGGCATGAAGATCGCGATTCTGGACGGGGGCATCGATCAGACGCATCCGGCGTTTCAGGACGCCTCCCTGAAAGTGCCGGCGGGCTTTCCCAAATGCGACAACGCAGCGGACTGCGCGTTCACGACGAACAAGGTGATCGTGGCGCGCAGCTACGTAGCTATGCTGGCGGCCGGGACGCCGCCCAACCCGGCGGCGGATTCGGCGCCCGACGACGTGTCCATGCGGGACCATGCGGGGCACGGGACGGCGCTGGCCATGGTGGCGGCCGGAGTGACGAATTCGGGGCCGCTGGATACGGTCACGGGGCAGCCGGAGGATACCATCACGGGAGTGGCGCCGAAGGCTTGGCTGGGCAGCTACAAGATCTACGGCTCGCCGGGCGTCAACGATTTCGCGACTGACCAGACGATCGCCGCGGGGGTGGAGGATGCGCTCAACGACGGCATGGATGTGGCGGTGTTGTCGATAGGGGGGACGGCGTTCTCGGGGCCTCTGGATCAAGGGGCGGCTTGCGGCCTGCCGGCGGGGACATACTGCGATCTGTCGGCTGCGGCGGTGGAGAACGCGATTAGCTCGGGGCTGATGGTGGTGGCGGCGGCGGGCAACTGGGAGGAACCGAGCAGCACGCCGTTGAACTCGGTCTCCTCACCGGCGACGGCTCCTTCGGCGATCGCGGCCGGGGCCTCGACCAACTCGCACCAGTGGTTTTCCACAGTGGGGGTGCAGGGCCAGAACGTACCTTCGAGCCTGCAGTCCATCGAGGGGGTGCTCGGGAACGGCCCGGCGACGGCGGCGACGGCGCCACTGGTCGACGTGACAGCGTTGGACGGTACGGGATTCGGCTGCTCGGGCTTTCCGGCGGGCTCGCTCACAGGTGCGATCGCGCTGATCACGCGAGCCAATTGCCTCTTCTATACCAAGGTTGTCAATGCATACAACGCCGGGGCTGTGGGCGTGGTCATGGTTCAGACGTCAGGCGACGGCGCCGGCATCCCGATGGGCGGACTGACGGGCACGGCGATCCCGGCCATCATGGTCAGCGACTCGGATGGGGCAACGCTGCGGAGTTACCTGGCCAGCAATCCCGGCGTGGTGGTGTCGATCGACCCCTCGCGCCGGGCCTTCGACGTGACGACCTATAACGAATTGGCGTCGTTCTCCGATCTGGGGCCCTCGATCGACATGCGGCTGAAGCCCGAAATGGTGGCGGTGGGCACCCAGATGTACATGGCCACGTCGAACTTCGACGCGAATGGGATCATGTACGACCCTTCGCGCTACATCGTGGCGGATGGGACCAGCTTTTCGACGCCGACGATCGCGGGGGCGATCGCGCTGGTGAAGCAACAGAACCCGAACTTCACGCCGTGGCAGTTGAAATCGGCGGTGGTGAATACGGCGACGCAGACGATCACGGACGACGGCACCACGGTTTCCTCGGCCATTGAGGTGGGCAACGGCTTGCTGAACGGGGGCAACGCCGTGCAGACCACGGTGACCGTGAACCCCGCGGCGGTTTCCTTCGGAGCGCTGGTCAAGGGCACGACGCCGGCGCCGCAGACGCTGACCGTACATTATTCGGGGAGTTCGGCGGCCACGCTGACGCTGGCGGCGGTTTCGGTTTACGGTCCGGCGCCGACGCTGAGCAAGAGCAGCCTGGGGGTGGCGCCGGGGCAGGCGGACCAGACGGTCACGCTCACGTTGCCGAGCAGCATTCCCGCGGCGAACATCTACGAGGGCGGGATCGTGATCCAGGGAGCGGGCGTGGCGCTGCGGGTGCCCTACATCTACGTGGTGGGAGACGATGTTCTGGGCGACATTCCGGGGATTTGTTGCATTACCGACGGGATCGCCGGCCAGAACCAGGGAGACGACGCGATTCTAATCCGGCTGATCGACGATTGGGGCGTCCCGCTGGCGGGATACCCGATTTCGTTCACCGTGGCTAGCGGCGGGGGTACGATCTTCGACGCCGACACGGTAACCAACGCGGACGGGGTGGCCGGCGCCGGGGTGACGCTGGGCCCCTACATGGGGAACCAGGAATTCGACATAAACTTGGGCGCCAGGGGGGTGGATGGAGTCCTTCCGCTGGAGGTCTACGGGCGTCCCCTGCCGACGATCACCGCGGTGAGCAACGCGGCAAGCCTGGCGCAGGGGCCCGTATCGCCGGGAAGCTACATCACGCTGTGGGGCAGCGGGCTGAGCGACTACACCGGGCAGACCGCGACGGCCGCACTGCCGCTGGCGCTCCTGTTCCCGCAATCGGCGGTGAACTCGAACGTGGACGTGAGCTTCGACGTGCCGTCGGCGGGGATCAGCGTGCCGGGCCGGATGCTGTACGCCAGCCCGACGCAGATCAACTTGCAGGCTCCGTGGGAGCTGGCCGGGCAAGAGACGGTGCAGATCAAGGTAACGATCGGTTACTACTCGTACGGCCAACTGTTCACGGCGGCGGTCACGCCTTACTCGCCGGCGGTTTACCTGATTCCGGACGCGGGGACGGGCCAACTGGTGGCCGCGGCGGAGGACCAAACCGGCGCCGTGATCTCGACGCTGAATCCGGCGCACCGCGGCCAGTGGTTTTCGCTCTACCTGAACGGGCTGGGCGCGGTGAGCAACCCACCGGCGATCGGGTTTGTGGCGCAGGCGCAGCCGCTGTCGACCACGCTGGCGACACCGACGGCGACCATAGGGGGCGTGGCGGCGAACGTGATCTGGAGCGGCTTGACGCCGACGGAGTCCGGCCTGTACCAGATCAACCTAACTCCGGCCCCGAACACGCCGACGGGGACGCAGCCGGTGGTGGTGAGCATTGGGGGCGTATCGTCGCCGGCGGTGAACATCTCGGTGCAATAGGAGGGGGCCAAGGAGCGGCGGTGGCCGACATGAGGAAGCGTGTGGCCTGACGGGGGGCGCTATCGCTAGGCGCCCACCGCAACCTATACTAGGGTTCAGGCATATGCCAGGGACGCAAAGGCGTGAATGTCCACCCAAGGCCCACTCGGGTAAAGTCCGGCGGAAAAATGCCGAAAGAGCTACTGTGCAGGCAGCGGCCGACATCACGGGGCAGGCGGAGCATCTTGCCCTTGATTATGAGCACTTCTCTGTAGGGCGCTCTTTGATCGTTCATGCCGATTGCTTCGAGTGGCTCAGCCGGGTTCCTGCCGACAGCATTCACGCAGTGGTGACGGATCCGCCGTATGGTGTGAAGGAATACGCCTTCGACCAGCTAGAGAAGCGCTCCAACGGCAATGGCGGTATTTGGCGGATCCCGCCTTCGTTCGACGGCCATGAGCGCGCGCCGCTACCGCGTTTCACAGCCCTGAACGACAAGGAACGGCAACATCTGCGGCGCTTCTTTGTCGAATGGGCCAAGGTCGCGCTTCATGCACTCCGGCCCGGCGGTCACGTGTTTGTGGCCAGCAACGCATTCCTTTCACAACTGGTCTTCAGTGCCCTGATCGATGGCGGGTTGGAGTTCCGCAGCCAGCTTGTCCGCATCGTCCGCACCTTGCGCGGTGGTGACCGTCCCAAGAATGCCGAGGAAGAGTTCCCCGGCGTCAGTTCTCTACCGCGTGGATGCTATGAGCCCTGGGGCATCTTCCGCAAGCCCATGCCCTCGGGCATGAAGGTGAGCGATTGCCTGCGCCAGTACCAGACGGGCGGGTTGCGCCGGACTGCCGACGATTCGCCATTCGAGGATGTCATTTACAGCGAACGAACACCGCGCCGAGAGCGCGATATTGCCGACCATCCGAGTCTCAAGCCGCAATCGCTACTGCGTCGGGTTGTGCGCGCTGCCTTGCCTCTCGGGGAAGGGATCATTGTGGACCCATTCAGCGGGTCCGGGTCTACCGTTGCTGCTGCCGAGGCGATAGGCTTGCTCTGCATCGGCGTTGAACGCCATCAAGACTACTTCAAGATGAGCCGGACAGCCGCGCCGCAGCTCGCTGGCCTGGAGACGCCGATGGCGATGGCCGGGCAGATGACCTTGCTGTAGAGGGTCACTCCGCCTCGGGAATCGGCGCACCAGCACGCAGCGCAGCGTCCTTATAAATCCAGTTGGCCATCATCTTCTGAAGTCCGCTGTTGGTGATGCTGGCGGTGATTGTTCTCCGGCTGGTTTTGGAGCGCCCGGCGAACAGCCAATCTCTCTTCTTCAGTTGCGCGCCAACGACCATTCGGAAGCTGAAGGGCCTCAGAGCAATGCCTTTGCTCACGTCCGAGGGTCGGTTGCTATCGAACACAAAGACCATCAGCCAAGTGTCTTCCGGGTTGTGGCCCTGCCACGCCCTCAGGTAGCGGCTGCCTTTGATCTCGATGCCCTCGAAGCCATGCTGGCACATGTCTTTCTCGAAACGATTGGCGGGGATCAGGTCCGGGTGCCCGTTATGGTAGCGGTTCTTCACGAGGCCCCGGCAGTGCTTGGGGATGGTGGAACTCATGAACTCGCCCACAATGCTGCTGAAGTTCGCAGGCATCAACATCGACTCCAAGCGGGAGAGCTGGCGGGCATTCATTTGGACGTTGATGAACCCGAGGAAATCGACGAACTCCTGCATACTAGCCTGAACGTGCTTGATGGAGCAGTCAAACGGGATTACGGCCCTGGAATTGAAACCAGCCGGGTCCAAGGGAAGCGGAGTGCATGCGATCTTCTCGGTGATCGGAAACATATGGACGATGGAGTGTCCATGATGCCACAGCCACGGGCGGGATGCCAGCGCGCGGCGCGCCCGTGCGATCTTGGTCGCTGATCGCGCTCAACCTTCACTTGGACCTGGATGGAAGAAAGGTTGGTAGCGAATCTGGCTTCTGCCAGTCCGGATCTTATTGATTCTATGGAGCTGGCGGAGGGAGTTGAACCCCCGACCCTCTGATTACAAATCAGATGCTCTACCGACTGAGCTACGCCAGCACACGGGGAAAACTGGAGCGGGAGACGGGAATCGAACCCGCAACCAACAGCTTGGAGGGCTGTGACTCTACCATTGAGTTACTCCCGCTCGTCGCGGCCCGAGGGGCGGCCGGAGCCGGCTCGCCGCGGGCCGATTATCCATTTCATTGTACGGGTTCGGGCGGGAAAGGGTCAACGCGGGGGGCAAAATTGGGGGATTGCGGCGGTTGACAAGCGGGAGCGCCTCCGCTAAGATTCTTAAAGCACTGATCTATCAGCCATTTGTCGGTGACGGATCAAGGCGGTGGAAACGAATTGCCCCGGGGTAAGGGCCGTCGCAACTTCATGAGGCGCAGAATGTCCGCACGCAGGCCAGCTAAGCCGGGCTCGCACGTGGCAAGAGAGTGCACAGAGTGGGCGGCCCGGAGATTTGGCCATGGCCAATCAGCAAGATGACCAGTACGTAAGACCTCAGCCCGCGCAGCCCGAGGAGGACTACGAGCACCTGCTGGAGGACTACAGTCATTTTGCGCCGCCGGCCGAAGGGGAGCTGCTGGAAGGGCGGGTCCTGAAGGTCACCGAGAACGAAGTCATCGTCGATTTCGGATACAAATCGGAGGGGCTGGTCCCGATTGCGCAGTGCATGCAGGCGGATGGGCAGGTGCTGGTGCAGCCGGGCGACACGATCGACGTGATGATCGACCGGACGGGGCCGGAGCCGGAAGGCTACGTGCTGCTGTCGCACGATAAGGCGACGCGAATTCGCTCCTGGGACAACCTGGAAAAAGCGCATCGGGAAGGGCTGCTGGTATCGGGGCGGGTGGTGGGGCGCGTGAAGGGCGGGCTCTCGGTGGATGTGGGCGTGAAGGCGTTCATGCCCAGCTCGCAGGTGGATGTGCGGCCGGTGCACAACCTGGACGTTCTGATCGATCAGGACATTCCGGTGAAAATCGTGAAGGTGAACCGGCGGCGCGGCAACGTGGTGGTGTCGCGGAAGCTGGCGATGGAAGACGAAGTGGCGTCGCGGAAGCGCGCCACGCTGGAGGGGCTGCACGAAGGCTCGGTGGTGACGGGGGTGGTGAAGAACCTCACGGAGTATGGAGCGTTCGTGGACCTGGGCGGCATCGACGGGCTGCTGCACGTGAGCGACATGTCGTACGGCCGCGTGAACCATCCGTCGGAAGTGGTGAGCGTGGGCGACGAAATCTCGGTGAAGGTGTTGAAATTCGACCGGGAAAAGGAGCGGGTCTCGCTGGGGCTGAAGGAAATGGCGCCGGACCCGTGGCAGAGCGTGGCGGACCGGTATCCGGTGCACACGCGGGTGGTGGGCCACGTGGTCAGCGTGACGGACTACGGCGCGTTCGTGGAGCTGGAGCCGGGGGTGGAGGCGCTGATCCACATCTCGGAGATGACCTGGAGCCGGCGCATGAAGCACCCGTCGAAAGTGGTGAAGCCGGGCGACCAGGTGGAAGCGGTGGTGCTGGCGGTGCAGCCGAAGGACCGGCGGATCTCGCTGGGCATCAAGCAACTGGAGGCGGACCCCTGGACCACGGTGGAGCAGCGCTATAGCGTGGGGTCGGTGGTGGAGGGGCGGGTTCGGAAGCTGACGGATTTCGGGGCGTTCATCGAGATCGAAGAAGGCATCGACGGGCTGGTGCACATCTCGGACGTCTCCTGGACCAAGCGGATCAAGCATCCCTCGGAGGTGCTGAAGAAGGGCCAGTTGGTGCAAGCCGTGGTGCTGCACATCAACGCCGGCTCGCGGCGGCTCTCGCTGGGCATCAAGCAATTGCAGCCGGACGCCTGGGAGATGTTCTTCCGCACGCACCAGGTGGGGGATACGGTGCGCGGGCGCGCTTGCCGGGCGGCGAACTTCGGAGTGTTCGTGGAATTGGCGGAGGGCGTCGAGGGACTGTGCCACAATTCGGAGATCCCGGGCGGGATCGATAAGAAGAAGGACGAGCCGCCGCTGGAGATGGGGCGGGATTTCGATTTCAAGATCATCAAGATGAGCGAGGCGGAGAAGAAGATCGGCCTGAGCGTGCGGGCGCTCGGGGAGGACGAGGAGAGGACGCGTCTGGAGGAATACCAGCGCCGGGCCGCCGCGGCGACGATGACCATCGAAGAGGTAATGAATCTGAAAGGGCAGGGGGAAGCCCGAGGGCAATCCTGAGACCGCGCTCGGGCGGTTGACAGCGGAGTCCCGTACAGGGAGAATGACAGCATGACGAAGGCGGAGCTAATCGAAGAAGTTTCCCGCGTGGTGGAGATGAGCCGCAAGGACTCGGAGGTGATTGTCGAGACCATCTTCGGCAGCATCGTGCGCGCCCTTCGCACGGGCGAGAAGATCGAAATCCGCGGTTTCGGCAGTTTCCGGACGCGCCAGCGCCAGCCTCGCATCGGCCGCAACCCGAAGACCGGCACGCGGGTGGAGGTGCCGGCCAAGCGCATCCCGTTCTTCAAGCCGAGCAAGGAGCTGAAGGACCTGGTGAACGGCCCGGCGGCCTCCGGGGAAGCGGCTCCGCCGGTGGCGCCCGCGACAGAGCCGTCGCCGGTCTCCTAGGCCGAGCCGGGAGGCGGCATGGATTACGTGTGGAGTCCGTGGCGCTACCGGTACGTGAGTCAGGCCGGCCCGGGGGAGGAATGCATCTTCTGTCAGGCCGCCGCGGGGCCCGACGAGGAGCACTACATTCTGCATCGCGGGAACCGCAATTTCGTCATCCTGAACCGCTTTCCGTACACCAATGGCCACCTGATGATCGCTCCCTTCGAGCATGTGGCGCGCCTGGAGGAGGCCGCGGAGGCCACGCTCGCCGAGATGATGTCGCTGGCGCGCCGCGCCGAAAAGCACCTGCGCGAGATCTACCGGGCCCAGGGCCTGAATGTGGGGATGAACCTGGGCCACTGCGCAGGCGCCGGAGTGGCCGGGCACATCCACATGCACGTGCTGCCGCGCTGGATGGGCGACGCCAACTTCATGACCGTCGTCGGAGAGACGCGGGTGCTGCCCGAGGATCTCGCCGTCACCTACGAAAAACTGCGGCAAGCCTGGATAGTGGGGTCATAGCGGAGAGATGGGCTGGACCCCTTGTCTTGAACTGGATCAGAGCGTAGGCGCGGGTCCCGAAGCCGGGAGCGTGATCGGTTTCAGTTCACCATTGGCCTCTTCGTAGTTGCGGAGCACGTGGTCGAGCATGTTGCGGAGGAGTTTGGCTTGGTGCCAGGGGAGCCTGATAGCTGCCTTCTCCAGTAGTATGCCGTGTTGGTTCTCCCAAGTTGGGTTGTCCTCGTTGGGAACCTGTAACAGCTCCCCGAAACGGAGCCGGATGTCGTAAAGCGTCCAGTCC
>Ga0326728_10022125_pt1 | contig 11844 bp, 8 predicted proteins | sample MB3enrmetagenome_FD_207602 | JGI IMG/M metagenome (GOLD analysis project Ga0326728, IMG submission 207602) | Lab enriched peat soil microbial communities from McLean, Ithaca, NY, United States - MB31MN | ecosystem: Environmental > Terrestrial > Soil > Wetlands > Peat | place: USA: New York... | reverse complement strand
TCCTTCTTTTCACGTTTTTGCCCGGAACGGCGCTTGATATCTAAATCCCGAACACAAGGGAATTGAAACCGACAAGGGCGGCCGGTTCAAGAAGCAGCCGGCCAGCTTGATATCTAAATCCCGAACATAAGGGAATTGAAACTGTTCACGCCCACGATCACCACTCCTTCATTCTCGGTCTTGATATCTAAATCCCGAACACAAGGGAATTGAAACCTGTGCAAACCTCGATCCATCTAAGGCACCACGAACCTTGATATCTAAATCCCGAACACAAGGGAATTGAAACTTCAGCGTTGATGCGTCGGTATAGGTCGTGATCAGGCTTGATATCTAAATCCCGAACACAAGGGAATTGAAACAACCCTGAGGAAGTGTTGAGCAAGCTCGAGGGCCAGCCACTTGATATCTAAATCCCGAACACAAGGGAATTGAAACTGGAGGCACGACCCGCAAAAGAAAATCTAAAAGGAGCCCCTTGATATCTAAATCCCGAACACAAGGGAATTGAAACTCAATATCGGGAGGAATGGCTGCATCCGCTGCATGTCGCTTGATATCTAAATCCCGAACACAAGGGAATTGAAACCTGTCCATGGCCACGATCCGCATTCCCTCGGGCGTGAACTTGATATCTAAATCCCGAACACAAGGGAATTGAAACTACTGGGCCGGATGCACCAAGTTCAAGCGGTGCAAGCCTTGATATCTAAATCCCGAACACAAGGGAATTGAAACAACACGGGCCTCGGCAGCCTGTTTTCCGGGCTGGTTCTTGATATCTAAATCCCGAACACAAGGGAATTGAAACACGAGCACCTACAACCAGACGTCCTCGACCTCCAACAACACTTGATATCTAAATCCCGAACACAAGGGAATTGAAACTGGAGGTGCGGCATCTCCCCTGCGGCGATTTCTCGGACCTTGATATCTAAATCCCGAACACAAGGGAATTGAAACAGGAACCGCTCGACCGTTTCGTGGTGCTGGGCAAACAGCTTGATATCTAAATCCCGAACACAAGGGAATTGAAACTTGTACAGCTGGTCGGAAACGATCCACTTCTGGATCGGCTTGATATCTAAATCCCGAACACAAGGGAATTGAAACACCCCCGCGTGCGTGGGAGGGACCTGGTCTACCAAGTGCTTGATATCTAAATCCCGAACACAAGGGAATTGAAACACGCAACACACGAGGATGATGCCCACGAGGGCTGTCCGTCTTGATATCTAAATCCCGAACACAAGGGAATTGAAACAGCGGGAACGTTTTCGTGGTATTGCGAGGATGGCCAATACTTGATATCTAAATCCCGAACACAAGGGAATTGAAACTTTCACTGGATGCACTACGCGAACGACACCCCGGCGACTTGATATCTAAATCCCGAACACAAGGGAATTGAAACCGTCACGGGTTCAAATTCTTGGTTCACAAGTGGCGCTTGATATCTAAATCCCGAACACAAGGGAATTGAAACAGGTCCCGCCGGGGCTGGTCATCAAGTCGTGCCTCGCTTGATATCTGATTCCCGAACACAAGGGAATTGAAACAACTTTCAGGTAATGGTGCCCGTGGATGCAGGCATCGCTTGATATCTAAATCCCGAACACAAGGGAATTGAAACTACATGCCCCATGTCGAAAATCCGGTGAGCCCCGCGTGGCTTGATATCTAAATCCCGAACACAAGGGAATTGAAACCGGTCGGCACGGCGATCCACGGCTCCGGCGTCGTGGTCGCTTGATATCTAAATCCCGAACACAAGGGAATTGAAACTTCCCGCGCCGATACGAAACCCTGCCAAGTTCGAGAAGCTTGATATCTAAATCCCGAACACAAGGGAATTGAAACTTCAGGAACGGCATCTATTACGTCGAACCGCACCAGCTTGATATCTAAATCCCGAACACAAGGGAATTGAAACGCAGACTGCACGGCCCCGCCGTTCACCGTGTAATAGCTTGATATCTAAATCCCGAACACAAGGGAATTGAAACACAAAACATAAGGCAATAGGAGAGAAAAAACTCTGTCTTGATATCTAAATCCCGAACACAAGGGAATTGAAACTGTTTTTTCGCTTCGGTTTTGTTTCCCGGAATTTTCGCTTGATATCTAAATCCCGAACACAAGGGAATTGAAACCACTCGCGGGAGAAACTGGCGAGGGCCATGAACATCCTTGATATCTAAATCCCGAACACAAGGGAATTGAAACCACCGTGCCGAATTTCTTCAGCAGCACTCCCGCCGTCTTGATATCTAAATCCCGAACACAAGGGAATTGAAACGTCAACAACATCAATGAAGATAACCTGAACGAGAGCCCTTGATATCTAAATCCCGAACACAAGGGAATTGAAACAAAGCCGGGCGTCCGTGGCGGCGGCCGCGTCTCCCGACTTGATATCTAAATCCCGAACACAAGGGAATTGAAACACGACCGGATTTCCCTTGGAGGCGCGGCGGACCAGCTTGATATCTAAATCCCGAACACAAGGGAATTGAAACGTCATAGTTGAATCGTTCGTGCCGGAGCTCTTCCCGCCTTGATATCTAAATCCCGAACACAAGGGAATTGAAACAGAAGACCGGCTTGGATATCGAGGAAGCCTATCGGCTCTTGATATCTAAATCCCGAACACAAGGGAATTGAAACCCTCCAATTCCTTCGCTATCTCCTCGGGCGTTTTTTTGGCTTGATATCTAAATCCCGAACACAAGGGAATTGAAACTCGCGGTTGCCGATGCATCTATCCCGTACCAGTAGCTCTTGATATCTAAATCCCGAACACAAGGGAATTGAAACAGCCCGTGCCTCCTATCGCCTCGTATAAAACGCTCAACCTTGATATCTAAATCCCGAACACAAGGGAATTGAAACTCGTGATACCGCCGTCCGATTTCTTGGATGATGACCACTTGATATCTAAATCCCGAACACAAGGGAATTGAAACCAATTATCCGTGGCCCAATAATAGAAGGTCGTCGATTCTTGATATCTAAATCCCGAACACAAGGGAATTGAAACCGATGGTATAATCCCCCGCTTGATGGGCTTTGATGACTTGATATCTAAATCCCGAACACAAGGGAATTGAAACTGGCTCTTCGATTGTTTCGTCTACGCCGCGGTGATGCTTGATATCTAAATCCCGAACATAAGGGAATTGAAACAAAGTCATCTCGAGCCTGACGACGGTCATGACCGCTGCTTGATATCTAAATCCCGAACACAAGGGAATTGAAACATATCGAGCAGGTTGCGCGTGCTCGAATAGGTCAGCGCTTGATATCTAAATCCCGAACACAAGGGAATTGAAACGGGCAAACCGTGGTGCACGACAGCTTCCCGTTCGACCTTGAAATCTAAATCCCGAACACAAGGGAATTGAAACTGAAGGAAGAATTGATGAAAGCCAAGGTCTGCCCCCCTTGAAATCAAAATCCCGAATCAAAGGCAATTGAAAATAGCGAACATCCGTTTTCACGTCCCTCGATATCGGGACGACTTGAACTCTAAATCCCGATTCAAAGGGAATTGAAACTAGCAAACATCCGTTTTCAAGTCACTCGATATCGGGACGACTTGAACTCTAAATCCCAAACATGGGGATTGAAATATATTGGTCAGAAGCCCCATCAAGTCCCGTTGATCAATAGGCTTTACGAATTCCCACAATAAGGGAATAATATCGAAGAAAAAAAGTATACACGCTTAGGTATCCCAAGCCCTTTCCGCTCGGGGTTGATTGGGATTATATTTGATACTACCCATGCCCGCCGTGCGATTACCGCCGACGTTCGTGTACTGGGCGAGCTTGAGCAGGCAATCCACCCAGCGGTTGTAGCCAACCTCGCTGCGCCCGAGCCTGAGCCGTATCCAGCCCTTCACGCCAGAGATGTTTCTCCCTTTCCCGAGCGTGAACGGGAATGTCTTGATTTCGAAGGAGGACACGTCGGCGTTTTTCGTAATCCAGTCGAGAAAGCCATCTACATCGAGGTCCACTTGGTGGCCGGTGAATTCGTTCCACATCTGAGCCAAGTTCTTGAACAGGAGCCCGGGAATGGGCAGCTTGATGTTGAAGTCATGGGAGCTGGAGTTGAAGTACGCGGGTGTCCTGAACTCGATCTTGCAGCCATCGACGGGCGTACTCTGCTCGAGCAGGTCTCGATAGTTGATCTCATTCATCTTCACGCGGTATAAAGAGCACTTGGCTTTCCCGATGTTCACGGTTGCGTCCTGGATCGCCGTGAAATACGAGTACAGGGCCTTGTGTATGCTCGTCGTGAACAGGTTTACCGTGAGCAGGATCTCGAGATCCTTCACGACGTACTGGATGGCGTAGGGCTTGATGCCTTGCTCGTCGTGCAGCGAGGCGGCCAGCCGGGGATCCACGTCCTTGATGATGTCAAGCAGGAAACCACGGAAAGTGTAAGGATGCACGGGCTCGAAGCCGTGCTCGCCCGGGTGGCGGAGCAGGTGCAGGTGCATTTGCTTGATCGTTGTCTTGGTTTGCATAGGTTGATTCCTCGGTGATCTCACGCATCAGGTAGCGTGAATCCCTTTGTATCGTAGAATTGGTTGAACTGGGTCGGTGCCACGTAGTAGATACCGGAGCTGTGCTTGGAAATGGAGCCCAGATCGAGCAACCGCTCGAGCTGCTGGCGCTTGGCCTTTGGAATGCGGACGTCCAACACGCGCTGGTCGAAGGCGTGCTTCAGGTTCAAGAATTGATTCTTTCTCGTGATCGGATTCTTTTCAAGGCCGAGGCTGGTAAATGCTAACCATGTAGCTTCGCTTTCATCGCCATCGCTCAGGAACACGGGGAACGAGGCAATGTTCTCGATCATGACAAAATGCTCGTCGATGGCTCGCAGGTCGAGCTTGGCGATGTCCTCGAGCACCTGATCGGAAGGATGAGTCGTGGAAAAGGCTTGGACCTTGGCATAATACGTGCTTCCCAATTCATGCCATGCATTCTCGGGAAAGGTAGTAATATCGGTCCGGCCCGCGTAATCGCGAAGCACGTCGCTGGTGATCCGGAGCAGGTCCTGGTCATAGACGAGCGGGGCATACGGACCCTGCATCTCGCCGTCCTCGTCTTGGCCAACCATAGTTATGATGTGGTACTCGCCCTTTTTGGCCGGGTCGAAGTTCCGATTGCACCGGCCGGCGACTTGGATGAGACTATCCAGCGGGGCGATGTCCCGGAACACGGTGTTGAAGTCCAGGTCGACCCCGGCTTCGATCACTTGGGTGCTCACGACGATGATGGGACGTCCTGCAGCGATTGCATCCTTCACGTGGCGGATCGTTGCCCTCCGGTCAACGACGAGCACGTCGCCCGACAAGAACTCGACTTGGATGGTTTTGCTGCTGGAGTTTGTCTCGATCTCGCTGGTGACTGCTTCGTGAAGGGCCCGTGCGCAAGCCCGAGTGTTCACCACAGCTAGGCATGACTTGCCATCGATGGCGCATTCCACGACCATCTTCCCGAGTTCCCGAGGCGTGACCTGCTCGTCCAGGTCTACATGAATGGAGATGCGATCGAGCTTGGCAAAGAAGTCTCGGTCAGGGTTCTCCAGCAGGGGCGTGCTCTCCTCGTCGCCGAAGATGGCGGGCAACGTTGCCGACATAAGCAGGACCGGCGTCCCAATGAGCGTTGAAAGGCTTGTGAAGGCCATACGCACGAGTTTCCAGTAACGCAGAGGAAAGCACTGAATCTCGTCGAGCACGATGATGCCTTGACAGGCCTTGTTGAATCGCAAGTTATCCCGGTTTGAGCACGAGAACATCGTGGCTGCAAGCTGGTGGAACGTGGTCACGATCACCTCGGAGTTCCACGCGGAAATGAGCAGTTCGGCATCATTCCCCTCGTAATTGATCGCGGCAACATCCTCGTCCAATCGATGGGTCAAATATGCCATTTTCACGAGATGATGATGCGCGAGGAGGAGCGAGCTCGGAATCTCGTCCATGCCCGTTACTCGTTTCAGCAAAGCATCAAGCTGCTCGTCGACCTGGTCGATGATGCTCAGGAAGGGGAGGCAGTAGATAAGTCGGGGGACCAAGGAACGGTCTTTGCCTTTCTTCTGGGTCTCGCCTGCAAGGGTGGACACGAAGGACAGGGCAGCGAGGGTTTTTCCCGATCCCGTTGGCGCGTTGATCGTGTAGATGGAGCCCGAAGTTGGAGACGCGGGATGCTCGAAATGGGCCATGACACCGTCAAAGACCTGCTCACGCAGCGTGTTCATATCGCTCTCCGTAGTGAAGTTTTCCTCCTTGAACTTACCGATAGCGGCTGGCAGATCGAGGGTGGGCGGTTCCGCGTATGGATGTTCCAGCTCGCCTGCGCTCTCCCCGAAGGCAGCGTTCAGCTTGTCGGCCTCGATCAAGCTTGAAAAGGCGAGCTTGGCCGCGAAATAATACCCGAAACGAACATGCCATTGCGAGTCAGTCGTCGGCTTCTTGGCGAGGTCCCGGAGCTGCCACGATATATCCCCGAGCATTTTCTTGACGCCCTGCTTGTCGGTCCCGTTCACGAGATATCCGGCGAGATTGCTGGCAAGGGCGAAAACTTCGGCGAAGGAGACGATAGCGAGTTGCGGGATGGTTTTCAAGTGCGCGTCGTAGATGCTTTCGAGATAGGGAAGTGCGCGCAACCGCAAGTCCTCGACCTGTTCGAGCAGGAACTTGTGCTGTTTGAAGGTATCCGGTATCTCGGAGAACCCGCGGGAAAGGTTGGCATCGAGATCGCCGTGGTGCTTGAGAACCACCAAAAAGGCGATCAAGTGACACAAGCAGGTCGGGATCCCCGCCGTGGAACGGTCCAAGTAAAGGTGCGTTATCGCGAGCGAGAAGAGTGACGACACGGCCGAATGACTACTCCGAGAGTCTCTATGTCCCGGTTTTCCTGCAACGCTTTCTGCCAACTTGGCCTGGAAAAACGAGGTGGCCTTGCCAAAATCGTGCGAGATGGTAATTATCTTGATGATGTCGCGCAAATCGATGCCCTGAAGAAGAGTCTGGCTTGCATCCGCGAACAGGAACGCATCATCAACAATATCCATGGCATGGTACATCGCCTGCTCGAGATGGTCAGCAAGGAACCGACCTTTATGGGAATAAAAAGAAAATTCAGAAGAAGATGACGTTGTCATCCACCTCGTTCCCCTTGACATGGTGGAATGCCGGCACCTTCGCGGGGACGCGGCCGCCATTCAATGCATAGATGACGGTCGTGTATTCCGTGACGTCCCGGCCGGGGAGCATGGTCCGGGGCACGCGGGCCATGAGGGGCGAGACTTCCTTCATGTCCAATTCGGGGCCCGTCTCGCCACTTGGAACGGGGATGATGCTATCGATGGGCACGTACTCATCACCATCCGAGAATTCTTCGGTCACGCTCGCCACGTCGACCAGCTTGAAATCCGCAAGAAACGTGGCCGCGCCAAGAAAGGGGGTGAACACGGCGTGGTGCTGCTCGATGTTATCCCGGAGCTCGGCATAGTGCGGGCTCGAATCCGGGTAATAGATGCGGAACCGGGGATCCTTGAGCAGTTCCAAGTTGACCTGCGTGTGCGCGTGCTTGTCCTTCCACGTCATACCGAGGAAGGCAGCCACCTGGGGCGTTGCTGACAACCCGAGAGATTCGAGCATGGGCACGTTCATGGGAACATCTGCCATTAACTTCACGCTGCCACGTGCTTTCGTGTCAATCCAGTTCACGCCGGTGTACATTTTCGCCCCGCCTGATAGGATCTTGATGCCGACCGAACCTTCGAACAAGCCATATTTCGCGTCGAAGTCCAGACCGATGATCGCCCCGATCATGCCTTCCAGCGCGGTCTTCGGGGGGAAATCGAAGGTTAAAGGCGAGGACGTCGTGAAGAACGTCTTAAAGCACGCGAGAGGCCCGAGGATGTCGAACACCAAGCAGTCTGCCATCCCTGTATCACCGAGGTTACCAAGCTAGTTCCGTTACCGTGAACGCGTTCTTGAGCGTGTCCAAGCTATCGCCCATGATCGAGACATCACGGTCGACGCATAGGTCAATCGATTCGATCTTGTCCTTGTGTGCCATCAGGATGCTGCAGAGCGGGTCCAAGCTGAAGTTGAATTCGGACACATCACGAACAGCTTGGCCTGCTTGGGCCGGGTCTTTCTTCGTGACCTGCACGAGCTTGTCGATCTGCCCGATGAAGAAATCCTTCTCCTTGTACTCGATGCGGATCAAGAGCCGGGGGAAGTGACCGAACTTGGACCTGGATTGGAGGCGCTCGGTGCCCTTCCACAAGCCCTTCATGAGGAGGGCGAGATCGGTCTTTGTCAGGCCCGTGATGGCCGCGAGATTCTCGTTCACGATCCCGTAGAACTTGAACAGGGCATAATGCACGAGGTAATCCGTCCTGAAAGAACGGTTCAAGCTGTCGGGCCTGCTAGCAAAGGCCGCGGTGCCTTGGACGAGAACGGGCTCGACCTCGTGCACGGATCGGCCGTAATTGAACTGGACAGGCCCGGTGATCTGTAGGGATCGAGATCCCTCGCCAAGGGGCAGGGCGCAGCCAAAGAGACGGACGTCGATGCATTGGCCCGTAAGCGTCTTCGCCCCGTCCGTGGAATCTGGCGTGACGCCGAGGTCGGCGGCGCGTTCCTTGCCCATCTTGATGGTCCCGTCATCCTTTTCGTAATCCGCGACGAGGATCACCTGATTTTCGTATGTTTTCAAGTAATCCCGGACCGTGCGCTTGAGCCGGACATCGGTGACAAAACACATGCCCGTCTCCTCATCGATCCGGGGACGGTTTTCAGCCAGCGGGTCGCCATTTGGATTCGCTTCCCGCACGTCATAGACAAACACGATCTCCGAACGATTCGTGATCTGATCTGATTCGCTCATGATTATTCCTCCTTTGATGTCAAATTATCCTGCTTTTTTCGCCTGAAATTCTGGTAAGATGCAAGGCCGTGCGAAAAATACCAGCTCAGCTCAACAGGCGTGAGCCCCCAAGTTGCGCCCGTGTTCTGCATGTATGCAGAGATCTCCTTCACGAGACTCTTGTAAGAATAGCCCAGTTGCTTGAGCTTGTTCACGGCTTTCGGGAACAGTTCCATCAAGAGCCGTTGGTCGATGCGCAGGTCATGCAACGTGCCCCAGAACGGCTCGTTACCTTTCTTATCCGGGTTTGTCATCCGCTGGGCTTCGAGTACGAACCCCACGAGCACCCCTTCGAGAAAGACGACCTTTGACGTGTCGTTCTTGAAGAAGGCCTGATGTGTCTCGAAATACTGGTCGATGATCCCCCGATAATCTTCCTTCTCGGTTTCTTGTTCGATTTTTACATCTTCCACCATGTGATTCATCGCCTTTCATCAAAAATCCTTGATCAATGCCAAGTTCTTGAAGGTCAGGATCACGGGCACGAAATCCTTTACGGCCCATGACAGGAGTGTATTATCGGAAGCGTCTTGGCCTTGCTTTCGCGCCCGCATGCGGCGCACGCCGAACGACAAGAAGAAATCATGGAGTAACACGTCGGCATCGATGGACGTGCCAAGGAACATCGCTTGGAGCAAAGCCAAGAATCGTTTTTGTGCAACGGCATCGTCTTTGTCGTCCCGGTCCATGTCCTTGCACAGGGCACGTAAATTCCGGAACGAGAAATGGGCAGGGTGCTCGTCGAGATTCGTTGCGAAAAAAAGCAAGTCTGGATCGTAATTGTTTGCATTCTGGATTGCCGTCCAAATCTCCCGGATGCGGGAAGGCTTCACATCTCGCAAGTACAACAGGAACGTGAAGTTACCACGGATATCCATCTCGTGAAACACGAAATCGAACCGGAAATCATCGCTCTCCGCACCCAGATGTTCCAAGATCAAAACCTCGTCGTCTGACAGCTCTTGCAGGGCCTTTTTCGAGGCGAGCGTTTTCCGATTGGTAAGCGAGTAGATGCCCAAAAACGATTTCAATCCCTCGAGATCTGCCGTTTTGGGTATGACGAAACACTTGACCCCTCCGACTTGGAACCGGAGTTGCTCCTCGAGCACCCTTGTGGCCACCTCGATGAGCATGGCCGCATCGAGACTCACGGGAAAATTCTTGATCGCCGCGGACTTGTCGAACCCTCCTGCAATGTAGCCTGGCTTGTCGATCGTGTAAAACAGGTACGGCTTGTATTCCCCCGAGACACGGCTCGATATGTTGCCGGTAACAGAGCACAGGTGCTCCGCGGAGCTCTTCCGAGTCGGAGCAAACTCTGCAAACAACTTGTCGAGCACGGGGGCTGCAAACTCGGGAATTTCACCTGGATACTTGCCATTCACGAGTACTGTCAGGATGGAGTTAACTTTTTTCCCGATCTTGTTGGCCGACGGGAAGATACCGAGCTGCAACTCGAGCACCCGAGCCGCGATCGAATCACGGTGCTCGGTGAGGATTTCCAAGATGGCCGACAGGAATGTGTCCTTCTTTCCAGCCTTGAAGTATTTCACGAGGTTGCTGATGGCCTTGTCGATGCCATTCTTGAATTGATCCGGGATGGGTTCGCCCTTCTTTCCCTTCGTGGCCTGAGCTGCGAACTTGATCGTGGGAGACATGTACGACCCGCCCGAGGACTCGAGGAGCAAGAGAACCTTCCCCAAGTCGTCCCGATACTGGAGAACGTCGACATCTTGGTAGATGATGCTTCCTTCCCCATCGTTTCCGAGCAAGATCGTGAAAACTCGGGGGAAGTTTGTCGTGGGATTGCCGTCCTTGATCTCCCTCTCGAGGACATTCGGCGAGAACGGTTGCTTCACGAGAAACGGTAGGAGTTGCTCCCGATTTAGTCCACCGATCTCGGATCCTGGAATGTCGAGTTGCGTGGAAATGAAAGCCTTCCCGAGCTGCATCAACGAATTGATCATTTATTCCTACCATAATGCAAAGTTTTTTTTTTGGACAAGAGGCTCGATTATTTACTTCTAATCGGACTTTGAAGAGCCAGCTTATAAAATGGTTCATCTTAACAATATATGATTCCATAACCTTTTTTAACTTGACCTTATTTTGGATAATACCTCAATTGGGTGAATGCTTAAAAAATCTAGATGGTTTTCTCTCCTGATATCAAACCAAAAATCCTGTACTAAAAGGGAATTGAAACAATTGTGGTATTATCCAGGTGATGATACTCTCTGGAATCCAAAATCCCGTCGAAAGGGAATTGCGAATACAAGCCAAAATGAATGATGTAGACGACGGTCGAAAAACGGCGAGAGAAATCGCTCGCGGAGGGTATCGGCCTCCGCTTGCGAGGAGAAAAACTTGCTGGGTTGCAGATTGATCTCCATACCTCGCTCATGTCCGGCAGTGAAAAATCTTTCGATCAAACTTGCACTGACCCAGAAACAGTGAGAAAAATGAGCGAATCGAATGTGCCGACGAAGCCTTCGATCCTTCTACCAAAAGATCCAATCATCCTCCGCGATTCTGACGAGAACCCTCAAACCGAGTATTACGACGAGGAACAGCAACAGGATTTTGAACTCTTGCATGCTCCGAGAAGCTGGGGTTCTGAAGACTGGAAAAATTACGAAAAGGCGTCTCCGATATCGTTCCGCTCAAGAACAAAAGTAGTTAAGGTCTGGGAGCCCTCGAACGACAAGGAGGCGGTCGCGGGCGCTATGAAAGCATTATGAAATTGGACTAAGTGTCCTTTTTCCAGTATGTTCTATCCCGAGATCACGTTAACGGTTAACCAGTAACTGACGGGGTGCACAACGGATAAATACGGGATACGAGTCAACCTGTTCATGGATTTCATCACCGACGTGAAGGTCGTGCACAACGC
>Ga0326728_10022124_pt1 | contig 11845 bp, 7 predicted proteins | sample MB3enrmetagenome_FD_207602 | JGI IMG/M metagenome (GOLD analysis project Ga0326728, IMG submission 207602) | Lab enriched peat soil microbial communities from McLean, Ithaca, NY, United States - MB31MN | ecosystem: Environmental > Terrestrial > Soil > Wetlands > Peat | place: USA: New York... | reverse complement strand
CGCCTATTCATTAAATTATGTTGGCGACCCTGCGAACACGGGTTGGGCGGTTTTGCAACCGACCAATAATTTGGCCACGACCAGCCTGCCAGCGGGGAGCGGGACAGACATTAATGGCAATACCTATCCCCCGTTCGGGTCATCAGGGCCATCCTATCCATACCTGACTCTTGCCGTTACCCAGGAGCCGGGCGATGGCATCGCCTTCACGGTGGGTTACGTTTGTTGCCCGCCCTGTTCGAGCAACTGTTTGCAGGTTCAGTGCCCGACCAACAAGACGGTGCAATGCGGCAGCAAGTGGATGTTTGATCAGCCGACGGCTACGTCCTGCTGCACCAACAACTTTAGCGGCACCACGACCAACGTGCTCATCACCTCGACCAGCATCGTGACCAATGGCACTTGCCCGCAATACATCACAAATACATGGATAATCTATGACGCTTGCGGCGACACCAACACCTGCAGCCAGACGGTGACGGTGGTCGATACCACTCCGCCGGTGGTCACGTGCCCAACCAACACAGTGGTCGTGGCATTGAATACCAATTGTCAGTTTGTCATACCCCTGATTCATATCATCGCGACGGATAATTGCACACCGGCCAGCCTGTTGGTGTACTCGCAATCGCCGCCGGCAGGAACGATTGTTTCAGGGACTTCCGCAACTGTCACCGTGACCGTGACCGACCTCTGCGGCAATTCGAGCCAGTGTACTGTCATGGTCTTGGGACAGAGCAGAACAGGCACCGTGATAACCTGCCCGACAAATATGACCGTGACCAACTGCACGGTGCCTTGTGTGCCCGTGACCGCCACGAACTGCGCTTGCCCGCCATCGTCAATGACGATCACCCAGTCGCCGGCGTGCGGCACACCGATCGGACCGGGAATTAATTCCGTCACCGTCACCGTCACGGATTGCGATGGCAATTCCACCACCAAGGTGGTTTCCCTGAGCATTGGCGGGCCAGACTCCTTCCTGTCCAATCTGACCAACACGGGCGTTGGGCCGGGTGGCATTTTGCTGGTGGACGACACGGTGGATCCCAACTATTCGCTCCCGCCCTCAGATGTGCCCGCGGGCATGCCTGCCGACTACTTCGGCAATGCGGTCGCCGTCTCCGATATATGCCATGCCACCGGCACAGGTTGTGCGTGGTTGGATACTTACCTTAGCTACCCTTGCTACATATACGCTCCATGGAGCCTGCCTCCAGACCCGGCTCATACAACCGCCGTGTCGAAGTGGATCGCTCCCGATTATACGAACAACGGTTGCTGCCCCTCCGGCAATTTCACCTATACGCTGAACTTCGTTTTGCCAGCCGGCTTCAACCAGGCCACCGCGACCATCTCGGGCCGCTGGGCGGCGGACAACGCAGCTTCCATGACGCTCAATAGCGCGCCGGTGCCGGGGCTGATTTCGCCCAGTTTTACGTCCTGGACGTCCTTTACCATTCCCCCCGCCAGCGGTTTTGTAACAGGCGTCAACTCGCTCAAGTTCATCGTGAATAACTACGGCGCCTGGACCGGCTTGCGTGTCGAATTTACCAACGCCTGCGCCAATTGCTCCACCTGCGCCCCGCCGGTCATCCACTTAATCACTCCGGCGCAATCATTGCAGGTGGGCAGCACCGCCACGTTCAACGTCCTGGCTGGCGGCACGCCGCCTTTGACTTACCAGTGGTTCCATAATAACGTGAATTTGGCCGGTGACACCAATTCCACTCTGCAACTCCACTCCATCGGCTACTCCGACGCCGGCCTCTACTCCGTCGTCATCTCCAATCCTTGCGGCGTCGTGACCGGATACGTCCGGCTGAATGTAACGCCGCCATGGTGGTGGCAGTGGGGTTGGTGGAACGTACAAGTCCTGACCAACCCGCTCGCCGCCACCGTCGGCCCTGCGTTGAATCTGGTTGGGTCGAGCTTTGCCACCAATTATGCCATCACCACCGGCACCACGGAAGACTTTGGCCTGCCCGGGCAAGGCGGCCAGATCGTCAACGCCATGAACATCAATCCGCAGGCCGCGGCCTCCATCCAGGTGCCACTCGTCGCCCCGTCCGGCAGCAGCTCCGACAACAGCTACACGGTCATTATGGACATCTATGAGCCGGACACTTCGCTCGGAACTCCCAGCACGCTCTGCCAAAGCATTCCTTGTTGCGTAAGCAACCTGAGCAGCGGCGGACAGGACGGCGTTACATTGACCTTGGACGCGTCGAACAACCTGCACATCACCGGCTCCGCCGTCGGAGTGCCGTTTGACACCGGCCCGACTGCGAATCTGGCGGTGGATGCCTGGAACCGCGTGGCCCTGGTGGTGGATGATCCTCAGGATGGAGTCGCCGTCAACCTGGGCCTCTATCTCAACGGCCAACAGGTCGGCAGTCTCACTGTGCCCACGCCCGTCGGGCTGCCCATCAACTGGGGCAACGGTCCGGCGACGCTCCTCAGCGTTCAGACAAACGATGTTTCTGAGAACGGTGAGTTCTACGTCTCCAGCATCCAGTTCCACGACATCGCGCTGTCTCCCGAAGCGATCGCCGGCATTGGTTCGCCTGACAATGGGCCGCCGCCCGCGAACAAGATCTGGGTTGGCGCGTCACCCGTGCTCTCGACCTCAATGTCCAATGGCGCCATCAACATCACATGGTCCGGCAGTCCGTATGTGCTGCAGGAAACCACCGACCTGTCCAGCGGCGTCTGGGCGAATTCCGCGCTGCCTTTCACGGAAGGCGCGGACGCCAGTGGCAACATTGTGACGACCGCCGTGGTCAACCCGACACCCAGCGCGCCGAGCAAATTCTACCGCCTGGTCTTTAGTCCGTGATCAGGTTCACTTTCTGGCATTGCTGACGGTTATATGTTTGGCGAGACGCCTGACATGGCGCGCGAGACGCACGCGCTCCCCGCGCCGGCACCCATTCAGCGGCTTCAGATCGCCGATTCAACCACGGCGGCCAGCTCCTCGCTCGTCAAAACAATCGGGTTCGCCTTCATGCTGCTGGCGTTCTTTGCCTTTTCCACCAGATCGGCGGCGTGCCGCGTGGTCAGGCCGTAGGTGGCGAGCTTCGGGATTTGCAAATCAGAAACCAACCGGGCCACCCATTCGACGACATCGTTCGCCAGCGCGCTGCTCCGGCCTGTCACCAGGCGCGCCACTTCTTCGTAACGCGCAAGAGCCGGGCTGGCGGAATCGCGGGAGCGCAACGCGGCCAGATTGGCCGCCATCACCCGCGGCAGCAGCGCCGCGCAAATCGCGCCGTGGGGCGCGCCAAACATGCCGCCAATGACCCCTGCCAGACCATGCACCGCTCCCAGTCCGGCGTTGGCCAGCGCCAATCCCCCAAACAGGCTGGCCAGGGCCATGTCCTCGCGCGCGGCGGCGTTGCGCCCATTTTCAAAAGCCGCCCGCAACGACCGCGCCGCCCGCTTAATCCCTTCCACGCACAACCCATCCGTCATGGGATTGGCCCGCCCACTGACGTACGGCTCGATAAGCTGGGTGAGCGCATCCAGGCCCGTGCTGGCAGTCAGGGCCGGCGGCAAATCCCAAGTCAATTCAGGATCCACCAGCGCCACTTTGGGCAGCATCAATGGACTGCGCAAACTGACTTTGAGCCGGTGCTCCGGCGAGGCGAGGACGGCGTTGCGCGTGACTTCCGCACCGGTGCCGGCCGTCGTCGGAATCGCCAGCAACGGGGCAGGGGACCGTGACAAAGGTTTGCCGCCGCCGATGACTTCGAGGTAATCAAGCACATCCCCGTCGTTGGTGAGCATGGCGGCGATGGCCTTGCCCGCATCCAGGGCGCTGCCGCCGCCAAAGGCGATGACCAGATCGCACCGCTCCCGCCTGGCCAGGGCAACCCCCCGCCGAACCACCTCCAGATCAGGCTCTCCATTGACGGCAAAGGGAACAGCTCCAACCTCAAGCTCACGCAAAGCATCCAACAACCGTTTCGCCCGTGTCGCGTCGCGGCCTGTTGCCAGCAGCGCATGACGTCCGAAATCTTTGGCCAGCGGGCCGGCCTGGCGGATTGCGCCCGCGCCAAAAATGATCCGGGTGGCGGTGGCAAATTCAAAACGCATGGGATTTCCCCCGGTTCACCATTTTTCGTCCGGCGGATGGAGGTTGGTGAATTTCACGCTGACGCGCGGCCCGGCCATCATGGGAGCAACCGCATCGCGCCAGATTTGATAATGCCGGGTTTCCTTGTGTTTCGCCGACGCGTCCGCGTTGCGATAGGCTTCGACGATGATAAAGCGGGCGGGATCATCCGTTTGTTGCAGCAGGTCGAAGCGGGCGATGCCTGGTTCCTTCAAACTTTCCCGCGCATTGGCGACGGTGACCTCTTGAAACGCCGCCACGCATTCGGGCTTGACGGATATGTGGACATGGACAACAAGCATAAAACTTCCTCAAGTCCTCCCGGTTTGTCCGTAGTAAGACCCCGGACCGTGTTTGCGCAAAAAATGGGCGTCCAGCAACGCGCGCTGGATGGGTTTGGCCTTGGGATTGATGCGCAGCGTTTCCGCCGCCAGCCGGGCGACAAACTCGAGGACTGCGGCGTTATGGACCGCCTCACCCGCGTTTTTGCCCCAGGCAAAAGGCCCGTGGCCCGCCACCAGCGCCGCCGGAATCTTCAGGGGATCGAGATTCTTGAACCTTTCGACGATGACATAACCGGTATTTTCCTCGTAATTTTTTTCGATTTCCCGCGATCGAAGCCGGCGGGTGGCCGGCACCGCGCCTTGCCAGTAATCGGCCTGGGTTGTTCCAAAAACAGGGATGCCTTTGCCCGCTTGCGCCCAGGCGGTGGCATAAAGGCTGTGAGTGTGGGCGATTCCTCCGATGTCCTCAAACTTTCGATAGAGAACCAGATGCGTTGGCGTGTCGGAACTGGGGCGGAGCCTGCCTGCGACGACTTTCCCCGTCTCCAACGAAACCACCACCATCTGTTCGGCTTTCAGGTTTGCGTAGGCAACGCCGGAAGGCTTGATCACCATCCAACCGCGCGCGCGATCAACGCCGCTGACATTGCCCCAGGTTTGAACGACCAACCCTTCCCGGACAAGGTCAAGGTTGGCCCTGCATACTTCCTTCTTGAGAGTCTCGATCAAGGTTGAAGGGGTTGTGATGAATCGTCCGCCGAAGAAATGTCAATGGAGGCTCCGGTCAGGCCGTCCGCCTGCGCTGTCAGATGCAGTGTGCCCGCGTCTTTCCCGGCTTGCACGATGACTTGGGCCAGGCCGTTGAACGCGCTGCGCTTCCAATGCACCGCCCCGGTTTTATCCTCTGGTATGTAGGTGTCCGGTTCGTGACAACTTGGGTCGCCATTGCCCACGCCGAGTATCCGGCCCGGCCCGGCCAAATCCAAGTCAATAAGATTGCCTGCCACCGGCACGACGCGCCCCCGGTCGTCAGTCACCGCCATCGTGATCACGGAAAGGTCCTCATCGCCGGCGTGGATGGAAGTCCGGTCCGCCGTGAGTCTGATGGCGGCCGGCGCTCCCGTCGTTTCCACCTTGTCTTCCGCGATGGCTTGTCCCGCCTTGAAGCCCCGGGCCAGGAGCGTGCCGGGCGCATACTTGACAGACCATTGCAGATGCGAGTTCCGCGGCATGGGCTTGCGCCCGAGGCTTTGCCCGTTGAGAAACAACTCCACCTCTTCGCAATTGCTCAAGCAGCGCACGTCGATGTCCTGGCCTTCCCTGCCGGGCCAGTTCCAATGCGGCAGCAGATGCAGGACGGGCCGGTCGCTCCACCAGGATTGGTAGTAGTAGAAATTGTCCTTGGCAAAGCCGCACGTATCCAGGATGCCAAAATGCGAATTGATGCACGGCCAGGCATACGGCGTCGGCTCGCCGCGATAATCAAAGCCGGTCCAGACAAATGCCCCCGAGAGCCAGGGCCGGGCGGAATAGACTTTCCACCAGGCCTCGGCCCTGTTGCCCCAACGCGGCCCATTGTCGTCGTAAGCGCTCATATAGCCGCGCTGCTTGTCGTTGGCATAAATGCCGCGCGTACACAAGGTGCTGGCCTGTTCGGTGCCAATCTCGGGCTGTTGGGGATGCTTCTTGTGATAACTATCCACCGCGCCGATGTAATAATTCCAACCCCTGACATCCAGGACGCTGTTAACGCCTTGAAACACATCGCCTTCGTTGGCCGCCGCGGTGCACAGGCGCGTCGGGTCCAGCGAATGAACCAGCCGCTGCATGGATTCGGCGCAACGCGCGCCCGCCGCCGCCGCTTGCTGGCTTTCCTCGTTGAAGAGCGACCAGATAAAAACACTGGGATGATTGCGGTCGCGGCGCACCTGCGATTCTAGGCGGGCCAGGTTTGCCGCGTCGCTGCCGAGCAGCCGGTTTTCGTCCATGACCAGCAAGCCCAGGCGGTCACAGCCTTCGAGCAACTCAGGGGTCGGCGCGTTGTGGGACGTGCGAATGGCATTGCCACCCATGTCTTTCAAGCGCCGGACGCGGAAATATTGCAGAGCGTCGGGCAGCGCCGCGCCGACGCCCGCATGGTCCTGATGATTGCAGGTGCCCTTAACCTCGTAGGGATGTCCGTTCAATAGAAATCCCTTGTCCGCGTCGAAGGCCAGCGTGCGAATGCCAAATTCAGTCTCCGTGCGATCCACCACCTTGCCTTCGGAAGTGACGGTTTTGACGAGGAGCTGCGCGCCGTGCTCGAACGTGCGATCCACCGCCTTGCCGCCGGAGGTGACGGTCGTGATGAGTTTATAGAGTTTGGGCGATTCCGGCGACCAGAGGACGGGGGCGGACACCTTCGTTTGCCCCAAGACCGGCTTGACGCCCCACGGCTTCAATTCTTTTGACTCTTCGGCGCGGGCTGCCGTTTTTCCCTGCGGATCAAGAATCTCCCACGCGACGGTGGCGCGCGCGGCATTGGTTTGCCCGTTCTTCAACAAGGCCTCGAGGTGAATGGTGGCGGGGCCTTCCGGAACATTATGGGGAAACTGGCTATAGACAAAAACTCCATCCGGCGCGACAAAGAGCGGGCCGCTTTTGAGAAGCCAGACATGGCGGTAAATTCCAGCCCCTTCGTAGAACCATCCCTCGAATTGCGAAGCATCCACCCGCACCGCCAGGGTATTCTCGCCGCCGCAACTGGCCAGGTCCGTGACGTCATACCGAAAACTGCTGTAACCGCTTTCATGGTGGCCAATCAGCCAGCCATTGAAAAAAACGCGGCAATCCCGATACGCTCCGTCGAACTGGATCCAGAGGCGGCGGCCCTTGTCCGTTTCCGGCAGGGAAAAAGTGCGGCGATACCAGCCCACGTCGTTTGTGTGAAAACCGGGTCCAACCGGCTTAAAACCGTGGCTGGCGTCGGCAGTCGAATCAAACGGCAACTCAATCGCCCAGTCGTGGGGCAGATCGACCTTGCGCCAACCCGCGTCGTCGAATCTTCGCGCAGCGGGACCCCGGCTGACGCCCGCCTTGTCCAATCTTTCGGCCAGGCCCCATTCATCGCCCAAATGGAACCTCCATCCATAATCCATCAACAATCGCTGGCGCGGTGAATTGTCAGAATCGGCGGCCCAAGCCGCCAGGCCCAAAGTCAGCGCCATTGCCTGGGCGGAGACAGCCAGCCGGCGGAACAGTTGCGAGACAGGATATTTTTTCATTCTGGACCAAGTGGTAAACGTGCCAGCCGCAACGCGCAAGCCAAAAGGAAAACGAAAATATTTTCCGCCGATTCGCCTGTAACAACTCCGGCGGTTTCCGTATCATGCAAGGAACATGCACAGGTCCCAGACAGGCGATTCTGACGCCGTTGGCCCGCGCCCGTTGTTTCTGACCACGCGATGGTCCATCGTGCTGAACGCCAAAAACAAAGCCTCGCCAGGGTCCAGGGAGGCATTGGAATCACTGTGTCAAACCTACTGGTACCCCATTTACGCTTTTGTGCGCGGCGCGGGACGCTCTCCGCAAGACGCGCAGGATTTGACGCAAGAGTTCTTCGTCCGCCTCCTGACCCGGGACTTTCTGCGCCTGGTCGCGCCGGAGAAGGGGCGTTTCCGCACATTTCTGAGAATGGCCCTGAAAAGGTTCATGGCCAATGAATGGGACCGCGCGCGCGCGCAAAAACGAGGCGGCGGCGCAATTCATGTTTCTTTCGACACTGGCCTGGCCGAGGAGCGGTTGGGCCAGGAACAGGCCGGGATGCTCCCGCCTGATCGGACTTACGACCGGCGCTGGGCGCTGACATTGCTGGACGAGGCCATGATCCGGCTGGAAAACGAATACAACAGCGGGGGCAAAACCGACCTGTGGCGTCAACTCAAGCCTTGCTTGACCGCCGATCGTGGCTCGATTGCCTACCCGGAAATCGCCGTTGCGCTCGGCATCGCCGAAGGCGCCGCGCGCGTGGCGGTGCATCGTTTCCGCAAGCGGTTCCGCGAGGTTTTCCGCCAAACCATCGCCGATACGGTTTCCACGCCAGAGGAGGTGGAGAGCGAACTGCGACTCGTTCTGGAGATCTTGAGCGATGGATAAAATTCCAGATTCCCGTGTAACAACCGGCGGCATCTTCTTATTACGAGGATAATGAGCGGGATTATCACTCCAAAGTGTCCGCAGTGCGGGGCCGAAATGCCGGGCGGCTCGACCGGCCGGGTCTGCCCGCGTTGCGCCGCCGCGTTCCTCAAGGCCGCGCCTACGGAGATGCCGGGCGATGCCAGCGGTTCGCCGCGGCCGTTCACCCCTCCGCCGGTGGCGGAATTGGCGCCCTTGTTCCCGCAATTGGAAATCATCGAACTCATTGGCCAGGGCGGGATGGGCGCCGTCTATAAAGCGCGGCAAAAGGAACTCGACCGCATCGTGGCCTTGAAGATTCTGCCGCCGGGCACCGGGGACGCGGCCTTCGCCGAACGGTTCGCACGCGAGGCCAAGGCGCTGGCCAGATTGAATCATCCCGGCATCGTGACCATTTACGAGTTCGGGCGTTCCAACGGCTTGTTCTTTTTCCTCATGGAATTCGTGGACGGCGTGACATTGCGGCAAGTGCTGCAAGGGGGCCGCATTTCGCCGCGCGAAGCGCTCGCCATCGTGCCGGGAATTTGCGACGCCCTCCAATACGCCCACGACCAGGGCATCGTCCACCGCGACATCAAGCCGGAGAATATTTTGCTGGACCGGCGCGGACGGACCAAGGTGGCGGATTTTGGCCTGGCCAAGCTGGTGGAGGGCGGCAGCGCGGGTCCCGATTTTGAAGCCATCGCGCCCGCCGATTCCTCCACCGTGACACATTCAGGCAAGGTGCTGGGCACGCCCCAGTACATGGCGCCGGAACAAGTCGCGCATCCGCTCGAAGTGGATCATCGCGCGGACATTTATTCGCTGGGCGTGGTGTTCTATCAGATGCTCACCGGCGAACTGCCCGGCAAAAAAATTGAGCCACCGTCCAAGAAAGTTCAAATAGACGTGCGTCTTGATGAAGTCGTGCTGCGGGCGTTGGAAAAGAACCCCGAACTCCGTTACCAGCAAGCAAGCCAAGTGAAGGAACAGGTGGAGACGATTGCCACTTCAGCACCTGGTCGCAGCCAGCTCGATGGCTCGCCAGCCCCAACGACAAATCCGCCATCAGGCCTTTCACCTGAATCAGAACGAAACAATCCGGCCAGCAAGCCGCTGGCCATGGTCGCGCTGTTCTTCGCCGGCTTGAGTGGAATTTTGGGAATCACGGCTTTTTGTTACTTTCCGCATCCTCCCGGGGTACTGGTCTGGTCAATCCTGGTGGCGGCGCTGGCCGGCGTCACTTTGGGCATCCGGGCGCGCAAGACCCGGCCCGGCAAACAGGCGATCGTTGGCGGCAGCATCAACGTGGCGATCTGGCTGGCTGTGGCAGTCGCGGTCAACAGCACTGCCTTCCAAATCCACTTTCGCGAACTGGCACACTTGGAGCAGTGGCCGAGAAAAGTGATCGCCCAAACCATCCAGCACGAGGTCGGACGCCAGTTGCGGGAAGCCGGCGCCACTTATGACGAGTTGCAGGCGTCGGTTGCCGTCAACCGGGACAGCGCCACGCCGTACAAGGTCCGCTATCGCGGGCTGCAGAACTTCAAGGGGGCCGACGGCACAATTCCGGATGCCAATGGCGAGTTCCTCATGCAATACATCGGCGGCGGCCAATGGCGGGGCGCGCTGGCCGGGACACCATTCACCGTGACCGTCGGGAGCCGGGACAACATAGACCTGCCTTTCGTCAACGATCCCCAGGTCATCGGCGAATGGGAAAGCGTGGACTTTGTCGTCAATCCTTCCGAGTTCAATCCGGACAAACCCAACCGGCCGGGCGACAAGCTTTTTCTCAAAGGGATGACATTTCAGGAGAATGGGAAAATGCCGCAGCCATGGATGACTTGGACCAAAGGCGTGGTGATTCATCACGGAGACAAGACCGCCAGCCATTACGAAATCCGCAAGATCAAAGGGATGTCTTATATGTTCTTCGAATGGAAAAGCGGGGATGTCACGATTTCGGGGATGAAGCCATTTTACTATGTGTTGAAGAAGACCTCTTCGGCAGACGGCGCCTCGTAATTGACCCAAGGAGGCTGGATTTCTCAAAGTAACAACAAACAGTGAAACAAATCAGAAAGAGAAAACTTATGAAAACGAAAACATGGCTCGTAACTCTCATCGCCGGCGCGGCGCTTCATTTCACCGCCAATGCCAGCCGTGCGGAAGAAACTCACCCGGCAGTCAGACAAGGCCCGCGCGAGATTATTGCCGAAACCATCAAGCAAGAAGTCGGGCGCAAGCTGAAAGAAGCCGGCGCCACTTACGACGATCTACAGGTGACCGTTGCCGAGGAGCGCGACAGCGCCACGCCTTTCAAGGTCAGCTATCGCGGGCTGCAGAATTTCAAGAGCACCGACAGCACAACCCCGGATGCCAATGGCAGGTTCATCATGGAATACATCGGCGGCGGGCAATGGCAGGGCAAGCTGGCTGGGAAGCAATTCACCGTGCCGGTCGGGCGCACCGATAACATTGACCTTCCCTTCGTCAACGATCCCCAAGTTATTGGAGAATGGGAAAGTGTGGATTTTGTCGCCGACATACCCAGTTTCAATCCAGACCATCCAAACTGGACCGGTGAACTTTTCCTTAAAGGGTTGACTTTCCGGGAAGACGGCCGGACAGCGAAGCCTTGGTTGACTTGGACCAAGGGAGTCCTGATTCATCACGGGGACAAGACCGCCAGCCATTACGAAATCCGGGAGATCAAAGCGATGTCTTATATGTTCTTCGAATGGAAAAGCGGCGATGTCACGATTTCGGGAATGAAGCCATATTACTATGTGTTGAAGAAAAAAACGGCGCAATAACCATGCAACCTGGCCGGCAGCCGGCAAAATCGAACCAATTGGCGGACAAATACGGCACTCTATCCACCGTTTGAGAAAAGCCTGCTTCTATCAATCGGCACCCCGTTCTGGCGCGGTGACGCCTGACTCAGCGGCTCTGGCTAGCAGCACCTCCAGATGTTCCAGACAAAAACGGGACCATGATTCGTAGCCTGACGGATCTTTCACGGCATCGGCAATTGGGATAAATTCCGGGCCTGCGATGCCGCTGCGCCGGCTCGCGACATTCTCGTCGGGCACGCGCACAACGTGGACAACCCCAAAATGCACCTGCCCGACTTCCGTGCTGTCGTCGTTGATCGCGGCCACCGCCGGCTCATTCACCGCATCGATTGCAACCTCCTCCATTAATTCGCGCCGCATGCCCTCCTGGTAGCCCCGGTCGCTTGAGAAAAGCCCATGATCTTCCTCAGAGATGTGTCCCCCAACGCCGA